>Ga0190359_1000331_pt1 | contig 33153 bp, 28 predicted proteins | sample 48721823_MG_FD_161269 | JGI IMG/M metagenome (GOLD analysis project Ga0190359, IMG submission 161269) | Hydrothermal vent microbial mat bacterial communities from Southern Trench, Guaymas Basin, Mexico - 4872-18-2-3_MG | ecosystem: Environmental > Aquatic > Marine > Hydrothermal vents >... | reverse complement strand
TGCCCTTCAGTAGATTGAAACCGTTGCATGGGTGGCCAGGGGGTTGAGTTTTGACGTCCGGCGAGCTGTTTGAGGCGCTTAGGGCGCGTTGGCCGCAACCGGACCGGGCTGGCGGAAAGGGGTGACCATGGCGCTTTTGCTCTGCCGCTTGGTCAACGTTGCAGCGCGGTTGCGGCTTACGGACCCTTGGCGCCGAGTTCTTGCCGGCGGCTAAACTCAATCTCCTGGTCACCCCGGATAGTTTCAGGTGGCTGAAAAATGGCAGAATCCTTGTTCGAAGACCGTAGCGCCGGTGTCCGCCGGGCAGGCTTGTCCGGCGGCCCGAAAAACTCGGCGCCAAGCGACCGTAAGCCCGGACAGGTCCGCAACGTTAGCCATGCGGCACTGCCTCAATGAGAGAAATTGCTTCTTTAGCGCAGGCAGCGTACTGTCCGGGCCAACGGGCGCTAGGCGCCTCGGACAGTTTCGGGCCGGCGGGCAATCCCGCCCGGCGCCCCCCGGAAGAGGTGGTGGGGGAAGGCGGCTTCCTGGAAAAGCCGTCTTCTGTTGCCCTTCAGTAGATTGAAACTTTCGGCTGGGGTGGCAGGGGGTTGAGTTTTGACGCCGGCGAGCTGTTTGAGGCGGTTAGGGCGCGTTGGCCGCAACCGGACCGGGCTGGCGCCAAGGGGTAACCATGGCGCTTTTGCTCTGCCGCTTGGTCAACGTTGCAGCGCGGTTGCGGCTTACGGGCCCTTGGCGCCGAGTTCTTGCCGGCGGCTAAACTCAATCTCCTGGCTACCCCGGATAGTTTCAGATGGCTGAATACGAAGCAGAATGCATTACTCGAAGCCCCTGCCGCCGGCGTCCGCCGGAAAAGATGGTGGGCAATGGCGTCTGCCCGGCGACCAGGTCGGGTTGTTTCAGGTGACTGAAGAGATAACCGTTTTTTGGAGGCTCCTCCCGCTACCCTTCGGCATGCAGGCGGACGATTTCCAGCACCAGCTCCGCCGCCGCCACCATGTCGGCCAGGGCCACCGACTCGTGCAGGGTGTGCATGTCGCGCATGCCGGTGCCGAGCACGCCGGTGATGATGCCGTTGGCGAAGAAAATGTTGGCATCGGCTCCGCCGCCGGTGATCTTGGCTTTGAGTTGACGGCCGAGGTTGGCTGCGGCCCGGCGCGCCAGGGTCACCACGGGGTGATCCTCCGGGATATGGGTGGGGCGGAAGTCCTCTTCGATCTCCGCCTCCAGGCGCGGCAGATCGGCGGATTCGTCGCCGCGGGCTTCCGCCACGGCCTTCTCGAAAGCCTCCAGGATGCGGTTGGTCACCTGCTCGAGCTTGGCCGGATCGTGGCTGCGGGCCTCACCCCTGACCACCACCCGGTTGGGCACGATGTTGACGGCTGTGCCCCCTTCAATCTGGCCGATATTGCAGGTCGTCTCGGCATCGATGCGCCCGAGGTCGAGTCCCGCGATGGCCTTGGCTGCCACGGCGATCGCGTTGATGCCCCGCTCTGGGGCGGCGCCGGCGTGGGCCTCCTTGCCGCAGACGGTGAAAGTGAGCCGGTTGGCCCCCGGCGCGCGCACCACGATGCCGTCGGTATCGGTGGCATCCAGGGCGTAGCCGAAGCGGGCGCGCAGCAGGCTCGGATCCATGTGCTTGGCTCCCGCCAGGCCGATTTCTTCGCCCACGGTGAGCAGCAGGTCCAGGGGGCCGTGGGGCAGATCGTTTTCTTGGATTACCCGGAGCGCTTCCAGCAGGATGGCGATGGCGCTCTTGTCGTCGGCCCCCAGGATGGTGGTGCCGTCGCTGGTGAACACGCCGTCCTTGAACTGCGGGCGCACCCCCCGGCCGGGGCCCACGGTGTCCATGTGGGCGTTGAGCATCATCGGTTCCACCTTGCGGTTGCCGGGAAAGCGGGCCACGAGGTTGCCGATTTCCCCGCCGAAGGCCTCCCCGGCGCGGTCGGCGACCACTTCGGCGCCCATGCCGGCCAGGATATTTTTCAGGTGAAGATGAATCGCCGCTTCATGGCGCGATTGACTGTCGATGCGCACCAGGGAGAGAAAGGTTTCGCTCAGCCGCCGAGAATCGATGCGGGACATGGGGCCGCCTCCTGAAGAATGATTTGAACGTTTTACCAGAACCTGCGAAGCGGCCGGTGACGCTTGCGGCCACCGCGCACCATCAAGGCCGAAAGACGCCAATCCCCCGAACCTGGGCGATGGCGTCAAAAGCCGGTTGACAACGCCGCGGAAAAATCTATGATGGGGAGCCGTCAACGATTTGCGGAAGTGCGCAGCTCACTGGTGGGGCTCCCGGACTTCAAATCCGGTGTGGGGCGCTAAAACCGTCCCGGGTGGGTTCGATTCCCATGCACTTCCGCCATTTTTTTGCCTTTTCCAGCGCACGGCAGGCCACGGGAGCGCCAAAAAATGTGGCGCCGCCATCTGCAAGGCAGGCTGAAGCGGCGCCATCTGACCGGGCTCGGCGGGGGCCGCCGAATTCACCACCCCCGGCCGCCGATGATCTTCTTGAGCTTTTCTTCCAACTGCTGCTCCACCACCAGCATCTTGTTGGCCTGGGCACTGTGGATCTTTTCCAGCAGCACGCCCATGTCCGCCGGTTTTTCGAGGAAGTCCATCGCGCCGAGCTTCATGGCGGCGATACCGTCCTGGACCGTCGCCTGACCGGTGAGCAGGATCACCTGGGACTCGGGCTGCTTGGCCTTGATGATCTTCAACGTTTCCAGGCCGTCGACCTCGGGCATGCGCAAGTCGAGAATCACCGCGTCGAAGGTCTCCTGCTCGATTTTTTGCAGGGCTTCGTGGGCCGAGGCCGCCGTGGTGACCTCAATGCCCCGGGCGGTCATCCGCTCGGCCATGACTTCCAGAAAATCGGTCTCATCATCTACCAATAGAACTTTTTCAGTCATTTCGACCTCCTTTCGATCACCGCCGAAACGGCGTCTTGAAGGCTGTTTTCAGCGCAGCTGCTTCCAAAGCAATTCCGATATTACCTCTGATTCGTCAAAAAAGGGAAATGAATTTCCGCTTGTGGTTTTCCGGCGAATCGCTGAGCCAAACAGCTAAGCGCGCCGCCAAACCACGGCGAGGCATCCGGCTTCGCTTTCGATCCCGGCTCCGAGACTATCAGCCAGCTGTTCAATTTTTTCTGGGGGCGTCAGGTCCTTTTCAGCCGCATCTGTCGGGGCGATGGTCACCTTCATCATCCGGGCAGACCCGGCGGCCGAAAGCCTCACCTGGCTGCCGGGCTTGCTGGCGCTAATGGCCGTTTGCAGGCATTCGTAGAGCACGCGCTGCAAGCCAAAGACGAAAACGGTCAGCCGCAGCGGTTCGCTGGCCGGCGCCACCTCGAGGACAACGCGTTGCAGCGCGGCCGGCCGGCGCGACAAGGCGGCGGCCAGGGCCAGCATTTCCGAGAGGTCCACTTCTTGCGCCGTCTTGTCCATGCTGTGGGCGAAGCAATTGATCTGCCGGGTCATCTCATCGGCGCGCTGCACCTGCTGGCCGATGCGGTCGGCGAGAGTTTCAAAGCGGCCCGGGTCCAGCGGTCGTCCGCTGCCGGCCATGGCCGTCAGGTCCTTGAGCAAGCCGGCATTTTCGTTGATGATGGCCAGGGAATTTTTGAAATCGTGGGAAAAAGCGGCCACCACCTTGCCCATGAACCGCAAGGCAGCCAGCTGCGCGCCATCGGTTGTCTGAGTCATTTGTCCTCCTTGCCGGGCCCCAGAATCGTCTTGATGGCGGCGATCAACTCCTCGATGTCCACCGGCTTGACCAGGTAGCACTGAGCCCCGATGTCGGAGGCGATGCACTTGAAATCCTGCTCGGAACCGTAGGCGGTCAGGAAGATGAATTTCATGGCCGGGTGCCGTTTGGCCAGTTGCTCTTTGAGCGCCAGGCCGCCCATGCCGGGCATTTTGACGTCCAAAACGGCCAGGTCAAAGTCGCGGCTCTCGGCCAGGGCGAGGGCGTCCTTGCCGCTGCTGGCCCAGGCGACCTCGATGCCGCGCAATTCGAGCCGTTCGGCCAGGGCCGAGACCAATTCCACTTCATCGTCGACTAGGAGGATGCGCATGGCGATGCCTCTGGACAGGAGGATAGGGGATTGAAGGGCAAGTCCAAGATGAAACAGGTTCCCTCGCCGGGCTGGCTTTCGACCCGGATCGTACCGCCCATTTCCTGGACCAGCGTATAGGTGATGGACAACCCCAGCCCCGTTCCCCCCTGATTCTTCTTGGTGGAGTAAAAAGGTTCGAAGATCCGGTGCAGGTCCTCGGGGGCGATGCCCCGACCGCTGTCGCGGATGGACAGCCGGAACCGCCCCTCGGCCGCCGGGGCGGCTTCGATTTCCAGTTTTCCGCCCTGCTCCATGGCGGCAAAGGCGTTGCTGACGATGTTGAGGAGCACCTGCTGCAGCTTGCCGCGGTCCATGCACAAGGCATCGAGCCCCGGTTTGATTTGGGTCTCGATCTGGATGTTGCGGTGCTGGGCGTCGCGCTCCACGAAACTGAGCACTTCCTGGATCGTCTCCGTCAGGTTGACCTTCTCGATCTTGGCTTCCAGGTTGCGGGCGAAGGTGAGCAACCGCTTGGTGATTCGTCCTGCCCGCTTCACGGCGGCGATGATGCTGTCGACAAGGCGGCCCAGCTTCGGGTCATCGGCGTAGGCGTCCTTGAAGGTGAACAGGTCCTTGATCAGCCCGGCCTTCTCGCCGATGATTGCCAGCGGGTTGTTGATTTCGTGGGCCACGCTGGCCGCCATGCGCCCGATGGTCGCCATCTTGTTAGCATACTCCATCTGGTGCAGGGTTGCCAGGCGCTTCTCATCGGCCAAACTGACCCGCCCTACAATGAAGCTGACCATCCCCATGATCACCAGCACGATGGCCATGACGCTCGCCGTCAAAAAGAGGACCAGTTTCACCCGGGTCTGGTACCAGTGGTGGAGCAGGTCCTCCTTCTTCTTGACGATCATCAGGATGAAGGGGGTGTTTTCGATGAACCGGTAGCCGATCAGCAGCGATTCCCCGGCTTCCGTGGTGTGCGCGATGACCTCGGTGTGATCGGCTGGCCGGGGAATCGGCAGCTTGATGGGCTCCAGCACATCGCCGTGATAGCGGGCCGGGCTCTGGAGCACCCCTTCGGTGTTGATGATGAAGGCATCGCCTTGGCCGGTGATTTCCAGGCCGGCCAGAAGTTCGGCGAAGAAGCCGATGCCCAGGGAGGCGCGTAGCACGTATCCGCCTCCGTCGGGGCAATCCCGCTTGATGGCGATCACCAGGTGCGGCACCTGGCGAAAGCCGAGAAACACGTCGCTGATGTACATGCCCTGGGTTTGCACGTGCTGAAACCAGGATTCGTTGTGGTAATCGACGTTTTCCAGGGCATAGGGCCCGAAATAGGCCCGTTGCTGCCCGTCGCTGCCGATGATGCCGATGTCGACGAAGCCTTGACCGAAGCTCTGGTTGAGGTTGTCGAGCAGTTCGGCCAGCCTTGCCGGGTCCTGCAGGTCCTGCAGGGGGTTGTCATGAATGATGAAATCCAGGGCCGCCCGGCGCTGGGTGAGGGAGTAGGAGATGGCCCGGTGGGTGTTGGCAACGAGTTTGGCCGTGCGCAGGTGGGATTCCGATTCGATGGCCTGCTCGGTCATCCGGTAGTTGACAACGGTGATGGTGATCAGCGGCAAAAGGGCCACGGACAGCAGGATCAAGACGGCCAGGGTCCACAGGCGGCGATAGTTGAACAGGTAGGCCCGGGAAAGGTTTTCGGCCTTAGGCTGCTCGGGGAAAGAAGGCCTCAGTTTTTTGAGGAAATCGGTTGAAGCGGGCATGTTGACTCCACCGGCCGGATTCAGGCCTCCCTTTCGGCTTGCCGCTTGCGAATCTTTTCATTGGCGCGCTGGATGGTTTCGCTGAGCTTGTCGATGTCCACCGGTTTCTGCAGGTAGTCGAAGGCGCCCAGTTCCATGCAGACCTTGCGGTCGGCGTCGCTGCCATGTCCGGTGAGGATGATGACCTCCATTTCCGGCTGGGTCTGCTTGACGCGCCGCAGCACCTCGATGCCGTCGATCCCGGGCATCTTGAGATCCAGGATCATCACGTCGGGCTGATCCTCGTCCACCAGCTCCAGGGCCGTTTCCCCGTCGTAGGCCACCGCCGACCCCATGTCCCTGAGCAGGAGGCGCTCGGAGAGGGTCTGGACGAATTCACGCTCGTCGTCCACCAGCAGGATCCTGGACGGCGCCTCGAAGTTGAACCGGCGATACACGTCAGCCTGGTAGAACCCGGGCCCCACCTCGGTTTCCACCGCGGTGACCCCCGGCACGCGGCTGGCGATGGCCTTGAGTTCGTTTTCCAGGCGGCTAAGCATCAGCACGTGCTCGTTGATGGTCAGGGTCACCCGCCCGTCGGCGGCCCGCACCCCTACGTTGTGGCCTTCCTTGACCATGGCCACCTCGACCTGGGCCGCCAGGTGGAAATCGGCGACGGCCTGCAGGGACAGCCGGTTGGGTTGGACCACCGGCCGGTCGGCATGCTCGGCGATCAGGGCGGCGGTTTTTTCCACCGTCTCCTTGTCGGTGGGCAGGATGAGGTCGTAGAGCGACGATGCCCAGGGGTCCTTCTCGGATCGGTGGGCGTGAACCCATGCGGCCCGGTCCTCGTCTTCCATGTGGATGAGCTTGGCGGCCTCGTTTTCCGCGATTCCCCCGGCCCGGGCGGTGGCCAGGCGCGACGGCATGTCGGCGATGAGGCAGACCCGAAGGACATGGCTGATTTTCGCCGGGATCAGGTGGGCGCAGAATCCGTGGATCATCAGCCCGTCTTCGTCGAGGGCCTTGGCGGTGGCCAGGCGCAGATAGGCCAGCGCCTGCTCCCGCTCACGGGTGAACTTGTTGAACAGGGACGGCTTGGCTTTGAAGGCCCGGGATATCTTTTCCTGGGCAATGCCGGACTCTTTGCTGGCTGCGGCGACCAGCCCCGCATCGTTGATCAGGCGGTAATTCAACAAGCCTCGGGCCGCTTCGACGATGGACTCGGCGTTGCAGTAGCTGCCGCTGAAGATCGCGATCACTGGCATCTTGTTGTCTCCTGAGATGAATTCAGTTTTTGGCGTTGGCAAGTCGGCAGACCGTCAGCAGGGGGCACTGATGATCTGCACCGACTTCGTGGGTCCGGGAATGGACCTCGGCGATGGCCTTTTCCATGGTGGCAAACAGGTTGTCGTCGCCGATCTTGGCCCGCAGGTGGGTCCGATCGAAGACGGTCATCACCGATTCGTTGATGCCGCTCAGGCTCAGGCCGACCCCGGCGCTGCGTACCCGGTCCACCAACAATGATAGCATTTCTTCCCCTGAGGCGTCGATATCATTAATGCCGTTGGCCACGATGATGATGTGCTTCAGTTTCGGCTTGGTCAGCATGATCTCGGTGATCTTGTCCTCCAGGTAGGTGGCGTTGGCGAAAAAGAGCGGGCCGTCGAAGCGCACCATGGCCACGTAGGCGCATTCCTCGAGGCCGTGGGTGGCCGCGCAGCGCAGGGCATTGTCCTCGGCCCGGGCCAGGGTGGCCACCGAGGGGCGCATGCTCTTGTAGAGAAAGACGCCGAGCGAGAGCACTACCCCGATCATGATCCCCTTGTCCAGGTGGGGGGCGAAGGCCAGGGTGGCCAAAAAGGTGATGATGGAGATGGCCCCATCGTACCACTTGGCGCGCCAGGCATGAATAAAGCCCGAGACGTTGATCAGGCCGATCACGGCCATCATGATCACCGCTGCCAGTACCGCCTGGGGCAGGTGGTAGAGCAAGGGGGTGAAAAAAAGCAGCACGATGACCACCGCCAGGCTGGTGAAGGCGCTGGAGATGCCGCTGACGGCCCCGGCCTGGAGGTTGACGGCCGAACGCGAAAAGGAGCCGGAAACCGGGTAGCTTTTGCCCATGGCGCCCAGTACGTTGGCCAGACCCTGGCCGATGAGTTCCTGGTTGGGGTCCAGACGCTGGCCGGTCTTGGCGGCCATGGCCTTGGCGATGGAAATGGCCTCCATGAAGCCAAGCAAGGAAATGATAACGGCGTAGGGAAGCAGCTGGATCATGACCTTGACGTTGAAGGCCGGCACCGAGAAGGCCGGCAAGCCGCGGGGGATGTTGCCCACCACGGCGCCTCCACCCATCATGCGCAGTTGATCGGTCTTGAGGGCGAAATTTCCCACCTTGATGCGCCAGGTGCGGCCGTCGCCATTGGCGCCGGGCTGCTGGGTCCCCTTGCGGTAAAAGCGGAGGCTTCCGTCGGGCAGTGCCTCGGCTTGAAACAGCATGTCGCGGATTTCGGCCCGGAGGCGGCCGGCTTTCTTCTTCAGTTTTCGGAGGCGGGTGGAAATCACCTCGGCTTTGTGCGCCGCTTCAAGCATGGCGATCTCGTCGTGGCTCGCCTTGGCCGCCTCGATTTCCTGGTTCACCAGGGTGCGCTCCTTGGCCAGCGGCTCCATGGCGGCAACGGTTTGATTGTACACGACGATGTGCTCCACGGCTGCCGGATCGGCGATGGCCTCGATGCCTACGGTGCGGTCTTGTTGGAAACCGATGAGCCAGGAGGCCAGGGTGGTGACTGCCACGGCCGCGAGGACGAAGGGGATACGCGGGTTGAGCCACTTGAGGCCGTACATGATGCCAAAGGCGAGGGCCCCCATGATCAACGTCGGCCAGTGGGTATAGTTCACCGCCGCCTTGCAGACCAGGTAGATGGTTTCCACGTGGTGCTCGGCGTTGTCCACGTAGACGCCGAACATCTTGGACAACTGGGAGGTGGCGATGATCAGGGCCGCCGCGTTGGTGAACCCGTTGACCACCGGATGGGACAAGAAGTTGACCACCAAGCCGAGTCGCAGCACCCCCAGCAGGAACTGGAAGACGCCCACCAGCAAGGCCAGCAGGACGGCGTAGGCGATGTATTCCTGGCTGCCGGCGGTGGCCAGGGGGGCAAGGGAAGCATTGGTCATCAGCGAGACCACGGCCACCGGTCCGGTGGCCAACTGGCGGCTGGAGCCGAACAGGGCGGCGATGACGGGGGGCAGAAACGAGGCGTAGAGGCCGTAGAAAGGCGGCAATCCGGCCAACTGGGCATACGCCATGGACTGGGGGATGAGCACCAGGGCCACGGTGAGTCCGGAGAGCGCATCGATGCGCAGGTCCGCCAGGCGGTAACCACGGAACCAGGCCAAGAAGGGGAAAATTTTGGTCATCATTTGCGGTTCTGTCCTCCTCCCGAGGGAGCCGAAGGTTGAAGCATGCGGCGAATCGATGTGATCAGATCGCCTTGGAGACTGTGGGCATCGTAGAGGTTGTAGGTGTTGAAGCGAACCAGGCCGTCGACCATGGTGAAAACCAGAAGCGCCGCCTTGTGGGCGGTGGGCTGGGCGGCCAGGGTGCCGTCGGCCTGGCCGGCGCGGATGGCCTGCTCGAACATGCCGATGAAGCAGTCGTAGATGGCTTCCAGGTGACGGCGGCAGTCCGGGTTGACCTGGGAAAGCTCGTAGGCGTCATGGCGGTGCAGCAGGAGGAAGCGGTCGGCCATTTGCGCGGAGAGATGGAGGTAGAAGGCGACGGCGCCTTCCAGCTGCTGCAGGCCGGTCTGAGGGGTCGAATCGTTGCAATGGCGCTGGTATTCGCGAAGGATTTCGGCCTTGAATTCCTTCAGGATTTCCAGAAACAGCTCCGTTTTGTTGTTGAAGTGATAGAAGATGGTGCCATGGGCGACGCCGGTCATTCGCGCCAGGGTGCTCATTGTCATTTGGCTGTAGCCCTGCATGGCCAGCAGGTGGGTGGCGGTGGCCAGGATTTCGGCTTTTTTTGTCATGGGCACTCGCAAAATGAGCCGGATTCGAATACAGACTGATCAGTCAGTCAGTTTTCCTTAGTCGAAACCGTCATGCTTGTCAAGGAGAATCCGATCGTGTCCTGCAGTGAAGATGAGCAAGGTTCTCAGCCCGGTTGACAGGCCCCGGTCCCCGTTCTAAAAACGGGGGCACTTGGCCAAAAGCCTGCCCCGGGCCTTCGAAGGACGGAAATGATTAAATTTATCCATGCTGCCGATCTGCATCTCGACAGTCCGTTGAAGGGCCTGGAAAACTACGACGGCGCGCCGGTGCAGCAGATGCGGCAGGCAACGCGCAGGGCCCTTGAGCGCCTCGTCGATCTGGCCGTTTTCGAGGCGGTGGATTTCGTGCTCATTGCCGGTGACCTGTTCGACGGTGACTGGCGGGATTACAACACCGGGCTTTTTTTCGTCTCCCAGGCCAGCCGCCTCAACGCGGCGGGGATTCTCCTGTTCATCGTCACCGGCAACCATGACGCCGCCGGCCGCATGACCCGCTCGCTTCCCTATCCGCAAAAGGACAGCGTCTTTTCCAGCAGCCGGCCCGAAACCCGGATCCTGGAGACGCTGAAGGTGGCCATACACGGTCAAAGTTTCCCGCTGGCGGCTACCATGGACAACTTGGCCCGAAACTACCCGGAGCCCCTGCCGGGGTTTTTCAACATCGGCCTGCTGCACACCAGCCTCACGGGCAGGAGCGGTCACGAGCCCTATGCGCCCTGCACCCTGGCCGACCTGCAGAGCCGGGGCTACGACTACTGGGCCCTGGGGCATGTGCACCAGTTCGAGATCGTCTCACGCGAACCGGCGGTGGTTTTTCCCGGATGTATCCAGGGGCGCCACATCCGCGAAACCGGTCCCAAAGGGGGCGTACTGGTGACGGCGGCCGAGGGCGAGGCCCCGGAAATCACACCCGTCCCGCTGGACGTCATCCGGTGGGCGCACCTGTCGGTGGATCTTTCCCGAGCGACGATTTTCGACGAGGTCCTGGAGCGTTTCAAGACGGCCGCCGAGCCTGTTTTCGAGGAAAACGACGGTTTGCCGCTGATCCTTCGGATAGCCTTCGTGGGCCGCACGGAAATTCACGGCCGGATGGCGGCGGACCCCGAACACCTGTGCCAGGCCGTCCGTGCGGCCGGCCTGGCCGCCTTCGGCGACCGGCTGTTGGTCGAAAAGGTCCTCATCGAAACGGTCTCCGAACCCCGCGGCGATTTCGACCCGGGGCCGCTGCGCGAGCTGGAACAATTCGTGGCGGCGTTGAGGGCCGACGAGCTCGAATTGGCGGCTCTGGGCGAGGTGTTGGACAATTTGATGCAGAAGATGCCGCCCGAGTACCGCCGGAGCCCCGAGGCCCTGTGCCCGGATGACCCGGAGCGGATGCGCCAGTTGGTGGACCAGGCCCATGCCCTCCTGGCCGCAAGGCTCCGCCACGAGGAGGCGCCCCCTTGAAGATCCTCGCGCTTCGCCTCACGGCCTATGGACCGTTCGCGGACACCACCATCGATTTTTCCGATCCCGCCACCGACTTTCACCTGGTCTTCGGCCCCAACGAGGCGGGGAAGAGCTCCGCCCTGAGAGCCTTGCGCCACATGCTCTTCGGCATTCCCGTGCGCACCGGCGACAACTTCCGGCATCCGTACGCACAATTGCGCATTGGCGCCCGGCTGGCGGCCAGCGATGGCCGGCAGATAGATTTCCTGCGGCGCAAGGGGCAGGTGAGGACGTTGCGGACCGCCGACGACGCCGCCGTGCTGCCCGACGATGCCCTGGCGCCGTTTCTCGGCGGGGCGGACCGGGCGATCTTCGAGCAGATGTTCGCCATCGGCCACGAGGACCTGGTTCGTGGCGGCCAGGAGATCGTCTGTGGAAAGGGCCGCATCGGCGAAGCGTTGTTTGCCGCCGGCGCCGGCTTGATCCGGCTCCAGGCGGTGCAGCAGGAACTGGAGCAAAACTGCGCTGCCCTGTTCAAGCCGGGCGGGTCCACGCCCCGGATCAACCAGGTCTTGGCCGCTTTCAGGGAGGTGCGGCGCAAGCAAAAAGAGGCCCTGCTGCAAGAAACGACCTGGCAGACGCACCACCAGGCCCTGGCCGAAGCCCAGGCGCGGATGCGCCAGGTCCGCCAGGCCCTCGCCGGGGCCAAGCAGCAGGCGGCCCGGCTGCAGCGCATTCGAGACGGCCTGCCGGCGATGGCGCGGCGCAGGGAGATCGAAACGGCCCTGGCGACGCTGGAGAACGTACCGGACCTGCCGGATGATTTCGGGGAAAAGCGGCGCGAAGCCGAGAGGGATCTCAGCGTGGCGATCCGCGACCTGGAGCGCGCCCGCCGGGCGACGGAGACCCTCGAGCGGCGCATCGAGGCGATGGCCGTGCCGGAAACCCTGCTCGAGGAGGCCGCGGCGGTGGAGGCCCTGCAACATGAGTTGGGCAGCTACCGGAAGGCCCAAAAAGACCGTCCCGGGCTGGAGGGGCGGATGCACACCCTCGAGCAGCAGGCGGCCGACAAGTTGGCCCAGGCGGGGAGGGACAAAGGGGCAGCCTCGGCCGACGCCGTTCACTTGCCGCCGTCGACGGTGGCGCAGATCCAGGCGCTGGGAAACACTTACCAGCGCCTGGCGGCCCGCCTGGAGAGCGCCGGGGACCAGCGCCGCAAGGTGGAAGCCCGCATCGAGACGCTGCGGCGCCAGCGCCGGTCGATCCCTCCGCCGGTGGACGCAACCGGCCTGGAGGCCGCCGTGGAGGCCGCGGTTCAGGCCGGTCCCGTCGAAAAGCGGATCGAGGAACTGCGCGTCCTGGTGACCGCGCTGGACGATGAACTGGCGCGAGCAATCGGGCGCCAGTCCCTCTGGCAGGGGCCGCCGGACGAGATCGACGCCCGACCGTGGCCGACCAAGGAAAGCGTTGATCGTTTCCAGGAGGGGTTCGACCGCCTGGCGCGGCGTCTGGAAAAGCTTCGGGAAGCCCGGGCCGAAGGCGAGGCCGAGATCCGCCGCATCCGCGCTGAACTGGCGGCCGTCGAAAGCGGCCGCCAGGTGCCCACCGAGGCGGACCTGGCCGGGGCCAGGTCCCTGCGGGACCGGGGCTGGGGGTTGATCCGCCGGCGCCTGGCAGGGGAGGGGACGCCGCCGGACGAGGCGGATGCGTTCAGGGCGCATTTCGAAGCGGCCGTCGCCCTGCCGGAGGCCTTCGAAGCCAGCATGCGCCGGGCCGACCACGTTGCCGACCGCCTCTGGCACGAGGCGGAGAAGGTCAGCCGCAAAAGATTCCTGGCTGCCCGTGAAAAGCAGCTCGAACAAGCCGCCGCCGAGGTGGCCGGCCAGGAGGAAGCCGTCCTGGCCGATCGCAGGGCCCTGGAGGCCCAGTGGCAGGCGCTGTGGCAGCCTGTCGGTCTCCAGCCTCTGTCTCCCGCCGAAATGCGTGCCTGGCTGTCCGGGCTCGACGCCCTGCGGGCGCAACTGGCCGAGCGGCGCCGCCTCCGGTGCCGGCTGGAAAGCGAAACCCGGCTGAGGGCCGAGCTGGACGACGCGCTGCAGCAGGCCCTGGCGTCGGCCGGGGCCCCGGTTCCCGCCGACGTTTCCCTGTCAGAACGGATCCAGGCGGCCAGGGTTCATGCCAGGGCGCAACGGGATTTGGAAGCGCGCGTGGTCGCCATGGACAAGGAGCTGGGGCAACTGGAGGGGGAGCTGGCCGAAACGGTGGCGGCGGTGCGGGACCTGGAAAAGGCGATGGACGACTGGCGGCAAACCTGGCGCCGGAGCTTGGCCCAAATCGGTCTTGCGGCCGATGCCAGTCCCCCGGCGGCCCTGGCGGTGATCGAGAGCCTCAAGGATGCCAGGAACCAGCTGGCGGAGGCCGACGTCCTGCGAAAACGCATCGATGGCATCCACCGGGACGCGGCGGCGTTTCAGGGCCGCGTCAAGGAGCTGGTCGCCGCCCTGGCGCCGGATCTGGGCGCCGAACCCTGCGACCGGGCCGCCGAGCTGCTCAACGCCCGGTTGACGGCGGCCCGCCAGAGCGATGCCGAGCGCCGCGGCTTGAAGCAGCAGCTCGCCGCCGCGCAAAAGGAGCAGGCGGACGCCGAAAGGCGCATTACCCGGTGCACCGCCGCCATCGAGGCCCTGTGCCGGGAAGCCCGCTGCACGGCCGCCGATGCCCTCGGCGAAGTGGAGCGACAGGCCCAGGCCCGCAAGAGACTGCTGGCCGAACGCAGCGCGGTGGAAAAGCGCCTGCTCGACCTGAGCGCCGGCGCCACGGTAGACGCCTTCATGGCCGAGGCGGCCGGGGTGTCGGCCGATGGCATTACCCCTGAAATCGAGGAGCTGGAGGTGGAAATCCAGCGCCTGGAGCAGGAGCGCTCGGTCCTGGACCAGGCCATCGGCACCCAACGTTCCGAGCTCAAGCGAATGGACGGCAGCGCCGCGGCGGCGGCCTGCGCCGAGGCAGCCGAAGCGCTGCTGGCCCGCCTGGAAGCCGAAGTGATGCACTACGCGCGGCTGAAGATCGCCTCCGTCATCTTGGCCGGGACGGTGGAGCAGTACCGCGAAAAGCACCAGGGGCCGCTGATCGCCAGGGCCGGGGAGCTGTTTGCCCGGATGACCCTCGGCGGCTTCGAGCGCCTGCGGGCCGAGTATGACGAAAAGGGCAACCCGGTGATGGTGGGCGTTCGGGCCGGCACCGGCGAAGGGGTGCCGGTGGACGGGATGAGCGACGGGACGGCCGATCAGCTCTACCTGGCCCTGCGGTTGGCCAGCCTGGAGCGTTACCTGGAAAACAAGGAGCCGCTGCCCTTCGTGGTGGACGACATCCTGCTGCGCTTCGACGACCGGCGGGCTCTGGCCACCCTGGAAGTGCTGGCCGACCTGGCCGGCAAGACCCAGGTGATCTTCTTCACTCACCACCGGCACCTGGTGGAGCTGGCCACCACTCGCCTGGCGCCCTCGCGGCTGGGGTTGCATGAGCTGGACGCCGGGAGCCAGCGCTTGCGGTAAGATGCCGAAGCGCAACAGCTGCCGCTGGTTTTGTCGGACCGGCCTGACGTTTTCCTGTCATCGTTCGGGTTTCCAGTCTTCCCCCTGCAGCGGAATCTCCCATTTCTTCATGTACTTCCACACCGCTGTGCGGCTGATCCCCAGGCGCCGGGCCGCCTCGGCCTTGTTCCAGCCGCTGGCATCCAGCAGTTCCACCAGGCGTTCCCGGGTCAAATTCCGGGCGGCCCGGTAATGGCGCGGCGAACCCGCCGCGGGCGAGGGGGGCGGCAGGCGGTGGCCCAGGCGGATTTCCGCCGGCAGGTCGCGGGTGTCGATTTCTTCGTGGCGGCAGATGACGAAGGCGTGCTCGATGGCGTTTTCCAGCTCCCGCACGTTGCCCGGCCAGGGGTAGTCGAGCAGATGGCGCATCGCCGCCTCGGTGACGCCGCGGATCTGCTTGCCCGTGGCCTGGTTCTGGCGGCCGATGAAATGGGCGGCGAGCAGCGGGATGTCCTCCCGGCGCTCGCGCAGGGGCGGCAGGCAGATGGGAAACACTTTGAGCCGGTAGTAGAGGTCTTCCCGGAAGGCGCCCTGTTGTACCAGGGTGTATAGGTCGCGGTGGGTGGCGGCAATGACCCGGATATCGATTTTGCGACGCCGCGAATCGCCGACGCGTTCGATTTCCCGCTCCTGGAGCACCCGCAGCAGCTTGACCTGGATGAAGGGGCTCAGCTCCCCGATCTCGTCCAGGAAGATCGTCCCCCCGTCGGCTTCCTCGAAACGCCCCATCCGGTCCCGGTGGGCTCCGGTGAAGGCCCCCCGCACGTGCCCGAAGAGCTCGCTTTCCAAAAGGGTTTCCGACAGGGCGCTGCAGTTGACTGTCACCAGCGGTTGGGCTGCCACGTCGCTGTTGTAGTGGATGGCCGCGGCCACCAGCTCCTTGCCCGTACCGCTTTCGCCCTGGATCAGGACCGTGGCCCGACTGGCCGCCGCGGCCCGGATGGCGTCGAAGACATCCTGCATCCCCTTGCTCTTGCCGATAATGTTGGCGAAGCGAAAACGCTCCTCCAGCCGCTGGAGGGCGGCATCGGCGGCCTGGCGGGCCTTCTTGAGCTCGGTGAGGTCGGTGACGGTTTCCACCGCGCCGATGATTTTTCCCGCGTCGTCGAAGACGGCGCGGGCGTTCTTGATCACCGGCACGCTGTGGCCGTCGCGATGCTGGAGCAAGCACTCGTTGTCCTCGGCCCGGCCCTCGCGCAGCAGCCCGCAGGTGTTGTGGTCCGTCGGGCAGTCCCGGCCGAAGCAGCGGCTGCAGCTCAAAATGCGGCAGGTTTGACCGAGCGCTTCGGCGGCGGAGTAGCCGCAGATGCGTTCCATGGCCGGGTTCCAGGAGGTGATGCGGCCGTCGGCGTCCAGGGTGAAGACCCCGTCGGCCATGGACTCGATGATCTGGGTGAGAAAACGGGTGTTCCACAGGGCATGGATTTTTTCGGGCATGGGAATCTCCGGCGCGTTACCATTCGGCGTGAAACGTTACTTGGCGTTACGAAATCATCATAGGTAACGCCTTGATCCCTGTCAAGCACGGGTGTCGGGGAGGGGGGATCTTTTTATTTGGTTTGATTCCAATTATTTGTTCATAGTTATGAGGTCAACGGGAAGACTGGCACAAATTGTGTAAACGATTCGATGACGATGGATCACCAGTTCGAAACTGCCGTCTGTTTGAAAGGCGTCACCCCACACCATGGAGGCAACCGATGCAAGACATGTTCACCCCGATGCCCCTCGGCCCGTTGACCCTGGCGAACCGGTTCGTTTTCCCGCCCATCAAGACCGCTTCCGGGACGCCCCAGGGCAAGGTCACCGACCGCCAGGTGACCTTTTACCGCCAGATCGCTCACCACGGCCCGGCGATCGTGATTCTTGAACCGGTGGCGGTCACCGCTGACGGCCGGGAGCATCCCAAGCAGCTCTGCGTGCACCTGGACGACAGCGTCGCCGAGCTGAAAAAAATCGTTGCGGCGATTCACGAGGAGGATCGGCTGGCCTGTCTGCACCTCAACCATGGCGGTGCGGCCGCCAATCCCAAGGCGAGCGGGACGCCGCCCCGGGCGCCGTCGGTATTCACCTGCGCCAGCGTCGGCGTGCCGGCCGAGGTGTTGACCGAAGCCCAGATCGACGCCATCGTCGACGGCTACCGTCTGGCGGCCCAGCGGGCCGTGGAGGCCGGCTTTGACTTGATCGAAGTCCAGGCCGGCCACGGCTACCTCGTTTCCCAGTTTCTCAATGCCAAAATCAATCGCCGCCAGGACCGCTACGGGGCCGACCGGCTGTTGTTTGCCGCCCGGGCGCTGGAAGCCGTGGGTGAAGGGGCGCCCCAACTGCCCATGATCGTGCGTATCGCCGGCAGCGAGATGTCGCCGGAGTTCGGCATCTCCCCGGACGACCTGGCCCCGATGCTCCGGTTGGCGCAGGACAAGGGCGCCATTGCCATTCACGTGGGCATGGGCACCTCTTGCTTCAGCCCGCCGTGGTACTTCCACCATTCGAGCCTGCCGGAAAAGCCGCAGAACGATGCTTTGAGCTGGGTGCGATCCAAAACCGAGCTGCCCGTCATCGCCGCCGGCCGCATGGGGCGCATCGACCGGGTGCGGACGCTGCGGACCGCCGGCTTAATGGACCTGGTGGCCCTGGGCCGTCCTCTCATCGCCGACCCGCAACTGATTGAAAAGTGGTCCCGCCAGGCCTACCCGGAGGTCGTCGCCTGCGGCTACTGCCTGCAGGGATGTCTCCACCGGGTGCGCGGCGGCGAGCCCATCGGCTGCAACCTCAACCCGGAAATCGGCAACCCGCCGCCGGCGCGGACCGACAAGCCGCTCAAGGTGCTGGTGGCCGGCGGAGGCCCGGCCGGAATGAGCGCGGCGCTCTACCTGGCGCGTCGGGGCCATCACGTGACACTGGCCGAAAAGGAAGATCGCCTGGGCGGACAGTTCAACCTCGCCTGGCAGGCACCGGGTAAAAAGACGATGCGCGATGGACTCGAGAGCCTGCAATGGCAGGTCCGCGCCCACGCGGAAAACGTTCTGACCGGCCGTCCGGTGGACCTCGACCTGGTGCGTGAACTGGCGCCCGACCTGCTGGTGTGGGCCACCGGGGCGGTTCAATACATCCCGGCCATCGACGGCCTCGACAGCCAGTACCGCATGACGTCGCTGGAGTATTTCGGCGGTACCAAGACCGTTCGCGGCCCCCGGGTGCTGGTGATCGGCGCCGGCCGCACCGGCCTGGAAATCGCCGAAAAACTCGGTGCCGACGGCCTCGAGGTGGTGGCCACCAAGCGCACCGATCCCATCGGCTCCATGATGGAAATGGTCACCAAGAAGCTGATGCTGATGCGCCTGGAGAAGCTGTCCAACGTGACCCTCATGCCCCATACCACGGTGAAGCGATTCCGGGCCGACGGCGTGGATGTGGTCCAGGACGATCAATCAAAGGCTCTTGAACCTTTCCAAACCGTCATCCTCGCCTCGGGGATGCGGTCGGCTCCGGGGCCGGACGACGAAATCCGGCAGGCGGTGCCGGCGGTGGAAATCATCGGCGACGCCGCCGAGGTGATGGACATCTACGCCGCGGTGCATGCCGGCTACGCCACCGCGCAGAAATACTTAGGAGGCTGATCATGGTCGAGACATCATTCGCCGACATTTCCATCGTCTCCTGCGGCACGCTGAGCTTGGAGTTGAACCACCTGCAGCAGGAGGGCCTCATCGACCCGGCCCAGATCCTTTACACCACCCCGGGTCTGCACCAGGACATCCCTGAACTGGAGCGGCAACTGGTGCGCCAGATTCAAAAAGCCAAGGAGAAGACCGACAAGGTGCTCGTGGTCTACGGCGGCAAGTTCTGCTACGTCAACGCCGACGAGCCGACCCGCCAGATGCGCACCATCATCGCCGAGCAAGGGGCCGGGGTGGCCCGCATAGAGGCCACCCACTGCATGGACATGCTCGCCAGCGAGGCCGAGCGGGAGGAAATCGCCCGGGAGGTGGCCGGCGGCGAGCCGGTGTGGTGGATGAGCCCGGGGTGGGTGAAGTTTCGCAAGCTGGTGTTCAAGGGATGGGACAAGGGCCTGGCCAACGAGAATTTTCCCCGCCACACCGGCGGTGCGGTGGTGCTGGACGCCATCGGCTACCTGGACCAGTACATGACCGAAAAACCGGAGGAGTTTCTCGAATACTGCGACTGGATGGGCATCCCGATGGTCGCCTACCCGGTGACCTTCGACCGCTTCCTGTCGCTGCTCACCGACCAGGCGCGCAAGCTTCACGGCGAGGCTTGAAGCGCCTGCGCACCAGGCGGCCCCTCTCACCGGACGTCAAGCGCTAAAGCCGGGGTCGACGACGGGTAGCTGAAGCATAACGAAGAGCGGGAATCTTCTGCCCCCCCGGGGATCCCCTGGGCGGACGGACTGAATCAACACGCCGCCAGGGCATCGGGCTGGCGCCTCTCGACGCTCGCCCCGAGACTGGCAATAGGAGAGCTGAGAATGCAACAACGCGATGTCATCATCATCGGTGGCGGGCCTGCCGGCCGCACCATCGTTCACAACCTGCATCAGGCGGGACGCAACCTTTCCGTGACCCTGATCAAGGACGAAAAAATCAATGCCAATCGATGCGCCGTTCCCTACGGGATTTCCGGCCAAAAACCGATCGAGAAATTTCAGGTGCCCAACAGCCTGATCACCGATTTCGGAGCCGAACTGGTCGTCGACCGGGTGACGGCGGTCGATGTCGCGTCACGCCGAGTGCGGACCGGGCAAGGGCTTGAATTCGGATACCGGCATCTTGTTTTCGCCACCGGCGCCCGGCCGGTCATTCCGCCGATTCCCGGTGTCGAGGCCCCGGTCATTTTCGCGGTGCGTTCCATTGACGACCTTGCCCGCCTGCGGCAGCAGGCCGCCAAGAGCCGTCGGGCCGTGGTGATCGGAGGCGGGTACATCGGGGTGGAGGTGGCCGTGGTCTTGCGCCAGATGGGGGTGGAGGTGACCATCGTGGAGATGCTGCCCCAGATTCTCATGGCCACCACCGAACCGGAATTCATCGCCAAGGTGACAGACACCCTGGGCCAGAACGGGATCCGCATCCTGGCGGATCAAAAGGTGGTCGCATTCCAGACCCGATCGGACAACGGCCTCGACGTGATGCTGGAAAGCGGGCTTGCGCTGCCGGCCGATCTCGTGGTGTTGGCGGTGGGGGTGATCCCCAATACGGAGCTGGCCGCCGCCGCCGGGATTCTCACCAGTCGCCTGGGCATCCGGGTGGACGATACCATGCGCACCAGCGCCGAGGATGTCTATGCCTGTGGGGATTGCGCGGAGAAACGATCGTTTGTCACCGGTGCGCCGACCCGTGGCGAGTTCGGCACCAACGCGGTCTTCATGGCCAAGATCGTGGCGCAAAACATTCTCGGAAACACCCGGCGGTTTCCCGGGGTGATCAACGCCAATGCCGCCGCGATTTGCGATTTGAGCCTCGGCTCGGCCGGTTTGACGGAAAAGATGGCCAGGGATGCGGGCATCGATGCGGTGGCCGGATTGTCAACGGTGCTGGACAAGTATCCGATGATGGACCACGTCGGCAGCATCGACACCAAGCTGGTCTTCAAGCGTGAAAACCGGAAACTGATCGGCGGCAGTTTTCTGCGCGCCGACAGCTGTACGGCCCAGAACGTCGATTTCATCTCGCTGGCCATCCAAATGGGCGCCACCATCGACGATCTGATGGATTATCAGTACGCCACTCACCCGGAACTGGCCGCCAAGCCGTCGGATAACATCTACACCTTCGCGGCCAAAGATGCCCTGAGCAAACTATAACCCGGGCCATTCCGAGGAGCCATGTCAAAGCAGGTGTGTCAACTGGCGGGCGACGCGGTGCAGGCGGCCATTGAGGGCGCCGATGTGCCGGTGCTGATCGATTTCGGCGCTCCCTGGTGCCTTCCGTGTCGAAGACAACAGCCCGTCACGGAGCAGGTCGCCCGGCGGATGGGCCGTCGTGCGCGGGTCTGCATGGTGGACATCGACGGCAACCGCTCTTTGGCAGCACGGCTGAATATCCATAGCATCCCGACGTTGATTGTTTTTTTCCGAGCTGTCGAACGGGAGCGATTCGTCGGTATCCAATCTCCCGAAACCCTGGTCAATGTCCTGAAGCGGTGGGGGCGGCAAGCGGCCCCCGCCGATACGCATCGAGAGGCTTGATGAACTTTCACTCCCCCCCGGACCGCCTCGCGGTATTCAAGCGCCAGCCACCGCAGCTCCCGTCGCCAGAAGATTAAGGCCGCGTTGGCGGCCATCGGATTGACAGTGAACCGACGGATGCGTAGGTATTTCTCTACAATCGTTGGGCGGCCTGATGCGCCGTCCGAAAAACTGAAAAAAGGAGCCATGCGATGAGTGAAAATGTGATCGAAGTTAACGACGGAAACTTTCAGGCCGAAATTCTCGACGCGGGGAAGCCGGCGCTGGTGGACTTTTGGGCCCCGTGGTGCGGTCCGTGCAAGGCCATTGGGCCCGTGGTGGCCAAGCTGGCTGAAAAATACGGTGCCGAGGTGCGTTTCGCCAAGATGAACGTGGACGAGAGCCCCATCACCCCGAGCCGTTACGGCATCAAGGCCATCCCCACGCTGCTGTTTTTCAACGGCGGCAAGCTGGTGGACCAGATTGTCGGCATGGTGGGCGCCGGCCAGATCGAGGCGATCCTGCGCAAGATCCGCTCCGGCGAGGATATCGCGCCGCCGTTTCAGATGGGATGAGCACGTATCCCGGGCGGTGACGATACGATCGTCCGATACCGTGCAGCCGGAAAGCCATGGACGCTGGGTTTTCTGTCGGTTATGTGCTTCTATCGTTCCCGCCCGCCATATGCCGCCTTATCCATAGAAATGCGGCCAAGGCGACCCGAGACCTTCAGCCGAGGAGAAACCGTTCATGGGCCAATGCCTCTGTCATCCAGAAAAAGACACCCCCTATCTGTGCATGAAGGACAACGTCTACCTCTGCGAGGACTGCCTTCACTGCCGCAACCCGGAGATCTACTGCAAGTACCGCAGCTCATGCCCGATCTGGTTCATGGAGAAGCGGGATTTCCATGACGAGACGCCCGCGCTGGCGGCGGTGGCCAGGGTGACTTTCCTGCCCGACGGCAACGAAATCGAGGTGCCGGTGGGCACCAGCCTGCTCGAAGCCGCGCGCCAGGCCGAGATCCACCTCAATGCCTCGTGCAACGGTCGCGGGGCCTGCGGCAAGTGCAAGCTCATCGTCGAGCGCGGCACGGTCAACACCCAGACCACCACCCTGCTCACCGAGCGGGAAAAGGCGGCCAACTACGTTCTGGCCTGCCAGGCCACCGTCACCGAAGACATCACGGTGCGGATTCCCCCCGAGGCCATCGAGCGCCAGCTCAAGGTGGCGGGCATGGGCGAGGAAGTCACCTCCAAGCTTCTGGGGCGGGTCACCGAAATCGATCCGATGGTGGTGGAGGTGTCCCTGGAGCTGGCCGTGCCGACCCTGGACGATCCGGTCAGCGACCTGGACCGGTTGTACCGGGGGTTGCGCAAGGCCGGGGTGGAAACCCATCGCATGAGCCTCGGGCTGAAGGTGATGCGTGAGCTGGCGGCCGCCATGCGCGACGAAAACTGGAAAGTGACGGCTTCGATCATGCGCCGGCGCCACATCGATGAGTTGATCGAAGTGGCGCCGGGAAACGGAACCGGTCCATCACTGGGGCTGGCCATCGACGTGGGCACCACCACCATCGTGGTCTACCTGGTGGACATGGCCGACGGGCGGGTCTTGGCCGCCACCAGCGGCCACAATCGCCAGGCGGCCTGCGGTGACGACGTGATCAACCGCATCGTGTGCGCCGAAAAGGACGGGGTGCGCAAGCTCAGCCGGATGGCGTTGGCCACCATCAACTCTCTGATCGAGGAGGCCGCGGCCGCCGCCGGCGCCGAACGGGATCGGATCAAGAACGTCGCCATCGCCGGCAACACCACCATGATCCACCTGCTGCTGGGTATCGAACCGCGCTACATCCGGCGTGAGCCCTACCTGCCTACCGTGTCGGAGTTTCCCGTCATCAAGGCCGGCGAGGTGGGGCTCAAGACCCATCCGGGGGCGGCGGTCTTCGTTTTTCCCGGCCCGGCGAGCTATGTTGGCGGGGATATCGTCAGCGGCATGATCTACAGCGGCCAGCACCGCGAAGCCCCCATGACCCTGTTCATCGACATCGGCACCAACGGCGAGATCGTCCTGGGCAACAACGAGCTGCTGCTGACCGCCTCGTGCAGCGCCGGGCCCGCCTTCGAGGGCGGCGGGGTGCGCTGGGGAATGCGGGCCGAGGAGGGGGCGATCGAGAAGGTCAACATCGACCCGGAAACGCGGACGGCCAGCTACGAGACCATCGGCGGTCTGCCCCCCCGGGGCATCTGTGGTTCGGGGATGATCGACCTGATCAGCGAGATGCTGCTCAAGGGGGTCATCGACCCGCGGGGAAAAATCGCCCTGGACGAAAGCCATCCCTGCATCGTGCGCCAGGACGGGGTGCCCGCCTACCGGGTGGCACCGGCCGCCGAGACCGCCATGGACGAGGACCTGCTGTTTTCCGAGACCGATATCCACAGTATCGTGTTGAGCAAAGCGGCGGTCTATGCCGGCTTCACCACGCTTTTGGAGCAGGCGGGGATGGATTTCTCGGCGGTGGACCGGGTGTGGATCTCCGGCGGCTTCGGCCAGTATCTCAACTTCGATCGGGCCATCAGCATCGGTCTGCTGCCGGATGTCGAGCGTGACAAGTTCACCTACCTGGGCAATTCGTCCATCGCGGGCGCCTATATGGCGCTGCTTTCCGGCAAACTACGCACCGAGGCCCGGCAGGTTTCCAACGCCATGACCTACATCGATTTTTCCAGCAACATGCGCTTCATGGACGAGTTCACCTCGGCCCAGTTTCTGCCGCACACCAACATGAACGCTTTTCCCAGCGTCAAGATTGGACGGCCTTCATGAAACCGGGCGCTCCCCATACCGACCGCCCGGAGAAAGCGAAGCGGCTTTCGTGGTGGCGGCGCTTTCTTGCCTGGCTGGCCCGTGGCGCGGCGGCCGCCCGAAGCGACCGGGGACGCTGTCCCACCTGACAGATCAAACGCTGATGCCGCCGGGTGTGGCTTTGACGCTGGCGTTCCAACGCAGATCGCCGTCCGGAACCACCCGGACGGCGATCATCCCTTGGTCGCCGGGATTTTAGCGCTTGACAGTTGCGAAAGTATGAATCATGGATGAAGGGTGACAATACGGATGTTGGATGGCAGGCGTCATTGTTGCTCCCCCGGTTATCCTCCCCGGCGTCCGGTCAAGGGCCCCCGATCATGCACCATGCCGACAGCCCAGAGCGCAGGCGTTCCAGCCGGTACCAAGCTCCCGGGGGGACCTCCGTGCACGTTCGGACGCCGGTGTCTGCATTCGCCGGTTTTCTTGTCGATCTCAGCCTCGATGGGGCCGCTTTCGAGTATGTCTTTCTGGGTGAAACGCTCCAGGACGGGGATTGTATCGACATCTGTTCCGACAAGGATCAACTCCGCATTGAGAATCTGCCCTTCAAACGCGTTTCCGATGTCGAGGTGAGCGATCCGGGGCCGGAGCCGGTGGTCTGGCGAAGAGCCGGAATCGTTTTCACCTCCCTTTCCGAAGAGCAAAGGCGACAGTTGACGGAGCTGATCCGCCAGTGGGGGCACCGGGTGCCCACGGCGGCGTTGGCCCCGGTCACGGAGCCGGCCGCGGGGGGCGAGATCGGTGACCAAATCTTTTTGTCGCGCCTCAAACTGCTGAACATTGCCGCCAAGGCGTATCTCGGGGGCTATCCCTACGGGTTTTACCGTGAAAGCGCCGTTGCCAGGAATGCCAAGGAAATCCTGCGGCTTCTGACCCGTCAGAACGTCTTCCGGTTCGGCGATGCCCACGGTGCTTTGCTGGAAAAGCATATCATCCGGCTCTCGACGGCTTTTTCCGATTTTCCGGTAAAAGCCGACGGCCCCACTCCGCTCGAAGAGAGCATCGACTGCATCAGCGATTACCTGAGAGTGGACAAGGGCCTGAAGCAGATGGCGTTTCTGAAAGTCGCCTGAGGCCTTCCGTGATCGAAAACGTCAAGATCATCGTCATCTCGCCGGAGGCGCTGATCCGGGACTTTGTCGTTGACGTCCTGGAGTTTTCGGTCAACCGGAATGTGGTCGGTGTTGATAGCGCCGCCGAGGCCCTTGCCCGCATCGATGCTGAAGGCAAGGTGGATATCGTGGTCTGTGCCGAGGAGCTGCCCGACATGCCCGGCCGGAGCCTGCTGGCCCGCGTCAAGCGAAAACACCCTCAAAGTATCGGTGTCCTGTTGACCTCCGGGGCCGATGACCCGGCCGGGGCCGCCGATTCATCCGTCGATGCGTACCTGAACAGCCCCACCGACACCAGGGCGTTGTTCGACCTTGTGCAACGATTTGTCGTGGACGCAGAGAAACGATAAATCCCGTTGCCCTGGGGCGCCCCGGAAAAAACATCCTCGCATGACGGAGCTGCCGCCGAACCCTGCCGGGGCCGCGAAGGCCCATCAGAACCGGCTTGACAGTTCAGGCCGGTTCCAGTAAATTCAAAAATTCGAAAAAAAATTTACACTTACACCTTTTTCGGACGCGTGCATCGGTCTTCGCACAGGCCCGATGCACCCACGGAGCGGAAGCGGATGCTGCCTTCGAATCTCGACCTGATCCACATGATTCTCAACGCCGGGCTGGTGGTTCAACTGGTGCTGCTGACATTGCTGTTTTTCTCGGTGTCTTCATGGGCCATCATGATCATGAAGTACCGCTACCTGCGGCGGGCCTTGGAGGAGTCGGCCCGTTTTTCCGATTTCTTTTGGAAGAGCACCGATCTGACCGAAGCCTTCAACCGGGCCAAGCAGCTGGCCGGCAGCCCGGTGGCGAGGGTGTTCCGGGTCGGCTATGTTGAACTGCGGCAGTTGCGGCAGCAGGGGGGGGGAGCCGACGGCCAGCGTCGCCCTGGGAATCGTTTCGCCCATGGCGGTGACAACGTGCGCCGGGCCTTGCGGCGGGCCATCAACAGCGAGGTGGCGCGCATGAGCCAGATGGTGCCGTTTCTGGCCACCACGGGCAACACCACGCCTTTCATCGGGCTTTTCGGAACGGTCTGGGGGATCATGAACTCCTTTCACGGCATCGGACTGCGCGGATCGGCGAGCCTGGCGGTGGTGGCGCCCGGGATTTCCGAGGCCCTGGTGGCCACCGCCGCGGGCCTGGCGGCGGCCATTCCGGCCGTCATCGCCTACAACTATTTCACCCAGAAGATCCGTCTCATCGAAACCGAGCTGTACAACTTCGCCTCCGATTTCCAGAACATCGTCGAACGCGACATCCTGGGACGGGAGGAGGCGGGGCGATGAACGGCGGCCGGGACCGCGACAGCCTCATGTCGGACATCAACGTCACGCCCTTCGTGGACGTGATGCTGGTACTGCTGATCATCTTCATGGTCACCGCGCCCATGATGGTGCAGGGCGTGGACGTGGCCCTGCCCGAGGTTACCGCCGAGCCGATGGAGTCGGAAAAGGAGCCGCTGCTGGTGACCATCAACGCCGAGCACGAGGTCTTTATCAACGACTACAAGGTATCGTTGGACTTCTTCAGCGACAAGCTGGGCAAAATCCTCGAGACGCGCAGTGACCGCACCGTGTACCTGCGGGCCGACAAGCAGGTGCCCTACGGCATGGTGGTCCTGGTGATGGCGGAAATCAAGGCGGCCGGCGTGGATCGACTCGGGATGGTGACCATCCCCCCCGAAGAGGAAGGCAAGCCGTCGGCGCGTTGACGGTAACGACATGAACCAGCGGTTCCCATCGCGCATTTCCAACACCGGCGCCCCGCCGCCTTCAGACCGGATCACGGCCATGCCCTTGGCCGTCTCGGTCATGTTGCACCTGCTGGTGATGGCGGCGGTGATCTGGATGCCGAACCTGACCCCCGAGCGGGGTCGGCCCCTGTCGGTGATCGATGTCACCATGGTTTCCCTGAAGGACGCGGCGCCCGGTGCACCGGGACCGCCCGCGCTGTCGGCCCCCCCGCCGCCCAAACCCGAGCCGGCGTCTCAACCGGCACCGCCTCCGCCGAAGCCTGCGCCGCCGGAAGCAGAGGTGTCCATCGCGCCGCCCAAGCCTGCGCCCAAGGCGCCTGAGCCGAAACCCCAAAAGGCGGAGCCGGCACCCAGGGCCGCGCCGAAAGTCAAGAAGAGCCTCAAGCATCAAACCTACCGCCCCTCCTCGGCGGTGGCCCAGGCCATCTCCGAGCTGGAACAGAAGGTCGATTTCGGCCGGCCGGCCGTCGTGGATGCCGCCATTGAACGACTCAAGTCGGAGGCCGGTCCCCGGGAGGCCATTGATCGGCTGAGGGCCCGGGTCGCCGCCGGCACGGGCACCAAAGGCGGGGGCGGAGGCGGCGGCGGTTCCCTGGGCCCGGAGGACATGTACCGCCTTGAGGTGGCTTATGCGGTCAACAAGAACTGGGTCTTTTCCGAGTCGCTGGCCGGCGGCCGGGGCGAGCTGGTGGCCGAGGTGGCCTTCACCGTTCTGCCGAACGGGCGGATCAAGGACCTCTGGTTTGACAGGAAATCGGGCAACAGCTACCTTGACGAATCCGCCCGGCGTGCCATCATGAAAGCAGAGCCCTTTCCCCCCCACCCGAAGGGGGTGCGCCGGCCGTACATCACGGTGGGGCTGCGTTTTACGCCAAAGGGGGTCACCCCGTAACCGCAATCGGCACCGGGCCGGTGCCCAGTCTTTAGGTTTTTGGAGGGATATGAATCTGTTGGCGGTTTTTCATGGCGGCAGCGCTCGGCAATGGAAGCGTCGACTCCTGGTCTTCGGGTGCCTCCTGGCGCTGGCGGGGGGCTGGCACCCCGCGGCGGCGGCCGACTACGGTTACATCGACCTGACCAATCCGTACCTGCGCAAAATTCCCATCGCCATCCCTGAATTCAAGACCGTCTCACCTGAGCCGGCCGTCACCGAGCTGGCCCTCCAGGGGGGGCGCTTGACGGCCGAGACATTGGCGTTTACAGGGTATTTTTCCATCGTCGACCCGGGCGCCTTCCTGGTCGATCCCAAGACGATGGGCGTGACCGGAGCCGACATCGATTTCAAGGCCTGGAGCAGCATCGGCAGCGAGCTGCTCATCACCGGCCTGGCCAGCTTGGACGACGGGGTGGTGGATCTGGAGCTGCGGCTCTTTGACACCGTGAAACAGGAGCGGCTCATCGGCAAGCGCTACACGGCCCGACGGTCCGACCTGCGGCGGTTGATCCGGCGCTTTTGCAGCGAGGTGCTGATGCGGCTTACCGGCAACCCCGGGCCCTTCGACAGCCAGATCGCCTTCGTTTCGGGACGGGCGGGTCAAAAGGAAATCTTCACCTGCGATTTCGACGGTTACAACCCCAAGGCCTTCACCCGGCACGGAAGCATCAGCCTGGCGCCGTCCTGGTCTTCCGACGGCCAGTGGATTTCGTACACCTCCTACCAACGGAAACGACCTGACCTGTATATCCGCCACCGGCTGGAAAACCGCGGCACCGTGGTGGCCGAGGACGGCATCAACCTCAACGGCCAGTGGGTGCCGGGACGCTTTGAGCTGGCCGTCACCTTGTCGTTCAACGGCGACCAGGAGATCTATCTGCTCTCGGGAAACGGCAAGATCATCAGGCGGCTGACGCACCAGCCGGACATCGACGTGTCGCCCACTTTCTCGCCGGACGGCAAAAAGATGGCTTTTGTCTCCAAGCGCGCCGGCAGCCCGCAAATTTATCTCATGGACATGGCCTCGGGCCGTAGCGAGCGCTTGACTTTCGAGGGTTCTTATAATACACAACCAAGCTGGTCGCCCAAGGGCGGCCGTATTGCTTACACCGCCATGGAGAAAAACCGGATCGACATTCGTGTGATCGATCTGGAGACCCGTAACGTCGTTCAACTCACCCATGATAGTGGCGATAACGAATCACCCTCTTGGTCCCCGGACGGATCGTTGATCGCCTTCAGCTCTACGCGGGAAGGCCCCTCCAGGATCTATGTCATGACATCATTCGGGACGGATCAGCGCCGACTGCTGAGTTTGCCCGGTGAACAAAGCCAGCCGGACTGGTCTCCCAATGGCATTCAATAAACCAAACAGCGAAAGATAAGGCCAAAGGAGGATTCATGCGAAGCAAGCTATGGGTTGGGATGGCGTTGTTGGTGATGGCAGCAGGGTTGTTGATGTTTTCCGGCTGCGCCAAGCAGGCGGTAAAGAGCGACGCCGGCGTCAGCCAGGCGGGACAGGATGCCGCGGCCCTCGAGGCCGAAAAGGCCCGCCGGGCCGCCGAGATCGAAGCGGCCCGTCTTGCCGCCGAGCGTGACGCCAAGCGCCTGGCCGAGGAAGCCCAGTTGCGTGCCGCCCGCAACAAGTTCATGAACGAGCACATCTACTTCGAGTTCGACAGCGCCGTGCTGACCCCGTCGGCGGTGGCGGTGTTGAAGGAGAAGGCCGCCTGGCTGAAGGACCAGCCGACGGTCAACGTGCTCATCGAGGGGCACTGCGACGAGCGGGGCACCAACGAGTACAACCTTGCGCTGGGTGAGCGTCGTGCCCAGAGCGCCAAAGCGTTTCTGGTCAACATGGGGATTGCCTCCGCGCGGCTCACCACGGTGAGCTACGGCGAGGAGCGGCCCCTCGACCCGGGGCACAACGAGGCGGCCTGGGCCAAAAACCGGAGGGCCCAGTTCGTTATCGAGTAAATCCTACAGGCATTTGGCGCACCGGCCGCTTGTGGCCGGTGCGTTGAACGTCGATCTTTTCTCATCCCCCCTTTCTCCACCCGCTTCCCTTGGCGGGCCTTTTTATCATCATGCAAATGTCAAAGCCTATTGAAAAACTCCTGTTCGCGGCGTTGCTGGGCGTCCTGATGCTCGGGATGCTCGGGGGCTGTTCCATTCAAGAGGACATTGTCCGCCTCGACATGCGCCTGGCCAGCCTGGAAAGCACCCAGGCCGAGCTGAAGGAGACAGCGGCCCGGGCCGAGACGGAAAACAGCCAGCTGCGGACCCGGTTCGCCGAGATCCAGGCCGGGATGGACGCCTTGCGGGCCGAACTCAACCGGGTTCGGGGTAGGGTTGAAGAGACCCAATATGCCCTGGACGAAAAGCTTGCCAAGGCCAACTCGGAGGCGGAGCTGGCCCGCCTGGAAGCCCGCGTGCGGCAGATTGAAGCCTACCTCGACTTGCAGCCCGGCGAGGCCCCCAGGCCCGAACCCGCCTTGGGCAGAGGCGAGGCCGCCGCCCCGGTCCCGGGTTCTGCCGCAGAGCTTCCCGAAACTCCCGAGGCCCTCTACCAGGCGGCCAAGCGCGACTTCGACCGGGGCGCCTACGAGGCCGCCAGAAATGGGTTCCAGCAGTTCCTGGAGCGCTACCCCAAGGATCCCAACGCCGACAACGCCCGTTTCTGGCTCGGGGAGACCTACTACCGGGAACAATGGTATGAAAAAGCGATTCTCGAGTACCAGGAGGTCATCGAGAACTACCCCGACGGCAACAAGGTGCCGGCGAGTCTGCTCAAGCAGGGGTTGGCCTTTTTCAACCTGGGCGACAAGGGCAATGCCCGCCTGATCCTCAAGGAGCTGATCCGCAAGTACCCGGATTCCAACGAGGCCAAGATCGCCCGACAGAAGATCAAGGGGATGAACTGACCGTGCCGGCCGGCGGCCTGGTGAAGATCGTGGGAATCGACCCCGGCCTGGCCGCCACCGGCGTCGGCATCGTCCAGGGCCGGGGGATGCAGGTCCAGCACTTCGCTTACGGCACCATCCGCACCCCTGCCCACCATCCCCAGCCGGAGCGCCTGGTCCGGATCTACCGCCGTCTCTGCGACCTGCTCGCCCACGAAGCGCCCGACCTGATGGTCGTCGAAGACGCCTTTTTCCTCGAGCGCTACCCCAAGTCGGGTTTGACCCTGGGCAAGGTGACCGGCGTGGTCCTGCTGGCCGGGGGCATTCATGGCCTGCAAGTCGTGCAAGTGGCCGTGCGCGAGGCCAAGGCGGTGCTCACCGGCAACGGCAACGCCGCCAAGGAGCAGATGGAGGGGGCCGTGCGGCGGGCCCTGCGCCAGAGTGCGCCGATCCGGCCCGACCACGCCGCCGACGCCCTCGGCATGGCCCTGGTGGGGCTTTACCGCTACGGCCAGTGGCGCAAAACCCCGGCAGAAAAGCCCTGTGAGGGCATCGGCGGGGGGAGGAAACCGACATGATCGGCTACCTGGAAGGCACCTTGCTTCAGCGCTACGACGACCGCATCCTGCTGCTGGTGGGGGCGGTGGGCTACGAGGTGCTGTTGCCGGCCGGGGTCATCGCCCAACTGGGGGGAAAAGCCCTGGGCGACAAGCTGGCCTTGTACATCTACCACCAGCAGACCGAACGCCAGCCCCGGCCCCTGCTCATCGGTTTCCGGGTGGAGGCGGAGAAGGAGTTTTTCCAACTGCTCATCTCGGTATCCGACGTGGGGCCCATGAAGGCCTTGCGGGCCATGACCCTGCCGGTGCGCGACATCGCCCGGGCCATCGAGAACCGGGATGTGAGCACCTTGCAGCGGCTGCCGGGAATCGGCATGCGCACCGCCCACAAGATCATCGCCAGCCTGGAGGGCAAGATGGGCAAGTTCGCCCTGATTCGTCCCTCGGAGGGTTCGGAGGCTCCTTCGGCGGCGGACGTTACCCGGCCGGTGATGGAGGTGCTGGTCTCGCAGCTCGGCTACAAGACCCCGGAGGCGCGCCGCATGATCGACGAGGCCTTCCAGCGCAACCCAACTATCGACACTCCCGAAGCCCTCTTCGAGGAAGTCTACCGCGGTGAGGTGCGCTGATGAACGACGAGATGCTCACCCGCTGTCGCCTGGACGCCGAAGAACTCGTTTCCGGCCGTCTCATGCCGGGCGATGAAGCCCCGGAGCTGCTGAGCCTCAGGCCGTCGCGGCTTTCCGAGTACATCGGACAGCGGGAACTGGTGGAAAGCCTCCTCATCGCCATCGAGGCTGCCAAGGGCCGCGGCGAGCCCCTGGAGCACCTGCTTTTCCACGGGCCGCCGGGACTGGGCAAGACCACCCTGGCCCATATCATCGCTAACGAGATGGGCAGCCAGCTCACCGTGACCTCCGGCCCCGCCCTGGAAAAGGGGGGCGACCTGCTCGGGCTGCTCACTCACCTGGAGGAAGGCGACGTCCTGTTCGTCGATGAGATCCACCGTACCCCGAGGGCGGTGGAAGAGCTTCTCTACCCGGCGATGGAGGATTTCGCCGTCGATTTCGTCTTCGACAAGGGGATCCACGCCCGCAGCCACCGCTTCCGCCTCAAGCGCTTCACCCTGGTGGGCGCCACCACCCGCGTGGGGATGCTGTCGGCGCCGCTGCGCGACCGCTTCGGGATGATGCGCAGTCTCGATTTTTACGGCATCGACGACCTGGTGCGCATCACGCGGCGTTCGGCGGCCCTGCTGGAAATGTCCATCGACGCCGACGGGGCCCGCTGCCTGGCCGAGCGCAGCCGCGGTACGCCGAGGATTGTCAACCGGCTGCTCAAGCGGGTGCGCGATTACGCCCAGGTGCGCGGCGACGGCCGGGTGGACTGCACGGTGGTGGAAGCCGCCCTGGCGCTGGAGGGGGTGGACGCCCTGGGATTGACCCGCCTGGACCGGCGCTACCTGAAGACCATCATCGAGTTCTACGATGGCGGGCCGGTGGGCATCGAGGCCATCGCCGCCACCTTGCAGGAGGATGTGGATACCTTGGTGGACGTGGTGGAACCCTACCTGTTGGCCAATGGCATGGTGATTCGCACCTCGGCCGGCCGCCGCGCCGGAAACGAAGCCTTCCGGCACCTCGGACTCAAGGCTCAGGGTAAGCTGTTTTGAGCGGCGGCGCTGTCCCGGTACTCGTTTGTCCCCATCCTGCCAATTCAGCCCCCTGGCCACCCCAGCCGAAAGTTTCAATCTACTGAAGGGCAACAGAAGACGGCACTGCCAAGCCGCCGCCGCTTCCCCCACCACCCCTTCCGGGGGCCGCCGGACAAGACTGCCTGGCGGACGCCGGCGGTACGGTCTTCGACAAGCATTCTGCTCTACATTCAGATATTTGAAACTGTCCGGGGTAGCCAGGAGATTGAGTTTAGCCGCCGGCAAGAAC
>Ga0190359_1000330_pt1 | contig 33170 bp, 30 predicted proteins | sample 48721823_MG_FD_161269 | JGI IMG/M metagenome (GOLD analysis project Ga0190359, IMG submission 161269) | Hydrothermal vent microbial mat bacterial communities from Southern Trench, Guaymas Basin, Mexico - 4872-18-2-3_MG | ecosystem: Environmental > Aquatic > Marine > Hydrothermal vents >... | reverse complement strand
CCCCTTCCTGTCACCCTGAATTTATTTCAGGGTCTATTACGCCCTCTCGGGAGAGATTCCGAAACAAGTTCGGAATGACAAAGTCAAGCGAAAAATGGCTCTTTTGGTAGACAAGTCTACCTTCACTAAAGTTTCGAAAAATATGTATGGACACATTAAACATTAATAAATTGCTCCCCGGATTCACATCTCTCCTTTCATTATGTTGACGCTGGTCGCTTTAAAGAATATAATCATTTTCATGAAAACATGTGATGTTCTCGTTAATGGCAATGTGGATCAACTGTTTACATACGCAATTCCGGACAATTTTATCGGGAAAATAGAGATAGGTAATATCGTTACTGTTCCTCTTGGAAACAGAAAAATTCACGGTATTGTCGTCACAATCGGCTCAAAAACAAAAGTAAAAAATCTAAAAGAGATCATTGACATAAAATACAAGATTAAAGTCATAAATAATAACTCATTAAACGTTATAAAAAAGACTTCAAACTATTTTCTGCAAAATATCGGGAAATTCTGCACAAAATTAATACCTCCATCCAACCCGAATTATCGAATCGAATATCAAAGAATATCGAATGAAAAGGCATCAAAAAGAGAAAAAGAGATTTTAGCTTTGATTAATGACAGAATCGATAAAAGGGAATTACTTTCGCACACGACTCGTTCCACCGTTAATAAAATGATTGAACACGGTCTAATAAAGGAAGTAAAAACACTCCTCAACTGTCGTAATGATGCTATAAAAACAGAATTCACCGATTTTTCTTCACTTCCCAAGAGTAATACACCGATTGACAGAAAAGGAACCGTTTTTATACGCAAATCACCTGTCATGTATGATTATATTAACAAAATTATCCGCATTAATTTAAGTGAGAACAAAAGAATTTTAATTATTCTTCCTCAACTTCTCTCTCATCAGTACCTTATTGATTTTTTAAGATCCGTTTATAAAAATGATGTCTGTTTTTATTCATCCGCGTTACACAATAGAGAGAAAAATATTTCATTCCATAATATAATTGCCGGGAATCCGAAAATAATTGTAGGAACGGGAGATGCTCTTTTCCTTCCCTATGAAAATATTGCTTCCCTTGTATTCCTTATGCCGGAATCTCCTTATCACTTTCACTACGACAGCATGCCGTTTTACAATGCAGAAATCGTAGCAGGAATTTTTGCCAAAGAATATGCCATTCCTCTCTATATAATAGGAAAAACTCCCTCTATAAACCTGTTTCCTTCAATCAATGCGGGAAGAACCAGATTGATTGAAAACGATTCTACAAAATCCGAATTCTACTATCTCAAAAGTAAGAATCCCTACGATATTCTCACAAAACAGATAATATCGGAAATAAAATCCGGTATAAAGAGAAAGGAACGAACTTTAATAATATACAATCAACTCGGTTACTATCCTTTTGTGAAATGCAACAATTGTAACACAATCGTAAGCTGTCCCGTTTGCAATACTCCTCTCACATTCACTGGAAAGAATAACCTTTACTACTGTCAAAAATGCAAGAAGTATTTTACGATAAAAAGGTGCATTAACTGTGGTTCAAACAATCTGAATTTTTCCGGAACAGGTATGGAAAAAATCGCTTCGCAACTCAGAAATGAATTTACCGAAGGAGATATTAAGACAATTTCAGCGAATACTCCCCTAAATATTAATGAAATAAGTCGATATGACCTGATTATTACAACCTCCTTTATATTCAGAGACCTTTATCCCAATAAATTTCACACAATAATTATCCCTTCCATCGAGAATATTTTAAACGAATATATAATCAAAAGCGAATGGCATTTCGTACGTATCATTGAATATCTGAAATCATTTCTCGTTCCTCGGGGAAAAATCATAACACAGTCTCCTATTTACTATGATTTCGTCCCATATTTATCATCAAACAAAATAGAAAATTACATATCGTATACATTAAATTTGAGAAGAGAATTTTCTCTTCCACCTTACTTCCACACAATCACCGTCAAAACATCTGAAAACAGACCTTTTCCCGAGAGACTCTACGAACAATTGTCAAGATACGAAAGTAATTCCACAACAATATCGAAATCAAATAATGAAATAATCATCAAAACAAAAAAACTTTCCGATTTTACATTCTTAAAATCGATTCAAAGAAAAGGAAAATCCAGAATTTATGTTGATTCGGTAGAATACTTATAGCATGGATTCCGCAGGAATCATCACAATAAACTCGGTCCATTTCCCCGGTTCGCTCTTGCATGTAATCATTCCGCCATGATTTGTTATAATATCTTTTGCAGTGGATAGACCAAGCCCCGTTCCTGCTTCCGTATGCACTTTATTTTCTACTCTGAAAAATTTATCGAAAACGTGAGGTATATCCTCTTTACTTATTCCGATACCGGTATCCCTAACGGTAACCTGCGCTTGCCATATATTATCGAAGATGATCAAACCGGGGCTCGATATCTTCACTTCCCCGTTTTCCTTATTGAATTTTATAGCATTATCTATCAATTGACTGAAAACATAGAAAAGCGCCATTTTATCACCTTTAATCGAGCCCAATTTATCGCTGAGATCAACAACAATGTTAATATTTTTACTCTTCGCTTTTTCTTCATACTGTTTCACGGCATCATTTATTATTTCAACTAAATCCACCTCTTCTTTCTTTATCGCCCCGACCTCTCCACTTGCGCTCATATTCATACTGATGATATTTTCAAGAACCTTTGAAAATTTCTCTCCTTCCTCGTTTATAATGGATAGAAAACGCTTTTCGGTTTCTCCCAACGCAGATTGATCGCCTATGGACGACATAAGAATTTGTATACTGCCTAAAATTGCACTAAGAGGTGTTCTTAACTCATGGGAAACATTCTGTATAAATTCTTCCTCTTTTGCCTGAAGCTCTTCCTCCGTAGGGAGAGGAGCAAATTCTATGACTTTTCCAAAAATATATTCGTTTAATTTGACATAATGAGATACAACATTATACTTTTTCTCGTTGGATTCTTCGGATTTTATAACAATTGTGGCTTTACTCGCCGCTATATCCTGTGATGGATTAAAAAAATCAATCTTAATTTTTTCCCATAAATTATCATTATTTTCCGTTCGAAAATCCATAACCGTAGTTATGTCCTTTAAAATTACATTGTCTTTTGATATATCAAACGCATCGGAAAAAGCTCTGTTAATAAACAGAATCTTCAAATCTTTATCAATGAGAACAATGGGTAAAGTAACAGTCTCCAATGCAATTTTATAAATATCATTGGCGGTCCCAGAAACAGTCGATCTTTCCTTTTTGGCAGCAATTTCCATTTTATTCTCGATTTTCTCTTCCTCGGCTGTAGTTTCAACAGGTGTCTTCTCCGCTTCTTTTGCTTCTGTTTTAACTTCCATATCATTTATTGAAGCCGCTTCGTTTATAATGCTGTCCTCAATAGTAATCTCCGATTCCTCGGAACTAAAAATATCGGCAATTAAATTTGCTACTTCCTCATCAGATTTCATATACTTTCTATGCAGCGACTTATTGTAGAAAACAACAGCACCACCCGCTATGTTCCCGCGTTTTATGGGAACGGCAAGGACAGAATCGGGTAAAATAGTGAGAGAGATTTTATTATCAAAATCAAATCGTATGTCTCTTGATACATTAATCTGATTTACCATTTGATTGTGCAGCATCACCCAACCGGGTATCCCTTTTCCCGAGTTAAGGACATGACCGATTAATTCGTCAACCTTTCTTCCGATGCCGTATTTCACAACAAACCCGTTACTTTCGAGTAAAAAAATAAGAATATACTCGGATTTAGTGAGCTCCTTGGAAATGTTAAGAATTTTCTTGAGCGAATCGGAAATATCCCGATTTTGATTTTTATCGTTTTTCGTTAAGTCAATTAACTTTTTTAGTTTTTCAAAAAGATCCTCGTTAATATTTCCCTCTTAGCTTTTGAGTTGATTTTCTATCTTCTCTAGAAGTTCCTGGAGGTTAAAAGGTTTTGTAATATAGGCATTGACACCGAGATTATATCCCTTTTCAATATCTTTTGGGTTTCCCTTGGCACTTAAAAATATAACCTTCGTTGATATCGTCTTTGGATTGTTTCTTATCTTCTCAAGCATCGTATATCCGTCCATATTGGGCATCATAATATCACTAATCACAAGATCCGGGGTATCATTTTCAATAATCTGTAATGCCTCATTGCCGTCCATTGCAGTAAGGATATCATACCCCGCTTTCTTAAGGGTGAAAGAGAGTATATCCAGCAAAAACCTATCATCATCGATTATCAATATATTCGCCATAAAAACCTTCTTTTTTCTATAATATTATTTTACAATCTTTTTGTCAAGCCCTTTTAATTTTCTTTCTGCCTTTTGTTTTTTTGTGTTCGGTTTTGTTCTGTGGCTCTTTTCGTATTTGCACTCTGAACATCTTTGCAACAATCTCTTCATCCATATTTATTATCATGTTCTCAAACATCATATAAGATTCTTTTTTATACTCGACTAGAGGATCTCTCTGTGCATATCCTCTGAGTCCAATCCCCTCTTTCAATGCATCCAACTCATAAAGATGGTCTCTCCATCTCGAATCGATTGTTTGCAAAACAACGAATTTCATAACCTTCTCATACAGCTCACCGAATTCTTCCCTCTTCAATTCAAGATTCTTCTTAGCTCGATCAAAAAGATAATCGAATAAACGTTCTTTTGTAAATTCGGCTTTCTCCTTTTCCGCTATCTGTGGATCATCGAGAAAATCATTTATATAGTTAATAATAAGATTATCCCAGTCCCAATCTTCCGGATACTTCCCGTTTGCCGTATATTTTTCGATTATGTCATTAATAACATTTTCAATTTTGCCGAGTATAAATTCATCCGGATTTTTATTATACAACACTTCATCACGCATAGCGTAAATCGCTTCCCTCTGTTTGTTCATAACATCATCGTAATCGATTAAACGCTTTCTGATATCGAAGTTGTACTGCTCGACTCTTTTCTGTGCATTCTCAATGGCTCTTGTAATCAAAGGATGTGTAATCGCTTCATTCTCCTTTACGCCAATTCTATCCATTGCACTTGCAATTCTGTCAGAAGCAAAAAGCCTCATAAGGTTATCTTCAAGAGAGATAAAAAATACCGAAGAACCGGGGTCCCCTTGTCTTCCGCTTCTACCTCTGAGCTGCCTATCAATCCTTCGTGATTCATGTCTTTCCGTCCCTATGACATGCAATCCCCCGAGTTCCTTTACGCCTTCTCCCAGTTTAATATCCGTACCTCTGCCTGCCATGTTGGTGGAAATTGTTACATTTCCCTTTTCCCCCGCATGTGAGATAATTTCCGCTTCCTTCTGATGATATTTAGCATTCAAAACGGAATGCGAAATTCCTGCCCTCTTCAGCATTCGCGAAAGCTGCTCGGAGACCTCCACGGTAATGGTTCCCACAAGTATCGGTCTCCCTTTTTCGTGTTGCCTTTTGATCTCCTCTATTATTGCTCTGTATTTTTCTATTTTCGTCCTGTAAATCATATCGGGAAAATCCTCTCTGATTACAGGTCTGTTTGTGGGCACTACAATAACATCAAGTTTGTAAATTTCCCAGAATTCCGCCGCCTCTGTTTCCGCCGTTCCCGTCATGCCCGCCAATTTATCGTACATTCTGAAGAAATTTTGTAATGTAATTGTCGCAAGGGTCTGTGTTTCCTGCTCTATTTTAACCCCTTCCTTCGCTTCGATAGCTTCGTGAATCCCTTCGGAAAAACGTCTTCCCGGCATGATCCTTCCGGTAAACTCATCTACTATGATTACCTTTCCGTCTTTTACTATATACTCGGAATCCCTTTCAAAAAGCGAATAAGCTTTCAATAGCTGGTGTATATTGTGTATCTTTTCATTCTTCTCCGCATACTCTCTTTGAATAGCATCCTTGGATACGGCTTTTTCCCTCGATGATAATCTCTCGTCACTATCGATCTTCTGAAATTCTTCACTGAGATCGGGAACGGTAAAAAATGAGGGATTGTTTTTGGACATCTCTTCTCGACCCTTATCCGTGATGGAAACAGTGTTTCCCTTCTCATCTATCACATAGTAAAGCTGTTCGTCGAATTGCGGTAAACTCTTATCCCTGATAAGCTCATTCTCCAAATTTTCAACAAGCACTTTCACCCCTTTCTCTCTGTATAATCTTATCAAACGCTTGTTTTTCGGTGCCCCCCTCTGGGCAAGTAAAAGTTTCCCTGCCGCTTCCCGCTCATTCCCGGCTTCTAAATCCTTCATAGCCCCCGTTATCAACTCATTCACATATCTATTCTGCAATTTTACTATACGACTAACAAGCGGCTTTAATTCCTTGTATTGTTGTAGAGAAGCTTCCACAGGACCGGATATGATAAGCGGAGTCCTTGCCTCATCTATCAAAACGGAATCAACTTCATCAACAATTGCATAGTTAAATCCCCTTTGAACCTTCTGCTCCGGCTCAATAACCATATTATCTCTGAGGTAATCAAATCCAAATTCGTTGTTAGTTCCGTATGTTATGTCTCTCATGTACATTTCTTTTCTTTCCTCGGGGTTCATCCCCGCCTTAATCACACCAACGGTAAGCCCGAGGAATTTATATATTTCCCCCATCCATTCGCTGTCCCTCTGAGCCAGATAGTCGTTCACAGTAACAAGGTGCGCTCCTTTCCCGCTAAGAGCATTCAAATAAAGAGGCATTGTCGCAACGAGCGTTTTACCTTCTCCCGTAGCCATCTCTGCAATTTTCCCCTCATGCAATACTATCGCACCTATCAACTGCACATCGAACGGAATCATATTCCATTCCATCTCGTGCCCCATAACAGTCCATTTTCTCCCCACCAATCTTCGACATGTATCTTTAACAACGGCGAAAGCTTCAACCATTAAATCATCCAATGTTTCACCGTTTTTCAATCTTTCCTTAAACTCAACGGTTTTATGTTTCAATTCGTCGTCACCGAGATTTCTTAATTTTTCATATTCCTCATTGATAAGGGGAACAATTTTCCAATATCGTTTTAATTCTCTGTCATTTTTCGAGCCGAAAAGCTTATTAATCAACTGTATCATTTACTACCTCTCAATTTATTAACTACATTTAATAATTTATCCGATGAAAAACCGGAAATATTAAGCAATATTTTCCTGTCCCCAAATGTAATGAATATGTCGTCAAATCCCATTATCGCAAATTTCCCTCTGAATCCGCTTTCAAACAGATCTCTCAAAATCCCTTCTCCAACGCCCCCCATGATATTCCCTTCCTCGATAACGATCATATTTTTATATTCCCTTGCTATGTTACCGATAAGCTCCTTATCAACCGGTTTTGCAAAACGCAAATTGACCATATCGAATTTCACTTTCTTTTTCTCATCCAGCTCCCTTGCAATTACATTTCCCGTACCAAATGCAAGAACTACAGTATCATTTTTATCCCTCTTAATCCATTCCGCTTTCCCCTTTTCGATTACATCATTTTTCCCGAAGGATCTCGGTATTGTATCCCTGGGATATCTTATTGCAATCGGCCCCTCACGGTATTTCGCTGCAAACTCCAGCATTTCTTTAAACTCTTCCGCATCCTTCGGAGCCATTAAAACCATATTCGGCACAGCTCTCAAATATGCAATGTCGAATGTGCCGTGATGAGTAGGACCGTCAGCGCCAACCACACCGGCTCTGTCTATACAAAATACAACCGGTAAATTCTGCAAAGCCACATCATGGATAATAGAATCATAAGCTCTCTGTAAAAAAGTTGAATAAATAGCGACAAACGGGTGCATTCCCCCTGCTGCTAGCCCCCCGGCAAACGTTACGGCATGTTGTTCGGCTATACCCACATCGTAAAATCTCTCGCCGAAATGTTCTCTAAATTTCACCAATCCCGTCCCCTGAGGCATCGCTGCCGTAATAGCCACAACATCCTCGTATTTTTTACCAATATCCACCATTTTATCGGCAAAAACGGACGTGTATTTAGGGCGGCTGTTCTCGGGTTTGTCGACCTTTCCGCTTTCTATATTAAATGGCCCGAGCCCGTGAAAACGAGTCGGATCCTCCTCCGCCTTTTTATATCCCTTCCCTTTTTCCGTTATAACATGAACAAAAACAGGTTCTTTAAGATTTTTTATAAATTTGAAAACTTCGATTAATTCTTCCAGCTTGTGTCCGTTATACGGTCCCATATAGTGAAAGCCAAATTCTTCAAAAAAGATTGTGGGAGTTTCTATAAAAAGTCTCTTTACACTCTCCTTTACCCTTTTCATGAATTTAATAACTTTTTCATTATGGTTTGTTACATTGTCCACAAAATTCCAAATGCCACTTTTAACGGTATAATATTCACTCGAAGCTGTTATTCTTGCAAGATATTTTGCTATGCCCCCTATATTTTTGTCAATAGACATCTCATTATCATTAAGGACTACAATAAAGTCTCTGTTTAAAAAACCTGCATTATTTAAACCTTCGTAACTCATTCCCGCTGTCAATCCTCCGTCACCTACTACGGCAATCACCTTATTATTGCCCCCTTTAAGATCCCTTGAAACAGCAAAACCGAGAGCTGATGAGATGGCTGTTCCCACATGCCCCGCTCCGAATGGATCGTATTCACTTTCTTTTCTATTTGTAAATCCGCTTAATCCTTTGTATTTCCTGAGATTTTTAAATGCCTCTCTTCTTCCCGTAATTATTTTGTGTGTATATGCCTGATGTCCGACATCAAATATAATTTTATCCATAGGAGCATCAAATACATAATGTAGTGCAAGAGTTAATTCCACGGTACCGAGACTGGGAGCGAGGTGACCACCCGTATTTGATACGGTTTGTATAATGTATTCCCTGATCTCCTTTGCCAGTATTTTCAGCTCTTCAATGTTCAACGATTTCAAATCGTTAGGACTGTCGATTCGCTCAATTATCATAAAAATACACCCGCCATTAATATTCCTAAAATCGACCCCATTAAGACTTCAAAAGGAGTATGCCCGAGTTGCTCAACCAATCTATTGACATCTCTTATTTCTCTTCTCGCAATTATCATGTTCAAAACACGTGCCTGCTGACCTGCAGATCTCCTTATCCCTGCCGCATCGTACATGACTATTAATGAAAAATAAAGTGTGATTGCAAAGATAATCGATCCGAATCCTTCGTAAACACCCACCATCGTCGAGAGAGCCATTACTCCTGCCGAATGAGCGCTCGGCATTCCCCCCGTTTGATACAATTTCACGAAGTCGATTTTATGATATACAAGTATATGCGAGACAAATTTCGCAAATTGAGCTACAAGCCCGGAAAATAAAGCGACAAGTACAATTTTTATGCCCACAGAGACAGTCATTTTGTCCTCTCTTTTAAGATAATTAAATATTCGATTAAATCGTTAAAATCACCATCTATCGTTTTTATTATATCAATACCTCTGTTAAAGTAGATTTCCGTTTTTTCCTTAAGCTCGTTTACCGAACAATATTGAAGAGCCGTGCATTTCCCTTTCTCTCTATCTTTACGTAACTTCTTCCCAACCTCCTTTTCGCTTCCGATTACATCTAACAAGTCATCTGTCATCTGAAAAGCAATTCCTATTGATTCTCCGACTTCACCGAGCTTATCCGTTTCTTCGTTTGAGTAATCCGCGAGTATCGCTCCTGTTAGAAATGATAATCGAATCAGTGCAGCGGTTTTTCCTTTTACCATTCGCAGCCAATCTTCTATTTTTACTTTTTTGTTTTCGTACTTTATATCAAGAAATTCACCGTTAATAAGTGATTCCATAATGTTGGCACCGATTTTACCGAGTTTATCATTTTCGGAAAGTAGTGCAAGCCCCTTCACAAAGAGAAGATCACCTGCCAGAATTGCCGTCGCTTCATCGAACTTTTTATGCACAGTGGGCTTTTTACGCCTAAAATCGTCATTGTCTATACCGGGAAGATCGTCGTGTATAAGGCTTGCGGTGTGTATCATCTCTATGGCTGATGCCATTCTCAAGATCTCTCGTGATACACTGTTTTTTCTGGCTTTATAAACCATACATGCTATTGTGGGGCGGATTCTCTTTCCTCCGCTGTTTATCGCATACGAAATGGCATCATTTAAATTGCTATCTATATTAAGTTCACTGACAATCCCGTTTAATGCGGCATTAATCAGATTCTTCATCGATCTCCTCTATATCTTTCAGGTAAAAATTGCCATTTTCGTCCTTCTTAAGTTCCTTTATCCTCTTCTCAACATTACTGAGTTTATCTTCACAAAATTTTATGAGCTTTTTTGCCTTTTCGTACAGTTCAATGGATTTCTCAAGAGGGATTTCTCCTTTTTCCATTTTGTTCGTGATTTCTTCAAGCTCCTCTATCGCTTCTTCAAATGATAATTCTCTATCCATTATCACTCCTTTATTTTCTTATCCACAATGCCTCTAATTTTACCATCATAGAATTCAAAAATCAACCTATCATAGAGATTTACATCCTTCCTCGCTTTCATTATATTTCCATCTCTTCTCGCTATAACAAAACCTCTTTTGAGTATGTTCTTATAATTAGTGCTCTCAACTCTTTTACTAAAAAAGGAAAGTTCCCTGACCTTTTCATTTAATGTTCTTAAAAGGGAAATATTTGCTCTCTCCACATATCTGTCAAGATCTATCCTTCTCTGCCTGACAATATCGACAAACTTCTTGAGAGCATAACTCTCTTTGTAAATATTCAGTTTTCCGTTATAATCGTTTAATATTTTAACAAATGCTCTGCTTAACGCTTTCTCGTAATTTAAGAGAACTCCTTCAATTTCCTGCCTGCTTCTAACGGCAACTTCTGCTGCTGCCGATGGAGTTGGAGCTCTCAAGTCCGCAACGAAATCGGCGATTGTAAAATCAATTTCATGCCCGACACCGGTAATTATCGGTATCTTCGAATCGTAAATCGCTCTTGCCACTATCTCCTCGTTAAAAGCCCACAAATCCTCTATGGAACCTCCGCCCCTCGCCAGTAAAATAATATCCACATCCCCGTATTCGTTTAGTTCATCTATGGCTTTTACAATATCAAACTTTGCCTGTTCCCCTTGAACCTGCGCCGGTCTCAGAATAATTTGCACAAATGGAGCTCGTCTCGAGAGGACATTAATGATATCCCTTAATGCAGCAGCTTGAATAGCTGTAATAACGCCTATTTTCATGGGATATTCGGGAATCGGCAGTTTGTGCTCTTCGGCAAATAAGCCTTCTTCGAAGAGCTTACGTTTCATCTTCTCAAAGGCAATCTGAAGATCTCCCTTTCCTTCTTCTCTTATTTCCTTCACATAGATTTGATAAACGCCACCCTTCTCATATACCCCTATTTCTCCGTATACACGTACCTTTATACCATTTCCGATATTCTCCGGAATGTTTTTTGCATAACTCTTGAACATTATACATGAAATTTGTGCATTTTCATCCTTTAAAGAAAAATAGATATGCCCCGAAATATGGGCTTTATAATTTGAAATTTCCCCCGTTATCCATAACGGAGGAATATTATCTTCAATAATCTCCTTAACAATACGATTGATTTCGCTAACAGTTAAAATCTTTTCTTCGCTTTGATTCGACATAATTTCTCAATAATATGGCATTTGTTACAGTTCCGACACCACCGGGTACCGGTGTATAAGCATATAGATGTTCCACTTTATCGGGTTCTACATCACCAACTATAATTCTTTTACCGTTTTTCTCAACGACATTGATTCCTATATCGACATAAACCGATCCCTCTTTAAAATCGGAGGCTTTGAAATAACCTGCCCTTCCTATGGCTGCAAAAACTATATCCGCTCTCCTTAAATAATCCTTAATATTAGCCGTTTTAGAATGACATACGGTTACAGTAGCATTTCCCATTTTGTCATATCGTAAAAGAAGAATCGCGAGAGATTTACCTACTATAACACTTCTCCCTGCAATAACACAATTCTTTCCCTCTGTTTCTATACCGTAATATTTCAAAATTTCAACGGATGCAACAGCTGTCGGAGGGAAAAGTCCATTCTCATTGAGCATTAGTTTCCCCAGGTTAATCGCTTTGATTCCCTCTATATCCTTATCGGACTCTAAGGACTCAAGAATTTCATTCCTGTTTAATTGGCTATACATTGGAGAGAGAAGCATAATCCCATGTAAATTTTCATCGCTATTCCACTTTTTAATCCTAGAAAGAATTTGCCCCTGTTTCACATCTTTGGTAGGACTATATAGATCCACATCTATACCGTATTTACTGAACATTTTAACCTGTGCTCTTGCATAAACAGCAGCGGACTTGTCATCAGTAGCAAGTAAAATCCCAACTTTATCTTTGCCGGCATCGATATAATTTTTGACATCGGAAATTATCTTTTCTTTTACCGGGTTGCCTTTTAGAACCTTCATTTATGCTCCCTTTGATATTTCAACTACCTTGTTACCCATTATATCATATTCGAACACCGTTATTTTCTCAGTATGTCCATCCGTTATATCAAGCATCACAAAATCCATTCTCAGATCCTCGTCGGCTACTTCGAATCGGGTAGGTATTGCCTTTAAAAAACGATCGATAACCGTTTCATATTTCATACCTATTATGCTATTAAAAGCGCCTGTCATTCCGACATCGCTAATATACGCCGTCCCGTTTAAAATATCACAATCTGTCGTTTGAACATGTGTATGCGTACCGAGAACCGCACTCACCCTTCCGGAAAAATATCTGGCAAAAGTTTTCTTTTCCGAAGTGGCCTCTCCATGAAAGTCTACGATTATCGCATTGCAATCTTTTAGAGTACTTAGCTCGTCTTCGGTCTTTCTGAACGGGCAATCAATACTCTGCATAAACACTCTACCCTGTGTGTTCACAATTCCGACTTTCCCGTAATCATCAATTTCGATTGTCGTAAACCCTTTACCCGGCACTCCTTCGGGATAATTATTCGGCCTTATAAGAACCTTCGTTTCATTCAAATAATCAAATATTTCAGGTTTGTTCCATATATGATTCCCTGATGTCATAATATCAATACCACTATTTAGCAATTCCTTTGTAATTTTCGGTGTTAATCCTTTCCCGTTAGCCGCATTTTCTCCATTGGCAATTACCAGATCGGGTTCATACCTCGATTTCAGCGAAGGAACAAGTTCTTTGACAATTCTTCTTCCCCCTTTACCAACTATATCACCGATAAAAATGACCCGAAGTTTATCTCGCATATTCGGATACCCTCAATTCTCTTATAACTGTGACTTTGATCTGTCCGGGGTATTTCAATTCGGATTCGATCTGCTTTGCAATGGAATCCACCAACTCCGACGCTTTAACATCATCAATGGCTTCCGGCTCCACAATTACACGGACTTCCCTTCCCGCCTGCATGGCAAATACTTTCTCCACTCCATCGTAAGAACTTGCGATATGTTCAAGATTCTCAAGTCTCTTGACATAGGCTTCGAGACTTTCTCTTCTTGCTCCGGGTCTTGCCCCGGAAATAGTATCGGCCGCCTGAATTAAAACGGCAATGGGTGATATGGGTTCAATTTCTTCATGGTGCGCCCAAATAGCATTTATTATAATTTCACTTTCACCGTATCGCTTTGCCAGTTCTCCACCAATTTTAGCGTGGGTCCCTTCCATAGTTTGATCCACAGCTTTACCTATATCATGCAAGAGCCCCGCTCTCTTTGCCAAATTCCTGTCAAGCCCGAGTTCGTCAGCCATAAATGCAGCGAGGTATGCCACTTCTTTGGAATGTTGAAGTACGTTTTGTCCATAGCTTGTTCTGTATCTCAATCTCCCGAGTAATTTCACGAGTTCGGGATGGATATTCAAAATACCAAGCTCCATAACAACTTCTTTTCCCGTTTCTTTTATAATGTTATCAATCTCTTTTTCCGTTTTATTGACAACCTCTTCTATTCTCGCAGGATGAATTCTTCCGTCTTGTACCAATTTCTCGAGAGATAGCCTTGCTATTTCCCTCCTCACCGGATCGAAACTGGATATACTTACCGCTTCGGGAGTATCATCAATGATAAGCTCTACCCCGGTGATATTTTCAAAAGCCCTTATATTCCTTCCCTCTCTACCGATGATTCGTCCCTTCATTTCATCATTCGGTAATGACACAACGGAAACTGTTGTCTCGGCAACTTGATCCGTGGAAAGTTTCTGTATGGCATATGTAATTATTTCCTTAGCTTCTTTCTCAGCCTTCTCTCTCGCTTCGTCCTTGATTCGTTTTATGAGTTGAGCGGCTTCATATCTCGCTTCCGATTGCATATTGTTAATCAACATCTGCTTTGCCTGTTCTCTTGTCATACCGGAAATCTGTTCCAATTTTTTGTTCTCCTGATCTATAATTTCCCTTATCCTTTCCTCTTTTGTCTTTATATTTTTTTCTCTCTGCTGAATGGATTGCTCTTTTCTATTCAGCTCTTCTCCACGCATCTTCAGAAGCTCGTTTCTCTTTTCCGTTTCTCTCTTTTCATTCTCAATCAGCTTCTCTTTTTCAATAACCTCTCTCAATCGCTGCTGTTTTTTCTTTTCGAAATCCTCATTGCGACGCGCCATCTCTTCTTTAATATCAAGTTCCGCAAGTCTTTTATAGGCGCTAGCTTCTTTCTTTGCCTCTTCAATGATTGTTTCCGCAATCTCATTTGCCGTCTTAAGTCGATTCTCTCTCTGCCTCTTTGCTATGAAATATCCGAGAAAAAGCATTACCAAGCTTATTACAATAGCTCCTATTACTACCATTAACATGCTCATAAATCACCTTCTTTCTATAAAATAATCTATCCCCACCATACCGTGTAAATCTTAGCTGTTTGAACCTTACTTTTAAAGTGGGCACCTTACGGATATTTCATAGCACCATCGGAATGGTCTGCAATCCATATCCGAGCCGGTTCCCCAAAGGTAAGGTGTTGGCTCAAAAAACTTAAGCAATCACGAATATGGCAGGGATTAGAATATTTAAATTAGTTAATACACTCGTTCTCTAATTTTACAAGCTGTCTAAACAGCTTATCTTTAAACTCTTCGCTATAATCTTTCAAAGTGAGCAAATCATAAGTTATGTTCAAAGTTGCCAGTAATAATATCTCTTCTTTAGTTCTCTTTCCTAATAATTTAGATGCGTATTGATTTATCGTTTTCTCAATATACGATACTATCCTATCAAGTTTATTTTTATCTATATTATCGACTATCTTAAAGAGATATTTTCTATTAAAAACATTAATTTCAATATTCTTTTCTTCTTCCATTATATTCTAAATCCCTGCTACATTCAAATCTGCTCGAATTGTTCTAATTTTTGTAAAAGAGCTGATAATCGTTTTCTTAAACTTTCCTTTTCTTCGTCATACTTCGACTTTTCTTCTTGCAAAATTTCTATTCTACTTTTTAATTCTTTATTTTCCATTTTTAAATTGTTTATGTACGATTCTATTTTTGAAATCTTTTCTTCAAGCTTTCGTAAGATTTCGTCTTCCATACTACTTCTCCCTTAAATATGCTCCGAATTTCTCTTTTAACGACTCCACTATCTTTCCCACAACAACTTCCACCTCATCATCTTTTAGAGTTCTCGTTAAACCGTTAAATTCAAGGTTTACCGCCATGCTCTTCTTTCCTTCGGGAATTTGCTTCCCTATGTAAATATCAAAGAGCTTAACCTTCAAAGACGGAAGCGAATTAACGCTGTAGATTACATTTAAAAGATCACCGAAAAGAACACTTCTATCCATTACAAGAGCCAGATCACGGTATACCGACGGGTATGCCGAAGGTCTCTCGTAACTCCTTTCTTTAGTATAATCCAATAATTTATCTAAGTCAATATCAAGGCTGTAAATTCCGTTTTCAATTTCGTAAAAATTTTCTATATCTTTTCTGATTCGCCCACATTGAGCTATTTCCACATCTCCTATTTTATAAGAGACAGATTCATCTTTCATATAGAGAGGATATTCTCCTCTATCGGTTTTGACCTCCGCAACATGCATCAAATCAAAGATATATTCAGCCACTCCCTTTATATCGAAAAGATCAAAACTTTTCGGTGAGTTGTACCACTCTTTCTCATCGGGCATTCCGAAGAGCATTACGGAAAGGATGTTCTTTTCAATAAAAGCATCTTTACCCTTCGCAAATCCGCGTCCGAATTCAAAGATTTTGATATTTCGAATGCTTTTCAAAATATTGTTCTTCACTACTTTCAGTAAATTTATCGATGGCGTTGGTGTCATATATTCGATGTTTACATTTATCGGATTTGCAATCCTCACGAAATTATCTACATTGCCATAGATTTTTCCCAGTTCTCTTTTGGAAACAAGTCCGAGAGTAACATTCTCATAATACCCCAATCCGACCAGTGTGTCCCTAATCGTTCTAACCATATTAAAAAGATTGTTATTTCTTGCATACACTCCCTCGGGTACTCTCACTCTATCAGGTATGTTACTATAACCGAAAATTCTGCCGACCTCCTCGACAAGATCGATGGGCTCGAAAAGATCCCTTCTGTAATCCGGTATCACAACGCTATCCTTTTTTACTTCAAAATCAAATCGTTTCAATATAGTGTCAATTTCTTCATCGGATATATTGTAGCCGAGACGTTCTCTTATAAAATCCCTATCCAATTCTATTTTAACCGGTTCCGGAATCTTATCGTACACATCGATTGGAAGATAGATTTCTACTTCCGGTACTATTTCTTTTAGTAAATAGAGAAAACGTTTAAGTGCAAAATCGGGGCTTGTGAAATATCCGCCTCTTTCAAAACGATATGAAGCATCGGTCTTTATATTTAGCTTCTTTGAACCTTTCCTTACAAGAATAGGATTAAAATAGGCGGATTCTATAATAAACGACTCGGAATTTCTCTTTACACCACTCTCTTCTCCACCTATTATACCGGCAAGTGCTATGGGTTTCTCTGCATCGGCAATTACGAGAATCGAATTATCCAGTTCTTTTTTCTCTCCGAGTAAAGTTACGATTTCTTCCCCTTTTACCGCTCTTCTCACATTAATCGTTTTCCCTTCAACAAGCGATTCCGAAAAAGCATGAAGAGGTTGTCCCAGTTCAACTGCAATATAATTTGTTAAATCAACAAGGACATTTTTAGGATTTAATCCATAACTTTTTATCCGTCTTTTTAACCAATCGGGTGATTCTTTAACAGGTACATGAGCCAATTTGCAAGCAATGTATCGGGGTGTATCATCAAAATTTTCCACCTTAACAGAAAAATCTCTCCATCTATTTTCATCTTTAAACTCATATGTTTCAGGAAGTCGCAGTTTTCTCCCGGTCTTGGCTCTAATTTCCCGCGCAACTCCGAGCATAGATAACATATCCGGTCTGTTTGCAGTGACTTCTATATCATAAACATTATCATCTCCGACTTTGATAATCTCTTCAACGGGGAATCCGCACTCTTCCAGGATTACAGGAAGGTCAAGCCCATCCGTCTCGATATACTCATTAAGCCATTCCAATGATACTCTCATTTTATAACGCCTTTCAAAAATTCCATGTTATTTTCAAACAGAAGCCTCATATCATCTATTCCGTATTTCAACATTGCAAAACGTTCAACACCAAGTCCAAATGCAAAACCACTATACTTTTCCGTATTATAGCCTACATATTGGAAAACCTTCGGATTTACAAGCCCGCATCCGAGAACTTCGAGCCATCCCGTATGCTGACAAACACTACACCCCTTGCCTCCGCAAAAGACACAGGAAACATACATCTCGGAACTGGGTTCCGTAAAGGGAAAAAATGACGGCGTAAATCTTGTTTTCGTATCCGGACCAAAGAATTCTCTGGCAAAAGCGGATAATATCCCTTTCAAATCGGCAAAGGTAACATTCTCATCAACATATAATCCTTCGACCTGGTGAAAAACGGGAGAATGGGAAGGGTCTATTTCATCTTTTCGATAACATCTTCCCGGTGCAATCATTCTGATAGGCGGTTTTCGGTTTTCCATTGTTCTGATTTGCACGGGAGACGTATGAGTCCTCAACAACCTATCACTTCCGGCAATGTAAAACGTATCCTGCATATCTCTCGAAGGATGATGTTCAGGTACATTCAACGCTTCGAAATTGTAATAGTCGGATTCTATTTCCGGCCCGTATTCTATTGAAAATCCGAGCCGCATAAAGATATCTATAATTTCATCAAGAGCCCGAGACACGGGATGAACAGCTCCGGGGAAAATCCTTCTTCCCGGAAGAGTGTAATCAGTAAATTTCCCGGAGTATGATTTTGCCCCCTTAACCTTATGTTGCCTAAAAAATTCTTCGATCTCTTTTTTTAGTTTGTTCGCTTCCATCCCAATAACTTTTCTTTCCTCTTTAGGAACCTCTTTAAGACCTCTCAAAATAGAAGTAATCACACCTTTTCGCCCGAGATACTTTATTTTCAAGGCTTCATATTCACTGCTCGAAGCATTTTTGAGAGAAGTTAATATCTCTTCTCTGAGCTCTTTTATATCACGCATTTCAGCCTAAAGCCTCCTTCGCGACATCTACTAGTTTTTTGAAAGCATTTGCATCATTTACTGCGAGTTCGGCAAGAATCTTTCTGTCCACACCTACATTGGCTTTTCTCAAACCATTTATAAATCTACTATATGACATTCCGTACTGATGCGTTGCTATGTTTATACGTGTAATCCACAATTTCCTGAATTGTGATTTTTTCTTTCTTCTGTCGGCAAAAGCATTTACTCCGGCTTTTATAACAGACTCTTTCGCCGTTTTATACAAACTGTGCCTCGTCAAGTAGTATCCTTTTGCCTGCTTAAGCCATTTGTTTCTTTTCTGCCTTCTCTTTACTTTATATCTTGCTCTCGGCATATTATCCTCCTTTACTTAACCGTAGGGTAGCATTCTCTTAATTCTTTTCTGATCGGTTTTATCTACGACAATATCAACTTTCAATCTCCTTTTCCTTCTTCTTGTCATATAAGAGTTAATATGACGGAGATTTGCTTTTCTTCTAATCGCTTTCCCTTTTCCATTAAATTTAATTCTCTTTGCTGCTGATCTGTTAGTTTTAATCTTAGGCATATTAATCCTCCTCTATTTTCTGGGACCTACCACCATTGTCATATTTCGTCCGAGCATAACCGGTTTTGATTCAACAACCGCTATGTCGGAGAGATCTTCTTCAAAGCGTTTCAATACAGTTTCTCCCATTTCGGGATGAGCCATCTGTCTACCCCTGAACCTGATGGTGAATTTTACTTTATTTCCTTGTCCGATAAATTTCTTAGCATGCTTCAATTTTACCTGATAGTCGTTCTCCTCAATACTCGGACGCATTTTTATCTCTTTTACCTGTATCTGGTGCTGTTTCTTTTTAGCTGCATTTAACTTTTTACTCTCCCTGTATTTATATTTCCCGTAATCGAGAATTTTACAAACGGGCGGATCTACATTTGGAGAAATTTCCACAAGATCCAAGCCGGCATCCTCTGCCATCTGTAATGCCGTAGATATCGAAACAATACCTACCTGCTTGTTATTTTCATCGATAAGCCTTACTTGTGATGCTTTTATACCTCGGTTAATACGAAGTTTTTTTATATGTCACCTCCTTAAAAATTACACTAAAAAAAGGCGGATTGCTCCGCCTTATATCGTTTATTCTCATAAAACCAGCCAAAACCCACTTCGGCAGGTGAGAAGCGAAGCTTCTTCTTTAAAAAACTACCTTTTTAAATCAACGTCATTATGTACCATTTCAATGAATTTGTCAAGAGATAAAGTTCCGATATTCTTTCTACCTCTTCCCCTTACGGAGATTTTACCACTCTCCTTTTCTTTATCTCCCACAATCACCATATAGGGCACTTTCATCGCTTCTTTTTCACGAACTTTATAATTTATCTTCTCGTTTCTTAAATCCATTTCAACTCTAAGGCCTTCACCGAGAAGTTTTTCGTATATCTTCTTTGCATAAGCATCCGCACTTTCCGTGATGGTTAGCACACTGACCTGAGTTGGTGCTATCCAAACGGGAAACGCTCCGGCATAATGCTCAATAAGTGTTCCAATAAAGCGTTCGATAGAACCTAAAAGTGCTCTGTGAATCATAAAAACGAGATGCTCTTTACCGTCTTTCCCGATATAGGTCACATTAAATCTCTTAGGTAAATTGAAATCGAATTGTATTGTAGGACCTTGCCATCTTCTTCCAAGTGCGTCAATTAACTTTATATCAATTTTAGGACCGTAAAAAACAGCTTCCCCTTCCGCCCTCTTATAGGGAATTTCTTTCCTCTTAAGGGCATTTTCGAGAGCTGATTCCGCCATATTCCACTCCTCATCGGTCCCAGCGTATTTTTTCTTCTCTTTGGGGTCTCTTACACTCAGTTCAACATCGTATTTTTTATATCCGAATGTCTCCATCATAAATTGAGCAAATTCTATCACCTTCACAACTTCTTCCGGTAGTTGCTCCGGCGTACAGAAAACATGCCCGTCATCCTGTGTAAACCCTCTAACTCTGAGCAAGCCATGCAACGTGCCACTCCTCTCGTACCTATATACGGTACCGAGTTCCGCAAACTTTACCGGTAAATCCCTGTATGACCTTGTTTTGCTTTTGTAGATAAGTATGTGTCCCGGACAATTCATCGGCTTCAATACATATTCATAATCGTCTATATTCAAAACATACATGTTTTCTCTGTAAAACTCATAGTGCCCCGAAGTATGCCAGAGATCGCTTTTTGCTATGTGGGGTATCATTACGAGTTGATATCCCCTTTTCAAATGCTCGTCCTTCCAGAACCTTTCAATGGTTTCTCTCATGATTGCACCATTGGGATGCCAGAATATTAACCCCGGCCCCGCCTCTTCGAATATACTGTAAATTTCAAGCTGTTTACCCAGTACTCTGTGGTCCCTTTTCTTTGCCTCTTCAAGAAGTTTCAGGTATGCATCCAACTCTTTTTTGTCCCAATATGCTGTACCGTAAATTCTTTGCAATTGCTCCCTTTTTTCATCCCCTCGCCAATAAGCGCCAGCCACGGAAAGCAATTTTACTTCGTGCATCTTCCCCGTGGATGGTATGTGAGGACCTCTGCATAGGTCCTCGAATTCCCCCTGTTTATATAGTGTTATAATGCTGCCTTCCGGCAATTCTTCTATAATTTCTACTTTGAACTTATCATCTCTCTCCTTAAATATCCTCAAAGCCTCCTCACGGGAAACTTCTCTTCTTTCGAATTTATAATCCTTAGCGATTATCTCTTTTATCTTTTTCTCAATTTTTTGCAAATCATCATCGGTAAATCTGTGCTTTAACTCGAAGTCATAATAAAAACCGTTTTCAATTGCAGGACCTATGGCAAATTTTGTACCGGGGTAGAGTTCGCAGACCGCTTGAGCCATAATGTGAGCAGCAGAATGTCTGTAAACCTCTTTACCTTCCTCTTCATTAAATGTTATCGGTTCAACTTCACAATCATTATTGATCTTCCTTGAAAGATCCAATAGTTCACCATTACATTTTACAACCAGTACTTTTTTGTAGAATTTTGACGGTAAATTCTCCTTTAATACTTCATCGAAACTAACACCGTCTTTCACCACAATTTCCTTACCTTGGAGTAATATTTTTGCCATAGCCTTCTCCTTTTGAGATGATAAAAAATGGGCGATAGAGGACTCGAACCTCTGACCTCTTGCATGTCAAGCAAGCACTCTAACCACCTGAGCTAATCGCCCGAAAATCAAAGTGATTATAATTGGATTTTCCATATATGTCAAGAGGTAAGATATTCCGCTGGCGGATAGGTGTGAACATATTAATCGGCAATAATAAATCAATAGTGACGATGCAGGATAGTGCAGGAAACAAATTCCGGAGCAAAGGAGGAACAAGCACGAAAGGCGAATGATTTTCTTGCAATCTCTTTCATATTTTCAACAATTGGGAATTTTTTGTAATTTGCAACCCGCATCCTCACTTTGTTGTTGATTTTTAATTCGTAATATAGTAATATTTCTATTATCTATGAAAGATAACATATTGAGGAAAACACCTTATTACATTTTTGCTTTGCTGGTCTACATTCTTTTACTAACCGGTTTGTTTGTACGTCCCTTTTCTATTGTAACAATCGTTATAGCGCTTGTTTTAATCCTGTTTTCATTGTCTTATCCCATATATATCATACTAAAATCACGAGAGGAAAGATTGCGTTTGTATATATCCGTTATTTTAACGGAATTTATTATTCTCGCTATTCAATTGACAGGAAATTTTAAGTCCCCATTCTTTGGGATTTTTTACCTACTTGCATTTCTGCTCGGATCACTCACCGAATTTTATGTTTTTATAATAATATACATCGCCGTTACCGTTTCTTTTATAACAACGGGCAATCATCAATTCGGCGACCAATTAATTTTTCTCTTGATTTCCCTTATTTTAGGTTATATTTCAAGCAAAAAAGAGTTCTTCATCACAACAATGAAGACTCAACTTAATTCCATCGAAACTCATAAATTCATATCACCTGAAAGTGCCGATATAGAGGAAAAGATGAGCATGATTTTTTCAGGTGGAGACGATCAATACACATATTACAAGGAAAAAACACTCTATTCCATAACGGATCTCATATTTAAGGTTTTCACCCCCCATACGGCAGCTGTCTTTCTCGTTGATAAAACAGGAGAGTATCTTGTTCTCGGAGCATGCAGATCCAAGTCCAAAAACATAAACGAGAATGTTGTTATAAAAGAAGAGAAAAATCTCCTTTATTGGGTGGTAAAATACAGGCGTGATATGATGAACAACGAATTTACCCTCCCGGTCACTTCTCTGGATTTTTACACAAAGGATGAACCTGTCAGGTCATTTATGGCAATCCAAGTCACATTTGAAAATAGGGTTTTAGGCGTTATAGTCCTCGATTCCCTGGAAGAAAACGCCTTTACATGGGAAGATAAGGAAAAATTAAAGCACTTTGCAACAATCGTGGCTATTTCGATTATCTTAATAAATGACATTCAACTCAAAAACCGCGATTCAGTGAAATTCTCCATACTTAAAGACATCTCAACTACACTTTTACGACATCTTGAGATAAATGAGATATACAATCACCTTCACGACACACTGAAAAAGATGATGCCTTTCGATTCCCTCTTTCTTATTCGCATTGAAGGCGAAAAAGGGCGTTTCATAAAGATATTCGGGGATGAGTATTTTAAGGAAGGGGAAGGATTTAGTTTTTCCAATTCTCTCATAAGTGTAACGGTAAAAAACAATATTCCGATTCTTAGAAATATGAAGGAAACGGAATTTAAGAGAATTCCCATTCTGTACCCCGGAGAGCATATCAAAAAAGGATACCAATCATTTATTCTGTTTCCTATAATTGATCCTCATGGAGAATCTGCTGATAACAGGTTGGTTCTCCTATTTGTTAACAAATCTCAAAAGATTAGGTATGACGAAAAGATGGTACGCGATATAATCACTCCTACAGCTAATATTTTCGCAACGGCAATAGAACGTTCTTTGTTATATGAAAAGGTAAAGGATCTCGCAATAAAGGACGGTTTAACAGGCCTTTATAATCATCGATACTTCCAAACAACCCTCAAAGAGATGTTACGTGAAGCACAGGTAAATCGTTATCCTATCGCTTTAATTATGATTGATATTGACTTTTTCAAATCTTTCAATGACAAATACGGACATCAAACAGGTGATAGAGTTTTGAAACACCTTGCAGAAATTATAAAGCGGATAATCCCTTCCAATGCACTACCGGCACGTTACGGAGGAGAGGAATTTGTAGTGGTGCTTCCGAATAAAAATGAGAATCAAGCCGTTGAATTTGCCGAGCAATTACGATCGGCAGTGGAGAATACATCAATAAAATATAACGACACATTATTAAAAATAACCATTAGTCTTGGCGTAGCTGTTTTCGACGGGAAATATCTTTCAAGTGATATTTTGATCAAACATGCTGATTTGGCTCTTTACGATTCAAAGAAAAACGGAAGAAATAAAACAACTATACATTAGTCCGCTTTCTTAATCCCATTTTCGGTATTCCCAAACTCTCCCTGTATTTTGCGACCGTCCTTCTTTTAATGTCTATCCCCTCTTTGTTCAAAATTTTGGTTATTTGTAAATCCGATAAGGGGGTCTTTTTATCCTCTTCATCAATGATCTGTTTTATCCTGCTCAATACACTGCTAACAGAAATATTTCCATTAATACTCTTTGTCCTTGCGAGGAAGAAAAACTTAGATGGGAATATACCGTGAGGCGTATCAAAATATTTATTGGCCAGAGCCCGAGTTACGGTGGAACTACTTAAATTCAACGATTCGGCAATTTCTTTCATGTAAAGAGGTTTTAGACTTTCTATGCCTTCTTCAAAAAATCTGTATTGCCTGATTAGTATTTCGTGGGCAATCTTCTCTATGGTTTCTCTTCGCCTGTATAGATTCGCTATAAACGATTTTGCACTGTACAAATATTTTTTTAAATTCTTTTTTTCTTCCGCCGATAAGTTTCCCTTCTCCCCGTTTAAAAGAGAGAGGTAATAATTATTAATTCTTATTGTAGGCAATTCCTCCTCGTTGATTATAATTTCGTATTTACCATTTATCTTTCTGATTATAATATCCGGCGTTATATAGTTATTGTCCTGTTTCATATTTACAATGGGAACCGGGTGACATGACTTAACAGCTTCCAAAATAGATTCCACTTCTTCAACGGGAAGCCCGCTAAGTTTAGAAATTTTATCAATTGCTCCCGCTTTAAATTCCTTCCCATATCTTCTCAAAATGTCCGCGTATCTGTTTCCATCAAATCCCTTTTTGTTCAATTGATAGGCAATAAATTCGAACATATCTCTCGATCCCACTCCTCCGGGGGAAATTTCCTTCATTATTTCAATCGCCGATTTCACTTTATCAGGTGTGAAATTATATTTCTTCGATACTTCATCAACGGACATACGCAAAAAACCGTTTCCGTCAAGAAGATCCACTAAAATTTTTCCTATATCCAATTCTTTCCCATGTAATTTACTGAAATAATCCATTTTGAAAGTTTCAAGAATATCTTTCTCTTCCGGGTAAATATCAGGGGAAATTGCATCGTCAATTTTTTTGGGAGCATAATATTTATACTTAAAATCCTCTTCATGAATCCATTCAAATTCTTTTAAAAATTTGTCAAGATTCTGGTCATCTCTTTCAATAGTTGTCTGTTCTATTTCTGATTCTTCTTCCTCACTTTTTTCAAGTATGGGATTCTGTTCAAGTTCGGTCTCTATCAACTGCTCCAAATCGGTCCTATTGACCTGCAGCAATTTCATCAACTGAACTAATTGACCGGAAACATTTAGTTCGAGCCGTTGATTGAGATTTAATTTCATAACTTAAACCGTTTACCGAGATATTTTTCTCTCACCTCTTCATCGTTGACAAGCATGTTTGTTTCACCGTTAATCAATATTTTCCCTTCGTACATAATATATGACCTATCCGTTATTTCCAATGTCTCTCTAACATTATGATCTGTGATTAAAATACCTATATCTTCATCTTTAAGGCAAAGTATTATTTCCTGCAAATCGGCCCTGACAATCGGATCAATACCTGTGAAGGGTTCATCGAGGAGCAAGAATCGGGGACTGGTAGCCATTATTCTCGCAATTTCAACCCTTCTTCTTTCACCACCGGAAAGATTGGCTCCCATGGAATTTTTTATATGCGCTATGGAGTATTTCTCCAGCAATTCTTCTGTTTTAGCCATTCCTTCCTTTTTTGAAAATCCTTTCATTTCAAAAACGGAATATATATTCTCCCAGACCTTAAGTCCCCTAAAAATCGAGGATTCCTGCTGGAGATAACCTATGCCCATCCTGGCTCGTAAATACATCGGCAATTCGGTAATATCTTCACCATTAAGCATTATCGTGCCACCGTTCTCCCTTATGAGCCCCACAATCATATAAAATGTCGTTGTTTTCCCCGCTCCGTTGGGACCGAGAAGTCCAACTACTTCCCCGCTTTCAAGATAGATGGAAACATTATTTACTACCCGCCTTTTACCATAAATTTTAACCAAGCCCGTAGCGGATAATCTATCTTTCCGTTCTTCTATAACTGCCATCAACTTCTCCAAAAGCCTTGATTGTTTTTATGCTATCCTTTTCAATATCAATCTCTATACTATCCGAATTTACCAGTATGGAGTCCTTCTTATTATACTCCGTTTCCGCATGATTGTAAAATATAATAGTCCTGTTCTCCCCTTCGGATATGAATTTCATCGTATCCCCTTTTATGTTTACTTCTTGTGTTGCATATTTCGGAGCTCCCGTAATAACACCGTTATTTTTCTTGAGGAAGAATATACCGTTCTTACCTTTGATATTACCCTGTTTAACTCTTATATCGAGATTGTCTATAAATCTTGCCACCGAATCACCATCGAAGATAACAGTATCACTTTTTATGAAAATCGTATCGCTATCCTCAAGGATCCGCAACACCGGATTATCAAAAAAACGAGAGTAATTTTCACGATTAATTATCACTCCTCTACCCGATATGATTGAAACGGAATCATTCCGAGAAACAAACTCTACATTTCCATACATATCCATCGTCGAATCTGTCATATCCAGAACAAATTTGTCTCCTTTCAAAACATTTCCCTTTATAATAAAACGATTATTCCCGATAAATTCGGCAATGGAGCTTTTAGGGTAAAAACACATTTTATCGGTTTCATAAACATTACCATTATCTTTGCCTTTTACGGAATCGCTTAAAAGAAAAAGAGTGTCCTCGAACATCTCTGCGAATCCGGATGTAAAACTAATATTGTCCATTTGAAATTTAACACTATTGAAAAATTTTGTTCTATTTTGTCCCCCCGAGGTATAAATAACCATGGAATCCGATTTAACGGAATAGGTTACCCCATATACAGGAAACAAGAATAAAAAGGTAATAACAAATGAAACACTATATCTTTTCTCTACCCTCAACATTTTTTATAACAATCTCTTTCAGATCACTCCTCGAAGTAAGATCTTTCCCCTTTAGCAACATTCCGCTCTGTTTAAGCAGAATCTCTCCCGGAGCGTGTAAAACTTTTTCACTGTTATTCCAGAACAGACTATCCGTTCTGAGTTCAACCGAATCTTTCGTTAAAACGAATACATTTTTATATGCATAAAGATCGCCTCTATCAGGATAGAACAATCCGCTGTCCGCTTTTAAATACGAATCAAAACTGTCCTGTTTAAAAAATGTCAAATTAAAATTGAAAATTACAATCATCGAATCACCCGGACTTTGAATAGCCTTTTCAGCTAAAAGAGTCCACTCTTTATGCCCTTTTCTCGTAGTGTTGATAGTAAAATCCGTTAGATATTCGGATTCTCTGCTTTTTACAATCTTATCATCGTTATTGCAGGATGCTAAAAAAAGTAATAATAGCAGGAGAATTAATCGTTTCATATCGTAATTTACCATCGCATAAGCAGCATGTCAAGTTTTAAGGATAGATTCTCTCAAGGGTGCGTGGAAAAGCAGCCGTTTCTCTTATATGATGCAGTTTACATATCCATCTCACAGTTCTCTCTATCCCTAGCCCGAAACCGGCATGAGGAACCGAACCGTATTTTCTTAGATCGAGATACCACTTGAATGCATCAAGGGGAAGGTTAAATTCTTCTATTCTGTTGACAAGAGTATCGTAGTTCTCCTCTCTCTGACCGCCCCCCACAATCTCTCCATATCCTTCGGGAGCAAGCAAATCGAATCCCAGCGCTAATCTTTCATCTTCCGAATCTCTTTTCATATAGAATGCTTTTACGGCAGCAGGATATTTGTAAACAAATGTAGGAACATCGAAATGCCTGGCAATTACCTCTTCGTGAGGTGTTCCGAAATCATCTCCCCATTTGAAATCCATGCCACTTTCTTTTATAATATCAACGGCTTCGGTATATGTTATTCTATTAAAAGGCTTATTACACCTTTTAAGTGCGGAAACATCCCTTTCCAACATTTCGAGATCATTATTCCTATTCTCCAAAACACGATTCACAATGTATCTCAACATTTCTTCGGTAACATTCATCGCATCATTTATATCTGCATAAGCCATCTCAGGTTCCACTTGCCAGAATTCGGTCATGTGCCTTCTTGTCTTTGATTTTTCCGCTCTGAATGCAGGCCCGAAACAGTAAACGTTTCCCAATGCCATTGCAGTGGCTTCATTGTAAAGTTGTCCACTCTGACTCAAATACGCCTTCTCTCCGAAATAATCAACTTCAAAAAGTGTAGTGGTTCCCTCACATGCAGCGGGCGTAAAAATAGGGGCATCAACGAGGGTAAACCCGTTATTGTTGAGAAAATCCCTCGATGCATTTACTACTTCGGCTCTAATTCTAAGAATCGCTGCTTGCCTTTTGGAGCGAATCCATAGATGCCTGTTCGCCATTAGAAACGATACACCATGCTCCTTTTTGGTAATAGGATAATCAACCGATTTCCCCACAATCTCAAGATAACTGATCGACATTTCATAGCCGCCGATGGCACGTTTATCTTCGTGAATGGAACCTCTTGCTATAACTGATGTTTCAAGAGAAAGCTCTTCGAACAATGAAAAGTAATCCTCTTTAATCTCATTTTTTACCATAACACCTTGAAGATAACCTGTACCATCTCTAAAAATAAGAAATTTTATTTTGCCACTTGAACGTTTGTTGTACAACCACCCTCTTATCTCGATCTCTTTTCCTTCGTGTTTTGCGACATCTTTAATAAATGTTCTATCCATAATTTCTCCTTTCTTTGGAGTAGACCATAAGCCGAATTCTGTATTGGGCAATCATTTATCTGGGATATGCTTTACAGCATACCTCAAGCGACCTACCCGAGGGTAAAACGAAGCGGGCAACTTCTCCCCTCCTATTTGGTCTTGCACCCTTCGGGGTTTACAAAGGGAAACAGTCTCCTGCTCCCTGGTGAGCTCTTACCTCGCCATTTCACCATTGCCGTTAATAGCGGCTGTGTATTTTCTGTTGCACTTTCCGTAGGATCGCTCCTCCCGGGCGTTACCCGGCGAAGTGCCCTGTGGTGTTCGGACTTTCCTCATCCTTTTTCGGACGCGATTGCCTGGTCTACTCCACTGAATTTAATGCTTTATTTGCCAATTTATCCGCTTCTTTGTTCAATTCTCTCGGTATATGAACAAATTTAACGTTTTTAAAAGAACCTATCAATCTATCTATTTTGCTTTTCAATTCCGCTAGTTTCTTGTTCTTTATTTTATATTCACCATTTAATTGCCTTACCATGAGTTGACTGTCCGCATTAACGGTTAAATCTATTTCTTCGGGTGTATAAAACTCCATCAGTTTTTTCAACCCCTCTATTAAGGCAATATATTCCGCCTGATTGTTTGTACCCGTTCCTATATATTTATAGTGTTGAAAAATCAATTCCCCGGTTTCATCTTTTGCCAGCACTCCTATTCCCGAAGGTCCGGGATTTCCCCTTGATGCTCCGTCCGTATACAGTTTTACTATCATCACTCATCAATAAACCCTTTCCAGAGAAGAATCCTTCCGCATATTTCACAGTAATATATCTCTTCGCCCCTCTTCAATTCATTGTATATCTCCTGAGGAAGTTTCACAAAACATCCGCCGCAAATCGGCTTATCGATCACAACGACGCCAACTCCATCTCTGTTCTCCCGTATCCTCTCATATTTCTTTACAATAGCAGGATCTTCAATATGAACTGCAATTCTCTTTTTTTTGTCTTCCAGCTCCTCTATCTCGTTCTTCAACTCTTGCTCTTTCTCATTATACAACTTAATGTCTTCCTTTGTGCTGTTTATCACATCCTCAAGAGAATCTTCAAGATTGGATAGATTCATAGTCGATTTCTCGATTTTATCATTTATTTCTTTTAATTTATTTGTGTAAAACTCTTCGTCTCTCATGAGGTTTTCCTTTTCCTTGAGTAGAGATTCGCCTTCACGACCCGTTTTAATAACTTTTTCTTTCTTTTTATTTTTTTCAAGAGCTATTTTTATATTCGAAAGTTTCTTTTCCACATCACTTTTTGATTCTTTCAAGTGCTCTATAGCTTCCTTCTCCTTCTCAATGCTGTTTTTGTGCTTTTCGAGATCCAAAGTCAGCTGTCTTATTCTTTCCGGAATGCTCTCCAGATTTGTAGATAATTCGTCTATCTCTATATCCAGCTTCTGAATTTCATAAAGGTATTTCAAATCGTCTTTTAACATCTGTTCCTCCTATTAAAACATTTCAATGGGCGATAGAGGACTCGAACCTCTGACCTCCGGTATGTGAGACCGACGCTCTAACCACCTGAGCTAATCGCCCTTATAAGAACTTTATTATATTAAAATATGACGATTAGTCAAGGGGATTTAAATTTTGGGGGTAGATAGGTATGAACATATTAACCGGTAAGAAATTAGATCCTGAAACAAGTTCAGGATGACAAGATCAAGTAAAAAATGACCGCATTAATTGGCTGATAATACCCCCAATCAGAGTAGGTTTAATACATCTCATCTGTCTCCCTGAATCATGTACTGAATTTATTTCAGCATTATTTCAGTGGCTCGGATGCCGAAGCAGGTCAAAGAAAAACAATATTTTGAAATCATTCCGTAATTTAAAATCAAATGATTACCTTTTTGCAACAGCTGTAAATACGTTCATACAACTTACCTAAAGGTGCCCCAATCATGAATTTTTAATTGCCGTTGTTAATGTTACATATTTGCCGGCCAATTCGTTAATTTTGACATTATTAAATCCTATATCCGTTAGCATTTTTTCATGGTCATCACTTATATACTCGAATGCATAGGGACATTCCGCAATCTTAAATATTGTTTTAATAAAGAAGGGTTGACTTTCAAATTTAAAATTGCCGTAATCGAATATGGAAATTTTCCCGCCCTTTTTCAGACTTTTATTTATGTTTTTTAGAATAATTTTTCTGTTTTCACGTGAAAAACCGTGAATAACAAAGGAGATAAATACTCTATCAAAATAATCTACATACGGAAAGGGCTCTATAATATCATGCTTTTCTATTTTTGTATTGTCAAAAACACATTTCTTCTTGAATTGATGAATCATAACTGGTTCGATGTCAAAACCGAGGATTTCTCCGTTATCGTTCAAGTAATTATGCATCAAGCATGCGTTTCTCCCTGATCCGGCGCCTATATCGAGTATTTTTTCATCGGATTTTAAATTCATTATTTCAATGGCTTTGTTTAATAATCCGGGATATTTTCCAAATGTAATCAGATTCAATATAGTATCATAATACTTTGCCATAAAACCATGGATAGTAACCCTTGAAATTTTATCTTCCATAACAAATACCTCTCTATGATTTTACAATTAATAATCCTTTTATTCAAGTAGATCATCTAAAATCAACATTATCCAAAAATCTAAGAAACAAACCATTTTTATTTGCGTAATGTAGTTGAACAATTTAGAGGAGGTAAGAAAATGAAAAGTAAACTCAGAATCCTATTCGAAATCCACAAGAGAAACAGTTTCAATCTGTCAGAACGCTACAAAGTCATCAAAGGAACTCAATTAGTATTTGTAAAGTGACATCTCCAATCCCAAAAAAGGGAAAAGAGCATACTCTTTTCCCTTTACACTTTAATAATCCATTAAATTAAATTTCCATGTTTTCAAAAATTCCTGTATATGATATAATTTTACAGTAAGGAGGTATTTTTATGAAAAAAAATTTATTAATACCGTTTCTGATTGTGATAAATATGTCATTACTTTTTTCAAATACGAAATATCCCATCAATCGTAACAATAAGATAGCGGATTACAGATGGATGCAGGTCAATCAGATGAATATGCCGCTCACGAACTACGGTATATTCGGGCAAACTATTGATGGTAAAGAGGGCTTTTACTGGCCCAGCGGTTTCCCCAACGAAACATACATCTTCGGAGCAAGTATCTGGGTGGGAGGCCTTGTCAGAAGAGTTAACAACCCTACAAAATTCGATACACAACTAACATGCGGATATAACCCCAATTCCGGGGGAACCGAGTTTACACAGGGGGAACCGGGGCATGCAAGTGACCCCGACCAGAAAATCTACTTTTCTTCTGACAGCGATTGGCCTCTTAAGGACTCACAGGGACAGGATAGTGTAGTTTCGACAACAGATGCCTATTTTATTTATAACGATTATGACGAAACAAAGCATTTTGTCCCCGAGAATAAGCCTCTCGATATAACTGTAATTCATCAAATCTACGCATGGACAGGAAAATTAAAAGAAGATATGCTATTTTTTGTATATAATATAGTTCTGGATCCGGAAAAAGATACACTTCACAACGCTTTTATGGGAATATGCGCAGATAACGCAATAGGTAACGAATATGGAACAAATGCAAACGACCTCGTGAGTTTTGACAGAACAAGAAATCTCGCATTTCAATTTCAAACTGTTCCCGAGCCTGGCTGGGCGCACTCTCCCGGAACAATTGCTTACAAATTTTTGCAGGGACCGACTTCAAACGGTGTAGATACGGTTCACTACTACAAGGATCCGTATGATACAACAAAAACAGATTCCATTGTGATTCACCCCGACGATACACTCGGTATGACAGCGTTTAAGATATTTACAATTGATGTGGACCCTGCTGACAAATTCGAAAGATATCAGGTGATGAGCGGATATAATTACAGAACATTAGACCCCAACAATGTGGAAGCTTCGTACCATCCGTTCGATATAGACGAGTTTGGCCCCGGAGACAAAAGAATCATACTCACGGCGGGACCGTTTAATCTGATTCCGGGAGATACGGCAAGAATTATATATGCCATAATTGTGGCGAAAGACACGAGCGAACTTCCTGTGAAAGCGGATGTTGCACAGGCGATATTCGACGGTGGTTGGTTAGCCCCGGGACCGCCTG
>Ga0190359_1000329_pt1 | contig 33188 bp, 22 predicted proteins | sample 48721823_MG_FD_161269 | JGI IMG/M metagenome (GOLD analysis project Ga0190359, IMG submission 161269) | Hydrothermal vent microbial mat bacterial communities from Southern Trench, Guaymas Basin, Mexico - 4872-18-2-3_MG | ecosystem: Environmental > Aquatic > Marine > Hydrothermal vents >... | reverse complement strand
GTATCGGCGAAATCGACCTGGAAAATAAGGACTTTTTCATGGCCTCTTCCAATGTCATCTCTTATGCCATTGAAAACGGCTATTATGACCCGGAAAGCGGAGAGCCTTTTTCCTGGAAAAAAGCTTATTCACCTTCTCCGGGAAGCGCCCTCAGTTCCCAGGGAAGAAGAGGCAGGTTGTGGCGTTTTTATAACATTGTCGCTCCCTCTCTGAATTTAGGGCCGGACACAGAAGACATGGACCTCCCTTTTTCCGTAAAACCGGATAAAAAAATCTCTATCCAGGATGTCATGGCCATTACCAGGGATAAATACAAAGGAACATTGTTTGATCCCGCCAAAGGTATCAAAGGAGGCCCTTTTGCCAACCCAAACTACTTCAAAGGATTTCAAGTGGACAAACAAAGATACAACGGCCCGCGGTGTATCTGCGTTAACAATGTGGAATACACAACCATAACCCAGTGTAGAGGATGGCTACCCAATCCCATAGGAGGCATTTTATGGGTTTCTTTTGGGGCCCAGGATACGGCTTGTTATATGCCGCTTTACTGCGGTATTACTAAACTCCCAAAATCATTCCAGGTGGGAGACCATTTCGTTTTCAACCGAGACTCCGCCAGATGGGCCTCGGATTATGTAGATTTCCACACCCAGGTAGTCTATTCTTATGCCATAGAGGACGTTAAAAAAGCACAGGAAAAATGGGAAGGGCTCGCTTTTCAAAATATCCCTATCATAGATGAAGCAGCGTTAAAGCTCTTTAAAAAGGACCCTGAAAAGGCCCGGCAGTTTCTTACGGATTTTTCAGTCAATCACGCCAACTCGGTTGTCAAGGCCTGGTGGAAGTTGGGGGATGACCTTCTTGTCAAATACAATCACTTCCGCATCTACAATCCAGAAACAAGAAAAATCAACCGGATACAAACCCCTAAATGGTGGAACAAGGCAGTCATTGAACTAGACGATCTCAAGCCGGTCTCAACGTCTCCGCCACCACCGCCCAAGAAGAAGAAAAAAGAAAAACTGACAGAAAGTACCAGGTAAATATTATTTCTTGCGCGTCAGCTTGTGAATATAATCAGGGGGAGAACTCTCAAAAGAGTCCGGCCGTTGTCCATTCGGATTAAAGTGAATCTCGGCCTCATCATCAGAAATAAACCTCAGAATCCCAAAAGTTGTGACCCACTCCGAACCGGCGTTGTTGAATTTGCCCACGCACAAGTCAACAGAACAGGGTTCCTTGGATGGATCGAGCCTGTATTCTCCATCGTGGATCACAGTCAGCCCGTCCGAATGGGTTTCCTTTAGGGTGTATGTCATGTCAGCTCTGAATTCTGCTTCACCCTCCCCTTTACCGTATTTGTCAGCGACCACCCATTCTCCCAGGAGCTTCTCAGCCGGATCGTTCTGGCCGCATTCCATCCCTATTGCAAATGACAAAACCAGTCCTAAAAACAAAAAAATAAAAGCCGTATAATTCCATCTTGATTGTCTCATTGATCTTCCTTTCATTAGTTTTATTCTGACACACATATTTGAAGAAATACAGAAAAAACAAAAATATACAAACATTTCAAAAAAAAGAGAGCCTTTTCGCCACAAAAGCCATAGATTATGAGAAATCTCTCACAAGAATTTTCCCTCGACCCTCATACCCTCACAAATGTATAATAAAAGCGACTGGGAATTTTCATGGCAAAAAAAATCGTTCAGATCAGGTCAGAGTATACAAGTGCCCGGCTGATTCTTTCGAACCTAGAACACAGGCTGAAGGGAATCCGCTTTAAGCGTCTGCCCGGGTATCTTCCGCCAGAAGTGGATTTTCTGACGGAAGACAATAAACAGAAGACCATAAGGGTTAGGGACTATGACGTACGCGAACTGAATCCGCCGGATTCTCCCCGGGCGATAGAGCATCTCAGTCTTATTCTTGCTGCCCGCCATGGAAGCCTTGCGGCCGCACGCCGTTTAAAAACAAAAACTAAAAAAGCTTTTGATAAAATTTCGACCCGTTTTACTGGAGATAAGCTTATTGAAAACGAGTACGTCGTCCCCTACACGACATCCAGCACTTATTCTGAAACCGAAATCAGTAACAAAGGCGCAATCCTTCTGGCTCTTTCCAAGCGAGGTATCGCCACAGCGGACTTTTGCCTGCTCACAGCTTCAGCCTACTCGCTGCCGCCAGAAGAGCGGGAACCTCTGGTCAGAGCCATTGTCCGGAATCTCGAGATCCTGAGTGGACGAAAACTCGAAGACCCTGAAAATCCATTACTCATTGCCATGCGCTCCGCTTTGCCTGAATACCTGCCGGGATTTATGCCCACCTACCTTAACGTCGGATTTGTTCCAGATATGCTTCCCGGGCTTCAACAAAGATACGGTAAGGCCGGTGCGGCCCGAATCCGTTTCAACAACCGCAAGACCATTCTGGAAAATCTTGATCGAGAGGCTTTCCATCCTTTTGATATTCAGGGAAAAGCCCTTCTCTCCATCCAGCAAAACACTGAATTGGCTGAACAGATGGAATCCGAGATTGCCGTCCGCAGGCCAGAGCTTCTCACAAGCGCTTGGAGTCAGCTTCTGTTTTTTCTCAAAAAGGCCTATGACTACTACCAGGATCATTTGGATGTTCTCCGCAGTTTTATGACCCGGGAATTGTACCGTCCTGCAATCATTTTCCAACGAATGGTCTGTAGCGTCATTGATAGGACCTCTTATGCTGGCGTCATATACAGCCGTCATCCCCGATTAGGCACAGGTCTTTTCCTTCAGTTCGGACGGACGATCTTCGGGGAAGACTTGATGACAGGTCGCCTTCAACCCGAGGAACGCCACTTTCAGACTCGCGAAGAAAGCCGACGGGAATTTCCCGCTGTTTATCACTGCTGGGACAGAATTTTCCAGCTTGAGAATATTTTCCAATCACCGGTAATGGTCGAATTCACCGGAGTCAAGGGAACCTTCACTATCCTGCAAGTAAACCAGGCAAAGATGTCCGGAGCAGGTATGATAACAGCCGTTATAGATATGCACAGGAGCGGCCGAATACCAGAGGAGAGAGTCCGAGAGCTCATAAAACCCTACCATGTTCGGCAGATTGAATCAGACGCCATTGACCTGAAGTCTTTTCATTCGCTCACTCCTTTTTGCCGCGGCACATCTGTGCTCCCGCGTTCTGCCGTGATTGGCCGTATCTTTTTTTCCTCAGAGAATGCTCTGAAATTACGAGAAAAGTCAAGAGATACAAATGTTATCCTGATTAAGGAAAGGTTCACACCTATGGATGCCATTGAAATGCAAGAATTTGACGGAATCTGCAGCTTGAGTCCTCTTGCTATCCACGTAGTCTCATCAGCCCAAAGCCTAGGCATTCCCGCTCTGATTAACCTCGAAGAATACGGTGTGAGCATAGATCATGAAAAAGGCCTGCTTATCAACAGGGAAGGATTGGAAATTCCGGAAGGGTCATGGGTTACTCTTTCCAGTGCGTTCGGGTCGCTTTATGTGGGAAAAGCCCGGTTCGCTCCCGCACGTCTCCTCCGTTTCATGGCTGGAGAAGAAATAAAATTTTCCCCTGACGAGCGAATACGTTTCGAAAATCTGGCTAAAACCTACAGCGATTACCGTAATATACGGGAGAACGTTGACGCAGAAGATTTCGAGAGCCTTCAGGATCTCGGACATGCCGTCCGTTTCGGCAAGCTGGGAAAGAATGAACAAAAAGCATCCAAATTTGTTAACCGCTGCTTCGACCGGAAAAGCGAAATCATTGTGCATCGGCTTTTTGATTCAACTCTGGGTACTCATTTCCTCAACCAGGCAGCATTTGCCTGTCTTTCAGCAGACCGGAAGGCACGGCTTCTCAAGGGGGCCTTGCGTATCTGCGCGGAAAAAAGTATCTCCGGTTACAACGCCGGGGCCTTTGTGATCGGCAGCCTTATCCCCAATGATGCAGATGTTTCTTTTTGGAAAAAATTCACTCCCGGCGAGATCGCACGCCTTCTTAACGAATGGGTGCTCCACCAAAAATACCTTAACATCCTTAATGATGTTGGTGAAAAGAAAATCAGTCGTGCCAGGTCTTTAATCCAGTCAAACAGTCTCGGAGCACTTTGGGTACATAAAGGATTGCTCTCGGGCTTTATGACTCTCAAGCTTTCCGGAGCTCCATGGGATGAAATCAGCCGGAATATCCTTCCTTCTTTTGACTCACAGACACAGGAGGTTATAGATCTTTTGGGCCAACCTTATTCCACATTTTATGACTTCGACAATCCCTTTAGCCTTTCGCAGTTGAAGAAATTATGCGACGCAGCAAACCTCCCTGTTCCCAGGCCCGAAGACATTTAAGCAGGGATAGACAAAACAATGAAGATCATTGTCATTTATTGTTTTTTCGTTTTAGTTCCCCCTATAATTTATCTATGAACCAAGGAGAAGTGCCTCCAGCTATTTCTTGTCCTCAATGCGGTTCTTTAAATGTAGCCGAAGCAGAGAAAGAATTCAGCCGGGATTACCCTTTTTCCGTGGTCCTCATCCTCGTTTTTGTGCTGTTCGGGTTGGTTCTTTTTCTTTTTTTTCTCCTCCAGCTTCACCCGGTCATCCTCATCTTAGTTCTGGTCGCGGGAATAAGTTGGTTACTGAAGGCTCACCGGCAAAGCCCGAGAAAAAAGCAAAAAAAAGAATTCATCTGCCTTGACTGTGAGCACCGCTTCAGGGAAAAACTCGACTTTCCTGGTAAATAAAGGCCGACAAGAACGGTCAAACTAAATAAATACTTTCTCAGGATGAAATTGCTGATTTTAATGATAAAAAAAAATTCAGGGGCAATTTTAAAAGTGAAATGAGTGGCCAAACTAACTTAATGGCCCAGTTATATGACTTTTTTTTAGAACCATTCTTGATGAATTGTAAAAAAAGAGTAGCCCACGTGCTTCATCAATATAAACTAGCCCCGGCCATCGACATTTGTTGTGGCACAGGAACTCAGGTCAAATTTTTGCAAGCTTTAGGAATCCCTAGTTTCGGTCTCGACCTGGACAAGGGGATGATTCACCACGCCTCAAAGAAAAGCAAAATCCAAAGTTTTTTAGTGGCAGATGCCTGCCATCTCCCCCTTAGAGATTCATCATTCGGGGCAGCCATTCTCTCCTTTGCCCTCCACGAAAAGCCGGAGGAAGAAAGAAAAATCGTCATTAATGAAGCATTAAGAATCCTCCGTCCCGAGGGGATTATTTTAATCTTGGACTTTGAAAACCCCTGGGATAAACCTTCCCGTTGGGGTGCTTTTCTCCGCCAGGCTATCGAAAGGTTAGCGGGCAAGAACCACTACCGCTTGAGCCAGGAATTTTTAAGAAAAGGCGGTCTTTCTGCTTTCTTAAAACGTGTTAACCTTGGGGAAAGTGAACGCCACTATTTCCCCTTGGCGGCCACGATTTTAATTGTGGCCCGCCAGACTAGCCAGCCATAACTTAAATAGTTGGTTCTCTTCCCTATTCCCAATTAGGCATTCTGAACTTTCATTTGAAAAAGCGGGCTTAAATCAATAGCTGACCATCCATAATTATTATTCTTGTAATTGCCAACGATAGATAGTTTATAAACTTCTTTAGTTAAATCAAGGAAAGAACTCACGATGAATAGCGGCAACAACCTGACGCAGATATTCTCTCTTCACCAAAAAATAGCAGGCTACTTCTGATGCCCCAGCAGAGACCAACTCAACACTGACTCCTACTTGGGAAATCGCGGAAAAAACACGCGCAAAAATTCCTTTTTCCACCCGAAGACCCTCCCCGACTACCCCCACCAGAGCCAAGTTGTTATCACACCTAAGGTGGGAGATTATTCGGGGTTTAAGCTTGGCCAAGGCTAAATAAGCTCTCGATAAATCTTGTTGATGAAGAATAAAGTTTAGACAAGTTTGGGAAGTAAGGATAGAGTAAATGTTAACTTTCTCCGTGGCGAGAATCTCCCCAATCTCGGCGATGACTCCAGGCTTGTAGCCAACCCCTGGGCCTTCAAGAAGAAGAAGGCCAATTTCTTGATTACAAGCCACACTTTTGATGCCCTCCCTCTTGCCTTTCGAATTGATAAAGATAATCGTTCCCGGCGGATAACCGCTGGTAAAGGAAAGATGAACATCTTTTATTTCATTGATATAAGAAGAAACTTCAGCCTTTTCTGCCAAGATTTTTCTGATAGCTTCGGCCAATAAGTCGGTTATCCCCTTTAAGGCGGAAACTACAACTACTCTTTTCCCTTGTGTTTGAAGAATTATATTCAGAACTAAATCCATAGAGTTAGCATCTTGGAAACACCCTCCACCAAATTTAATTATTTTGAGCATCTTTTTTCTTTCTAGTTAGATTTGCTTTTGCTTTCCCCGAGAAATTTTATTTAATGATAAAGCTAACTCAGCATTAAGAATGGAAGCTCCGGCTGCCCCACGGCTGAGATTATTGACTAAAAGAAAAAACAACAAAAATTTCCCCTTTTTTCTCACCCTCCCGATAGCCACCGCCATTCCCGCTGCCAGTGAACCAATGCCTGCTTCTCGATCAAAGCGGGGTTGGTGACCACATTAACTTCTTGGGCCGCTTTTTCAGGCCCGAGAGATTTAACAATTTCCGTCATTTCCTCCGCCGTAACCACCACCGCTTCTCCTTTTTTAATCTTAGTATTAATTAAAGAAATAGTTTTCATCTCTTGCTGACCTCCAAACAGAATTTAAGGATAATAAAAAAAACAGGGAGATAGTTAAGGAAGGATCCCGAACCCAGGGACCTTAATATTTAGTCCCTGTGCTCGGGCTAGACATTATCATGCTTTTTGAAGCTATATAAGAAATAATCTCTTTCATTTGAAAGAAAATGGTAAGAATTTAGACGAAAATGTCAAGAAAAAATTTCTAATTGAGGTTTCTTTTTTGGCGGCTTTTATTTTTAACTTCTAGTTGTCTTCTTAACTTTTTATGTAGCACTTAAATTTACCCGAAAAGGAAGAACGAAGAAAAGGATGTTATCTATCTTTGAGGATTTTCCACTTCCTTCATCATCTTCATTTCTTCTCCTTCTTCATCGCTTGAACTTCATTAACCACCACTTCGACCAGCCGGCTTTCTTCGTCTGTAAATTTAGTTTTTATTTCTTCCAGGCTCAATCCTTGGTCAATAAGCCTAATTATTTTTTTCTGGAAACTCTGCATTGCCTTGATATGCTCTTCTATCGTTTGACGATCGACAGGTTGAGCATGGCCACTACAAAAAAGCTGGGCTTCTAGAGTATCTAACATTCGACGTAGCGTCTTAACATGTTCAAAAGAATTTCCTCCTTTATAGGCATGAATCAACTGTGGGCGGCCGATAAAAATTTGGTCACCAAGAAAAGCAATTTTTTCTTCGGGAAAATAAACAACCGTGTCTCCAGTGGTATGGCCCACTCCAAAATACCATAACTCCACCTCTTGAGAACCTAAGTAGATAGTCATCTTTTGCTGGTAAGTTAAAGAAGGCACGAAAGGAGCCAGTTCTGGCTTAGTCCATTCTGAAGGCTGGCCATCCCGGCGAGGGTGAAAGAACTCTCGACGACAATTTTCATGGGCCACAATAAGAACACTAGGCGGGAAAAAGCGATTTCCAGCCACATGGTCACCATCACTATGGGTATTGACCAAATACTTAATGGGCTTGGTAGTAATTTTTTTTATCTCAGCTAGAGTTTGTTCAACCGACTCTTTAGTCATTTTGGCATCAATAACCAAGACTCCATCATCACCCACATAAAATCCTCCATTTGCTCCTCGGCCACCTAAAATTTGATAAAGCCGCGGGGAAAGTTTCTCCATCCGAACTGGTTCTACTTTTCTTGGTTGAGCAGCCACTAAAAAAGCCATTCCTCCAAAAACAAAGATAAGTATAAGCAAGAGAATTTTAATTACCCGGTTTCGGCTCATGAATTCCCTCCTTTTCCTTCCTTTTTCGCTTAATTTATAACTACTTGCAATTAATATTAATTCCACTTTTACATTTATTCTTAATAAATATTTATTTTTAAAACTCCACCAAACCTTTCCTCAATTCACAATTTAAGTTGATGGCTATGCTTCTTCTCTCTCGATAATGCAGAATTTATCACAAATTAATCTGAAAAGACAAGGGAAGAGGGGCTCTATGACGAAAAATATTTTATTATTACTCTATGTCTTATTAGTTAAATTCTTTTATTTTTAAATTTTTCCTTGATCAATAATAAGTTTAAATTGAAAAAGCTAAAATCCTAAATCACACGTGGTCACATATCTGAGAAAGCTGGTCAAGAAGTTTTATTCTTTGTTCTTTCGATGAAATAATTTTATAATTTCGTAAGTTAATGTTTAAGGAGGAACACGTCATGGAAAAATTTAAAGCGCTTTTTCTGGCTCATGCCCCGGATGCCGACAAAAACCAGCATAAAGCTCTCATTGAAACCGGTCTCTACCAACTCTTTGTCCAAGTTGTCCGCACCCAAGAAGAGGCAGTCCAAGTGGCCCGCGAGCTGGCTGCTAACGAAGGTGTCCATTCCATCCTGCTTTGTCCCGGGTTTACCCATCGCGATGTCGCCGAAATCCAGGAAGCTGTGCAAGGTCAAGCAGGAGTGTGTGTAGCCCGAAGTGATGGACCTAGCTCAGGTATGATCCGTCAAGTAATGGAAAAAGTGGGCTGGTTTAAAAAAAATTAAATTCTTAGCAATTCGCCAGCCTGAGGGGAGCCTTCCCAAGGCTTCTAATTGATATCCGGGGGGAAGCAAATCACGTTTTGTTGATTTTACCTAAATTAAAACTCGCATCTTTGACCATGAGTTGGGCAGTCAAAATTGCCCCAGCTCTTTTTCTCCTCGGAAGTCCTGAGGAATCAAATAAATTCCTTGGCGAAAAAGTTCCTGGAGAGTTCCTTTCAAACCTTCTGTAGCCACAAACTTCTCAATATTTCCTAATTCACAACCGATGTGTTTAAAGAGCTTCAAAAACGCTTTTCTCTATTTCACCTCAAAAAAAGAAGATAATTAAAATAAAAAGAGACAACCTTTTGGTGAATTTCTGCGTTTTTATAAAAGAGCCCTTAGTTAAAAGCTAATAAACAATCATTTAGTTATTTAATCAGAAAGGAAAATTTTAATTGGTTCAAAGTCAAGTTACCAAAAACAACAACAAGAACATGAGACCCCCCTTTAAAGATAGTCTCGTTTTATCATTTACCCCGGAGTTAACTGAAAGGAGTTAAAGATGACCAGCATTTTCCGGAAAAACTTTTACTTCCAGTTAGCCTTAATCCTTTTCTTCTTGGCAATGAGCGCTTTCGAAATAAGAGCCGCTTTAATTTCCCCCTCTCCTCAAAAGGAGAAAGTCATTCAGGCCACGCGAGTCAGATCTCCCCTAACTATTGACGGCCAGCTAACTGAAGAAGTTTGGCAACAAAGGGGAGTCGATGATTTCACCCAATCTGACCCGGTAGATGGCGGCGAGCCATCCGAGAGGACTGAAGTTTGGATTGCCTATGATGATGAGGCCCTTTATGTGGCCGCCCGACTTTATGATTCCTCCCCCCAAGAAATCACCGCCCGCCTGGGGCGAAGAGATGATTTCGTTGAATCAGATTGGTTTATCTTGGCCGTGGATCCCTATTTTGATCGTCGTTCCGGGTACATGTTCGCCGTCAATCCCGCTGGTTCTATTTGTGATTGGACTCTATACAATGACGTCAACCGCGATTCTACTTGGGATGGCGTCTGGGAATGGGCCACTAACATCGACGACCAAGGATGGAGTGTGGAAATAAAAATTCCTTTTGACCAACTTCGTTTCCCATCCCAAGAACACTACGTTTGGGGCGTCAATTTCGAACGCCGAATCCAACGCAAACACGAAAGGAACACCTTTGTCTGGGTTCCCAAAGATGATGTTGGCTATGTCTCTCGGTTTGCTCAACTGGAAGGAATCTCGGGAATTAAAACTGGATATCACCTGGAAGTTTGGCCCTATTCTGTTGGTCAAGCACACTTCTCTCCCGAAGAACCAGGCAACCCGTTTCAAACGGGCCAGCAATACTTGGGAAATATTGGCCTGGATCTCAAGTTGGGATTAAAAAGCAACTTAACTTTAGATGCCACCATCAATCCCGATTTTGGCCAGGTTGAAGTTGACCCGGCAGTAATCAATCTTTCGGCTTTTGAAACCTATTATCGGGAAAAAAGACCATTCTTTATCGAAGGCAACAATATTTTTAGTGAATTCGGTCGAGGCGGGGTGGCCCATAACGCTAATATCAATTGGCCCAGCCCGACATTCTTTTATAGCCGAAGAATTGGCCGCTCCCCCCAGGGAGATGTAACCCAGGAAGGCTATGTCAAAAGCCCCGATCGAAGCACCATTCTCGGTGCTTTTAAGCTTTCCGGCAAGATGGCCGGCAATTGGAACATGAGTTTAATCAGCGCCCTCACCGCGCGCGAATATGCTCAAATTGACCAATCAGGCCAGCGAATCCAGGAAGAAGTTGAGCCATTAACCTATTATGGAGTGTTTCGTTCCTTGAAAGAATTTAACCAGGGCCACCGCGGGGTGGGCATTCTAGCCACTAGCGTCGTCCGCGATTTGCGCTCGCAATCATTGAGCACTTTCCTTGCCGATAAAGCTTTTGCCTTGGCACTGGATGGCTGGACTTTTCTTGACCAAGAACGCAACTGGGTGCTGAGTGGGTGGCTTGGAGGAACCTATCTTCATGGCTCACCGGACGCCATTTACCAGATTCAACAATCCTCACTTCATTACTTCCAACGCCCCGATGCCTCTCATCTCCAACTAAAAGAAAACGCCACCTCGTTGCTAGGTTGGGGAGGACGTTTCCAAGTCAACAAGCAAAAAGGGCGAACTTGGATTAATTTTGCCTTAGGGGCTTTATCACCAGGATTTGATCCCAATGATGCGGGATTTCAGTTCGGTGGATCCGACTTGATTAATTGGAGTTGTATCCTCGGGTATTTGTGGCCCCATCCAACGAAAATTACCCGCGAAGCCATAGTGGCAATCGGTCCTTTTCAATCCTACGATTTTGGAGGCAACAAGATTTGGGAGGGGTTTTTAGCCTTAGCCCAAGGGCAATTTCTTAATTATTGGAGTTTTAACTCCCTTTTGGCCTATAATCCAGATACCATTAGCAAAAATTTAACTCGCGGAGGCCCATTAGTTAAGATTCCCTATGGTTATGAAGTTGACTTGAGTTTGTCCTCAGATACCCGAAAACCAATAATCTTCTTTGCCTCCTCAAATTTCTACCGACGACCAACTATCAGGAGCTATAGCCTTTCGGAAAGCCTTGGCTTGAGATGGAAGCCAAGAAGCAATTTTAGCCTCTCTATCTCTCCGAAATATTCAGAGGAAACTTCACAATATCAATGGATAAGAAAAGTTGACGACCCCTTGATGACGGATACTTTTGGAGCCAGATACGTTTTTGGTCGTCTTCACCAACAAGTCTTATCGACCGAAATCCGGCTTAATTGGATTTTCACCCCCAAATTAAGCCTCCAGGCTTATCTCCAGCCCTTTATCGCCGTGGGTGAGTACAGTCGATTTAAAGAGCTCGCCCGGCCAAAAAGCACTGAATTCACTATTTACGAGGAGAATGGTGGAGTAGTTGACTTTTCTGATGATGAGTACCGAATCGATCCAGATGGGGTGGGTCCCGCCCCGCCTTTCACCTTTTCCAACCCTGATTTTAATTATAAATCATTACGGGGAACCATGGTTCTTCGCTGGGAATATCGCCCTGGTTCCTTTCTCTATCTGGTCTGGACTCAAGACAGAAATGATTACTCTTACCCTGGAGAATTGAAACTGGGACGAGATTTAGGTGAGCTTTTCAGGGCCCCGGGAGAAAATATATTTCTCCTCAAAATAACTTACCGCTGGAGCAGGTAGTTACCGGAGAATCGTATTTAGTAAGCGAAAAGTGCGCTAGTAATAAGGGTCACAAGAAGGGGCAGCGTGGTAATTTTCACAAAATTCTACCCATCGCCTCCAATCAGATTTATCCAGCCTTAAGTCCAAGTTTAAATTAAACTAATCAGATTTTTTCTTGCTTAAATTAAGCTTGTTTTTGATTGTAGTCCACGGCCTCTTGAATATTCTTTTCTTCTTCCTCTTCTTCAATTTCCACTCCCAACAACTTAGCCAGCCCTAAATAAGTGTGCTTTAAGGCCTTTTTCTTTTCCTGGACTTCTTTTAGTCTCTCTTTCAACTTTTTGATTTCCTCTTCGATGTATTCATCTATACTGGCCAACTGCTTTTCAATTTCTTTCATTGTTTTTTGGTAAAGTTCTTGTTGCTCTTTACTTAATTCCATGGGTCTTCCTCCTGGTTTATATCTTTACCCTGGAAAGTTATGGCGATTGGTTTCCAGACTTTTACTTTAACCCCATCTTTCTCGGCCGGTTTAAAGCGCCACTGCCTGACGGCTTCTAGCGTGGCTTCATTAAGCCCAAACGATTTTTCAAACCCGCGTAAAAGACGGGTTTGTAAAACATAACCATTTTCCGAGATTAAGGCCATCACCACGACTTGGCCTTTCACTCCGAAACGTAAAGCTTGGGGCGGGTACTTGGGGCTAATTTTCTCGATAACCTGGGGGGGAACATCAACCTGATTAAGGGGAACTAAATCTCCCGTTTTTACTTTCGTTGGAGAGGAAGAAGACAAATTATTTGCCTTCTCTTGGGCTGTAGTCGAGAGAGGTGAAACTTGATTCTCAGTTAAGGGGTTTTCTTGGACCGCACCTTCGCTTTTTTTCTCCTCACTCTCCTCTTTAGCTTTGAGATTCTCGCTAAGCTCACCGGAGGTCGATAAATTACTCTTCTCCTCCATAATTAGAGGAGGAACTTCCTCAGGGATAACCAAGGGCTCAGCAGTCACTGGTTTAGTCTTCGTTTCCTTGGCTTCGACCACGCTCTGATTCTCAGAATTATCAACTGACGAATCTTTTCCAGGGGAAGAAACCGTTCTCTTTGCCCTTGGGCTTGATTGTTGGCTTTGCGATTTATTTCCGCTCAGAGACGAAAGGGCAGAGCCTTGGTCTAAACTCGGTGGAGAGAGCTCATTTTTAACTTCAGCAATTGACTGGAGCTGGTTTTCGATTTCTGTCGAGTTAGAAAAAGTACTCTTTTGATTTTTTGGCTTGCCGGACAATAAAACTAGAAAAAGACTGACTAACACTCCAACTCCAACTACTCCGAGTAATACCGGCATTGCTGATCGCCAATTCTTTTTTGGTGTTGCCGGCGCTAAAATAGAGTCAGAAAAGATATCAAATCCTTTTTGCTCCTCGCTTGATTCTTCTCCCTTTTTCACCCCAGAAGCAAAGAGACGCCGCTCTTTAATCTTTTTTATCTCTTCTTTGATCTGGAAATCAGTTTTTCTTTTCTTTTCCTTTGCCGCCGGCTCCTTGCTTGGGCTTGAATCAGCCTCACTGCTGACTTCCCCCTCCTGGCTATTTTCTAGGTTAATTACCGGCTCCTCGGCAAAGGTTTTTTCTCTTTTATCACTCTCTTTCCTTGCCTTCCTCTTGCTATTTTTCGATCCTGGCTCGACCTTTTTAATTGCTTTTTCCTCTTCACGTTTTTCAGCTAACTTGTCGTTGGCCTTTTCTTCGGTATTTCGTTTCTGTTTTTTGGTCGAGGTGCCTCCTTTTTGATCATCCCCACTAGCTTCTCCTTTTTGGTTCTCTATTTTTTCTCCACCTCCACTTGTGTCTTGGTTCTTCTGGGCCGCTAAAACCGATTCATTACAGGATGAGTGAGGCGTTTTAACCTCTTTTTGGTCTTTGGGGTGCTTCCCTTTTTTCTCTTCTGGAGGTTGCTTTTCTTTCTTTTTTTCATCCTTAGCCTCGGCCCCGGCAATTAAAGAAGCCAATTTTTGATCAAGGTCTTCATCTTCTTTCTTATCTTCATCAAAACTGGTCAACTCTTCCTCAGCCTCATTAATTGTCAGTAGCCCTGACAATTCACCTTGCAGAAGATTCTCAATATCTTCTTCTGAGCCTTTCCCTAAGCTTACTTCACCTGCTTGCTCATCTGTTTTCAGCTTTTGGAGATAATCTCTGACCAGGAGCTCTAAATCATCATTTTCTCTGGACAAGGCCATCCCTGATTCTCCCTTCTTTTCTTCCCCGGCTTCCTTAGCCTTTTTCTTCTTCGCCACCCGGATTAACTCTTCCAGATCTAGTCTAATCTTATCCAGCGAGGAGGGGAGAGTTTCAGAGCTTTTTTCCTTAGAGATCTCCGGGGATAACCTGTCCGGCGATGGAGTCGATTTCTTTTCGGGGATAGAGCTTAACTCCCTCTCATGCTCTTGGTTTTCATTATTTAAGAGCCGAGAAGCAGCCTGAAGAACCTCTTCCTTCCTAAATGGTTTATTGAAAAAAGCATAATCATCAAAATAGTTCAAGTAATCGCGTCGGCAAAGAGCTTCGGAATAAAACCCGGTCAACACTATCAAGGGAAAAGGTTTAGTAAATCTCTGGGAGGCTTTCCCTAAGAAATCAAAACCATGAAGACGAGGTAAAAATGGCTCAAGGACAACTAAATCAGGTTTTTTAGAAAAAAATAATGCGTAAGCTTCTTCTCCGTCCTTGGCTGTATAGACCTGATATCCCTGGTTTTCAAAGAGTTGGCGCAAAGTTTCTAGAGAAGAACGGTCATAGTCAACAATAAGCACTTTTCTTTTAGTTGCCATTACCTGGATAATTCTCCCTTTAAACCTACCTATACATTGAATTTTCTTGCCATAAAGGTCAATCCCCTTTTGGGGTGAATCAAGAGGTGAAATTTCCCCCTTTACTTTTTGGCTTTGTCCCCAGTTTTCTTCAAAATAAACACCCAGCGGAGGTGCATTAAATCATCATGTTACCTAATCAACAAAATTAAGCACCATAAAGTTAGCTTGATGTCGCAAACTTTATTTCTGCTTCTTTAAGTAGGCTCGCCACGTGATGGCCCATTTTTGGGGATCATCATAAGGGCTCTGATCGATGCGATGAACCACGCTTCGATGGGGAGCAGTTTTAACTTTTTCGGGGTCACGTCTTGCCTCTTCAGCGATGAACTCCAAAGCTTCCAGATACTCATCCAATTCCCGCTTGGCATAAGATTCGGTGGGCTCAATAGTGAACGGTTCGGGAACGATAAAAGGATGATGACTTGACCAAAGGTGAAAGCCGAAGTCGGCCATCCGCAGAGCGATATCAAAGGTCGAAACACCTGTTTCTCGGCACAAATCTTCCCAAGTATAACGCACTTGTTCAATTCTATGTTTTCCCGCCGGGAAGGGCGATTTAGCCCCTTTAATCTTGGCTATCTTAGACAAAATATAATTGTTGTTCAGCACAGCCACTCGGGCCACTTCTTTCAATCCCTCAGCTCCCATGCTCATAATCCAGGCATAAGCTTTCAGAATAACCGAAAACGGGCCATGAAAAGAGCGAACCTTGCCAATAGTTTGCGGCAAGTCATAATTAAAATAGTATTTCTCTCCGTCATAATCAACTAGAGGCACTGGAAGATAGGGCTCCAGCTTTTTCACCACCCCTAAGGCTGCTCCAGCCGGGCCTCCACAGCCATGAGGGGTCCCAAATGTTTTGTGTAGATTGAAAAAGCAAAGGTCAAAACCCGCTTCTCTCGCTCTAGTAATTCCCAAAATTCCATTGGCATTAGCTTGGTCATAACCACACAAGCCACCAACTTCATGGACAGCTTGCGTAAATTTAGCTACCTGGGGATTAAAGATACCCGTATCCTCGGGATTGGTAATGATTAACCCTGCCGTTCGGGGAGAAAGGGCTTGGAATAAAGATTCCAGATCCGGGAGCCCTGTTTCATCGTGATAAATCGTCTTGATCTTAAACCCTTTCACTGCGGCGGCTGCCGCATCGGAGGGATGAGAGAAAATCGTAGTAATAATTTCATCGCGCTGATCGCCTTCGCCCCGCTCTTGATGATATTTCCTGATTATTGAAGCCATCGTCATAATCGCGTGCGATCCGGCACTGCACTGGAAAGTAAATCGATCCAACCCGGATATCTCTCGAAAAAATAAGTCCATTTTGTAGAAAATCTCCAAGGCTCCCTGCACCGTACTTTCATCTTGATGGGGGTGTAAAGCCAAAGCCTTTGGAGAACTAACCAAAACTTCGTTTATCTTGGGATTGTACTTCATCGTGCAGGTGCCTTGGCCGATATCAATATTTAAATCGGCCCCTAAGTTTTCTTGCGAAAGGCGGAGAAAATGCTTCAATACTCTCATTTGGGCCACTTCGGGTAAATTTGGTTTTTCCTCACGGATCATTTGCGGAGGAATAACCGCTAGGCCATCCCCAACCGTTTCCTTGATCTCGGGTTCAACTTCGGGGATTAAAATCCCTCTTTCTCCTTCTTGAGAAAGTTCAAAAATTATTTCTTCATCCCATTTAGCCTGATGAAAATTTCTTAATCGAGAAAACTTTTTTTGGTCAGCCATTTTTTCCTCCTCTAACCCACTATTTCCGAGAGGGCCTGCCGTAACTTCTTTATCTGCTCCAAAGTTATCATCTCGGTCACGCAAAAGAGAGCGCATCCGCTAAGCTCAGGAAATTCCCCGGATAGATCTTTGCCCCCAAAAATCTTTTGTCGAAGTAAAGCCTGGTTGATTTCGGCTACAGTTTTTCCAGTTTCCTTGAAATCGACAACAAATTCTTTGAAATGGGGGGCTGAAAAGCAAATTTTTACTCCCGGGATCTCGGCCAATTTTTGAGCGGTAAACTGCGCTTTTTGAAGAATATGTTGACTCAATTCTTTCAATCCTTGCGGTCCGAGCAAGGAGAGAAATACCGCAGCCGCAATCCCGTAGAGGGCCGCTGCTGTACCCACAAATTCTTTGCCTTTCTCTCGCTTGTCAAATGATGTCCGACTATAGGCAACATCACCAAATCCCCATTCACCTTCAACTGCCGTCCGGGAAATCCCAAAAAGACGGGAAGGATATTCCATCACAAACTTTTCTTCATCGCGGGTAGCAATAAAGCCCCCTAAGGCTCCCCCAAAATACATATGATTGCCAAGGGGTTGAATATCGCCGCAGGCAATATCAGCTCCATATTGAGAAGGTGGTTTAAGGAGGCCTAAAGACAAGGGATCAACTCCGACCACACAAAGGGCTCCCTGGGCATGAGCCAAATCAGCTATTTCTTGGCCCCGATGGTCAATAGTGCCGAAATAGCTTGGATTCTCAAAATAAACAGCAGCAACATCGCTGGACAATTGGCTTTGAAGCTCTTCCAGAGCCAAAAGGCCTGTAGTCGGGTCATACCCACTCAGCGCTACTTCCATCACTGGTTGACAATAATTGCGGATCACGGCCAGACGATCAGGAGCGATCGGACCAGCCAGCACAACTTTGGGGCGCTTGGTAATTCGGCCAGCCATGCGAATCGCCGTACTGGCTGCCTGACTCCAGTCATAAGTAGGCACGTTGACAACGTCAAAATCAAGCAGTTCTCCCATTAAACTCTGGTACTCAAAAAGAGCTTGAAACCGGCCTTTATCTTCGTAAGGCTCTCCCGCATAAGCCGTTAAAAATTCTGAGCGGTGAACAATTTCATCGACAATAGCCGGTACATAATGATAAGCACTTCCTCCACCCAGAAAACAAGCATATTCTTCACAAGAAATATTCTTTTGGAGAAGACTCATTACATGGCGCTTTAAGTCCTGCTCAGAAAGAAAGGGTGGCGGAAGCTTCATCTCTCCTTGAAAACGAAGCTCCGGTGGGATATCCTCGTAAAGGTCATCAATGCTTTCAACCCCGATAGCGGTCAGCATTTCCCTTTGCACATGAGGAACAGAATTAGGGATATAAGGGTGGATAAAAGGTTTCTTTTTGGGCATTCTTCCCTCCTAAAAATAGCTAAAAATCACTTCGACCTTAGTTTAAAATATTTTCGAAAAGAAAAAAAATAAAAATAGGGTATAAAATAAAAAATAGGTGACAGTTTACCCATTTACCTAATTTTCCAGATTTCCAGAGACACGCTTTGACTGCCTTGAAAAGGGCAGCCCGGGGAAAAAAGCTCTCTCTAAGCCTGTTGCTAAACCTTTAGGATTGTTTGAAGTTGGGAACACCCTGCTTAAGCAAATTCTTTCTGAGTTTGCTGCAAAACCCCGGCGAACCTGCGATTTCTTTTATCATCCTATAGTGCCCCTTTTGTCCATTCGATGCCCCATTAAGTTATAATAAGTACTTTCACCTGCTATCCTTCCCCTTTCAAAAATAGGTAAAAATTCACCCTCTGCTAGTTTACAATTTAGTTCGCAATTTTATTTTGATGAAAGAGGGGATCATCGCCAACTTTTTTCAATGCAACAAAAAGAAATTGCGAGGAATATTTATTGCAATTGCCCCAAAAATTATGAAGCCTTACCTAATCACTTATTCTAATCAAAAGTAAGACCTCGGAGAATCGACCGCTACTTAAGTGAAGAATGATTTAGAATGATTCAGCCTATCATTTTCAATCGAAGTAGCGAGTGACACTAATTATTCTATTTGCCTAGAGCGCATTGCATCCGGCAGGTGATGGAAAAAAAGCTGGCAAGGATGAGAACCAAAACGACTATTTGAAAAATCCTCAATTCGGCTTAAACTTCTTCAACATGTTCTCGAACCAAAATATTTCTTTCTTCTAGATACTTAATAATCGACGAATAACAATCATCCATTTGACCGACTATTTCTAAAGGAATAACGCCAGTAGAAGGCAAAATCCCCTCTTTTAGTAAGTTCACACAGGCTGCTGTCGTATATCCTGTGGTCCGCGACATTGAAGAAAGCTTAAGAACAGGATCATATTCATCAACTAAATCATAGGTCATCTTCAACTTCTGGCCATCTCGATTCCCCACCACCTCAATTTTCATCACAGTATAATCAACGGGGCATGCCTCAGCTGACCAAACTTTGATCAGTAATTGAGTTGTTAAAGAAATAGGAATTATCTTTTCTGCTCCACACTCAACTTCGGTCTGCTCGAAAAAGCCAATATCCTGGAGAAATTTTATCTTTTTTTGGTGTCCTGGATAGCGGAGGGTCTTCTCCTCCAAATTGGGAATGTCCAGCGTGTAAAGAAGCGTTCGCAAACCATCAGTCAGAAAAGCTTCTAAAGTTCCAATCTGGGGAAAATCCAGATATTCAAGCTCCGACAAGGCTGGTTTGACTATTATTTTCTGATCCTGTTTTATCCGGGCTGGGCGAATATACTCTTCAACAATATCTTCCGGTGAAAAGAAAGAAGCAAATTCCCATGGTAATCGCCTCTCTTTTGGCAGGCCTCCCACATAAATTTTAACTTTTTCCACTGCAGTTAAAGTGTGATAAGCATGGCCCACCAGTAAATTGCTTAGCCCCGGCGCAACTCCACAATCAACCATTACTTGAAGAGATTTGTCTTTTGCTAAGTCATCTAATTGGAGAGGATCTTCGGGAAAAAAAGATACATCAACTAGATTTAAACCCGCCTCGATAGCGCAGGACATTAATCTAAAGCCCAGCCTGCCCGGCAAAGCGTTAACAACTAAATCTTGCCCTTGAAGCAACTCAAATATGGATTCTTTTTCGGAAACATCAGCCACCATCGAGTTGACGTTAAGGTTCCCCGGAAGGCTAGCCACAGCCTTCTCGCTTTTATCAACAATTGTTAAGTCAAGCCCTGATTGAGCAGAAAGATCTATACAAACTGTCTGGCCTATCCGACCAGCCCCAAAGATAATAATATTCATAGTTAAACTCCTTTAAAATTCTTTTTTTGATTAAGAGAATTTGGGTAGGATGTTAAATAATAAAAAGATTAAAATTACAAACCACTAAATCGAGCGATGAATAAAACTAATTGAAGCCAAAGCAACCTGTAATTTTTAATCATTAATCTTGAATTTTAACTTTCTTCTTAATGTCCATTTATTTCTTTTACCTTAATCAGGATGACTCATCAGGATAAGTTTTCTAATAATTACCAAAGTTAGCCTCTATATCTAATATTCACTGGCCACCTGTAATTTATTAAATAAATTAATTACTAGCCCACACTTTTAATAATACTTAACCGGGGACATTTTTGCAAACCTGGGAGGAGTTGAATAGACAATTGACGAATGAAAGCAATAACCACCTAGGAGAAGTGGCCAAAAATTTAGAAAGCTGAATAAACTAAAAAAACTGGATAAAATCCTGGAAACTAAGAATTGGATTTTTAATTTTTCCAGTAAAAACTTGTGGAGCTGATTAAAAACACCCTTTCCCCACTTAATTTTGTCTTTTAGCCTTCCAATCTTTCAAAAAATATAAAAATGGGACCCTTAAAGTCGAGCAAAAAATCCAAGAAAACAACCAAAAAATTCCCAGTAATTTTTTTCAATTAATCTGACTAAAATTTACTAACTAATTCTAATAAATCCCGAAGAAGAAAGCTCAAAATGAACCATTTAGGGGTAATATGCGTTCTAATAATAAAAAGATAAGGAGGCCCAGATGAAAAGTAGAATTATGCTCGCCGTGATGCTCTTACTGGCCGCACCGTTTCTTTTTGGCCTGGAGAAAAAAGAGCATCTATCTTTGGATGCTCAAGGAATTAAACACCTGGAAATCGACGCGGGGGCTGGCTTCCTCAAGGTTGTAGGAATTAATGACCTAACCAACATTGAAGTTGAAGCAGAAATTATCGTCCGCGGAATGAGAGAGGCCAAAGCGGAGAAATTTATTAAGGACAAACTCGAATTACGTTTGGAAAGATTTGACCACCGAGCCCGTCTAGTAGGAAAATTCAAGTCTTACTTTTCCCTTTTTAGCTGGGGAGAACGTCTCTGTAATCTTACTGTTCGTGTCCCCAAAACAATAGATCTCTCAATTGATGATGGATCAGGTTCAATTAGCCTCAACCAAATCGAGGGAAAGTTAAAAATAGATGACGGGTCTGGTTCGATAAAAATAGAAGACATAAATGGCGATCTCGAAATAGACGATGGATCGGGGGGCATTGAAGCAGCCGCCATAAAAGGTTCAGTCTTTATCGACGATGGTTCAGGTGAAATTCGCCTTCAAAACATTGAGGGAGATGTCCGCATTGATGATGGCTCAGGCGACATTAATGTGGACAACATCAATGGGAATGTGACTCTGAGCGATAATTCGGGCTCCATCTGGGTGGATACTGTCTCAAAAGATGTCATTATCCAAGATGATGGTTCAGGCGACGTTAAAATTTCCAATGTAAAAGGGCGAGTGATTAAGTAACTCAGCTCCGCACGGCAAAGTTGAAAGGGAAAAAACTGGTAAAAAACTGGGTAGCAAAACTGGGGACGCAATACATATTTACCTGTTTTTTTAGCTTTACGGAAAAACTGGGGACATCTCATCTATTTATATTACTTATTATCTATTTAATTACTTGGCGTTGTTCCCAAGTGACGGGAAACAAAATCGAAATAAAGGATTTTAATTTTCTTGATTAGGGATAAAATAGAAGCCCAAAAAGAAAATCTGGCAACTCAAGATTTATTACCAAATTTTTATAAACTCTTGCCCGTTCTAATTTGCTTAACTTAGTCAGAAACTTGAGGAAAGCAAAAATACATAATATTCAGTTCAACTCACTTTATTCAACGCAACTCACTTTACTTAAAAATTAGTCAGAAACTCCGTTTGAAGTAAGCCAACAAAGCTTCTGAAACAGCGGTTTACCTATCTTAAATTAGTCAGAACAAGCATTTCCAAAACCTTGATGGCCCTGACTGGGATAAAGAGTTTAAAATAAATAAAAGGATGCCTGGCAGCGTAAGGATAATTTTGTGAGTTTCTCCTCTTCTCCAAGGCTCATCTCTTATATTATTTAATTATTTATGTTATCTCTTATATAATTTATATTATTAGTTCTAACTCTACTCTCAGGTAATTCCCTCTTTTTTTTCATCACGGTTTTGGAAATGCATGCATTGCCAGAAATATCTTGCTTAGTCAGAAATATATTAGATTAAACGCCCGGTAAATGATATTCTTAAGATTAAACTCAAAGTAAATAAATTAAATGATATTCTTAGACAAGGTCATAATCCTTTTGAGGAGACAGCTATGGATTTAGCAATCAAAGAAAAATTCATGAAACTCTGGAAAAAGTATTTTAATAATGCCGAGCTTCCTCTTATCTTTTACTACAGTGACACCGGAGAAGAAGCGAAAATAGTTAAACCTGGCTCGCTATCAAGGTGTTTGGTTGGTACCCTGGAAGAAGTCAGAGACGGGCGCTCACTAAGCTTTAACTCTGACTCAATAGGATGCCCAGGTGGCAAAAGGTATGCCGGCTTTGCTGAAAAAATAAGGCCTGACTTTGAGTACTTTCTCTCTTGCGGAATCCCCAACAAGGTAGAAGGGGAACGCTACAAAAAATCTCCGGAGTTAGTCAGAGAAATCGTCAAAAATTGGCCTGCTTTTAAAGCTCCTAAAGCATTCATAGTATTTAAAAGATGGGACAAGCTGACAGGAGAAGATAATCCAGAAGTAGTCATTTTTTTCGCCAAGCCTGACGTGTTAGCTGGCCTTTTCACTCTGGCCAATTTTGATGAATCCCATCCAGAGGGAGTATTCACTCCAATGGGCTCAGGTTGTTCTTCCATCATAACTTACCCTTACCTTGAGAAAGATTTGCCGCATCCCCGAGGTGTTATCGGGATGTTCGACCCTTCAGCCCGCCCATATGTGCCTATGAATATGCTTACTTTCTCTGTTCCCATGAAAAAATTGGTAACAATGATGGATAACATGGAAGAAAGCTTCCTCATTACCAACACCTGGAAGGTACTTCAGAGAAGAATAGATTAAGAAGCAAAATAATCTAAATAATTAACTACCCTGAACTACTCATAAATTGAAAAAGGCCGGAAAAATTGATTTAAGAACAGCCAAAAACCTTAGTCTATCACTTAGGCCCATCTTCTGTGGTTGTTCCTCTTTTCCTTTCTTTTTATTTTAACGTATTTTATATCAATAAATTATTAAGTGAAGCAGCTTTTTTTTTGGATTATTCAGGTTATTAATTATTCAGGTTAAATCACTCGTGTCCCAAAGATATTTCTGCATTTTGGGTAATTTATTGAATTCAATTAAATCACAATGAAATATATCATAATCGATTTGAAACAAAATTCCATTTTTTTATCGTGTAACTTCAACAATATCAACACAAATTTTTCCGTTTAATAAACGTTGGGACAGTAATGAGGTTAAATAATTAAATTGGGTGAGCAATCCTCAATTTTTCCCCAATTTTTTAATTGGTTATTTCCTTAAGATCCCATCATGCCCCTTATGCCTAAATTTCTTCTGAAGTCCCATAGCTTAGTTTGCCTGCAGCTTAATCCAAGTAATCGAGATGCCTCCTTCACTGTTATGATGCCCTTGACTACCTGATGAAAAACAGAATATCTTTTCAACTCTTCCGCCATAACCATAAATCTTTGCATTCCTACCTCCTGCTAAGCTTGTATACCTAGTAGAAGAATTATAGCTAATGTGACATTTTAAATTAGTAATAATATGTGTCATCTTAAAATAGTAACCACATTGGATTGTACTTTACTTGATGATTTTCTCTGTGTATGTTATTTTAAACATAAATGGGGAAGAAAAATTTAATTACCATTTCTTTCCTGTTAATTGTTACTATTTTATCTTTTAGTAATCAAAAAAAACTTAATCCATCTGAATTACCTGAAAAATATCGGAAGTGGCTAGAAGAAGAAGTCGTTTATATCATCACTCCCACTGAAAGAGATGTTTTTCTTCAATTATCCTCAGATCGAGAGCGTAATTTTTTTATTGAGGCTTTCTGGAAACAGCGAGACCCAAATCCAAACACCCCTGAAAATGAATTTAAAGAAGAGCATTACCGCCGGCTCAACTACGCTAATAGATTTTTTGGTCGAGGAACACCCACACCTGGGTGGCGGACAGATATGGGTCGCATCTATATCATTCTTGGCGAGCCTAAAACCATTGAACGTTATGAAAACTTAACTGAAGTTTATCCCACCATCGTCTGGTTCTATCAAGGAATGTCAAAGTACGGCTTGCCAGATTCATTTAACCTGGTTTTTTTTAAAAAATACGGAGCTGGTGATTACCAACTGTACAGCCCAATTAAAGATGGCCCCCAAAGTCTTCTCGTTCATTATCTAGGAGACCCCAAAGATTATTTGGCCGCTTACCAGCAACTACGCACTATCCAACCTGAACTGGCCCATGTATCATTAAGTCTTCTTCCTGGTGAGCCTCTCCACGGAATAACTCCAACCGTCGCCTCAGATCTCCTTCTGGCTAATATTGAAACTAAGCCTCAAAAAGCAATTAAAGATACCTATGCTGAAAAACTGCTCCGATACAAAGACATCATCGAGGTGGAATATACCGCTAATTACATCGACTCAGAGTCATTAATCCGCATTATTCGAGATCCCTCAGGCCTTTACTACTTCCATTATTTTATTGAGCCAGAAAGACTCTCGGTCTCAGTTACCAACGATACCTATTTCACTACTCTTGAGCTGACGGGAATGGTCACAACTGTTCAGGGAAAAACAGTTTATCAATTTCAACGCAATATCCCCATTCGATTTGACGAAAAAGAAAGAAAGAAAATAGGCAATAAACCTTTTCGGCTTCAAGGTGCCTTTCCTCTTATTGAAGGCGATTTCCAGTTTAGTTTGCTACTTAAAAACAAAATATCCAAAGAGTTTTCTTCCTTCGAGACCAAGGTTAGTGTCCCCCCAACAGAATCACCTAATAATCAAGATGCCTTGATATTAGCTTATAGCGCCAAAGAGAAACCTGATAAATCAATCCTTACCAAACCTTTTCAAGTTGGGAAACTGGTGCTTTACCCAGCATCTAGAAATAGTTTTGGAAGTCAAGAAAAACTTTATCTTTTCTTCCCCTTTCCTCAACCTTTCTCTGAAGGAGAAGTTGTTCTCACTCTTTATTCTGCTGGAGATAAACAAATATGGTCGCGAAACAAGCCTCTTGCTGACTATCAAAACGGGACTCTACTGGAAATTATAAATCTTAAGTCTCTTCCCCCTGCTTATTATCAACTAAAGCTTCAGATATTATCACCTAATAATGATCTCCTCTGGGAAGGAAAAGTTCAATTTTCTCTATCCTCCCAACCCACCCTTCCCCGTCCTTTTATCTACTCAGAACCTATTCATCCTCCCCATTCGGCTATGGCGGACTTTATCTTAGGCACTCAATTAGTTAAAACCGGACAACTTCAAAGAGCAGAGCAGTTTTTAAAAAATGCTTTTCTGAAAAATAAGAAATCGATAGTTTTTGCTGAAGGTTGGGCCAGGTGGTTGTTAGATCATCAAAAATATAATGATGTTGTTGAAGTTTTAAAGCCTTTTAAAGAGACCCAGTCTAAGACTCATCGATTTCTTCTTGTTCTTGGGCAAGCTTATCAGAAATTAGGTCAACATGAAGAAGCTATTACCTGTTATTCTAATTACTTAGAGAAAGAAGGAACCCATATTCAGGCCCTAAATGCCATCGGTCAATGCTATTTGACTTTGGGCCAAAAAGAAAATGCAATCAAGATATTTAAAAAATCCTTAGAACTTGCTCCTGATCAGCCCCAAATCCAAAGGATTCTTAATTCTCTGGAAAAGAAATGAGATAACTTATGAAATGTTATTCAAAAAAAATTCCAGCCTTTTTGTTTTGTTTAGCGAGCCTTAATATTATTTTTATTGTTGTTCTCTTATTTGGGTGTAGTTCTCTTCACCGAGTTTCAAATGTCTCCCCTGAACATAAAGATTTCCTTTCCAAGGTCAGGTATATCATCACCAAGCAAGAAAAGAAAATCTTTCTCAATCTTCCTCCTGAAAAAAGAGAGGTCTTTATTGAAGAATTTTGGAAAAAGAGAGATCCTGACCCCACGACTGAAATAAATGAATTTAAGGAACAGTATTTCCAGCGAATAGAAGAAGCCAACCATCTTTTCAAAGAAGGCGGTACTCCTGGTTGGCTGCAAGATAGAGGTCGAATTTATATCCTTCTTGGGCCCCCTGAACACAGAGAAAAATACCCGACCGGTTATACATTCTATGGTCGCCCAATGGAAATCTGGTATTATGGACCAGCCTATATTATTTTTATCGATTCTCATTACACAGGAAACTATGAACTTTATCCTCTAAGTGCTCAATTCTTGGCTGAGCTCCTTAAAGCTCAGCTAAACCTTAAACCAGAAGTACCAGATAAACAAGTTGTTCTTGATTTCAAACTAAAAATTGAACAATTTCCCGAAAATAGAATTCAATTCATAATTCGCATCCCTTATGAAAACATCTGGTTTGAAGAAAAAGATGGGCTTCTGGTTACTAAATTGAGAGTCAAACTTAATGTTTATAATGAGAAAAAGAAAAATTTATGGTCTCTGGACAAAGAATATCCTCTTTCCATCCATCAAGAAAATATAAAGGAAATATTAGGCCAAAAATTCCACATTATAGGCGAGACAATTTTGAATCCGGGAAAATATACTTTGTCTATTTTCCTCGAAAATACCACTGACGGTCAGACAGTTAAAAAGACAGCTAGATTTACTCTTAAAACAAAAAAGACTATTTAATTTGAATTAGAAAAAAGAGGCTCTCCCCTCTCAGGAGAGCCTCTTTCTAGTTAAGCTTTTCTAGAATCTCCTCTAGAAGATAAACTTAACTCCGAGACGGACTGCAATCGGGCTTTGGAAAGCGTACTCTTTAAGAAAACGAGGATCAGGAGTAGTTCCCTTGCGAGCCATGACTTCTTGGTAATCAAATCCAGCTATAATTTCTTCATCTGACAAATAAACTGTGCTCAGATTAACCAAGTTATAGATTCTTTGGGCGATCCGATTGTTGGTTACATTGCTGATATTAATGTTGAATTGAATTGCATGGCGATCTGTTAGCTTCCAATTGTATTCAGCGTAGAGATCAGCCAACCAGAGGAATGGAGTTCGACCATGGGTAAATCTTCCCTCAGGATAATAACCATCCTGACGGTTAAGTTCGAATTCCACAGATACCGGAGTTCCACTTATAGCATAGGCATTTAGTCCAACTGTTAATCCAAAGTCAAAGCTGTAAGCTCCATAAAATTTAAACTGATGGGGACGATCCGTTGGTAATAATCCCGTTGATTCTTCAGGTTGACCATTGGGAAAACGAGAAGTATAGTGGAGGAACCAGGCATCGAAGTACCTTTCCACGTTGGGATCTTTACGACCATGTTCTTCAGCAGAAGCCAGCCCGGAGAAATTACCCCAGAGTCGGCTCCAAGTGTAATGGAGACCAGCCATCCAATTGTTAGAGAAACGTTTGTCAAATCCGATATCTACTGAATCATAGCGACGCTTAGCTTTAGGGCATTTGATTCCTTCCGGCATCAAACCAGCTGCGGCTGCTTCAGCATATTTCTGGTTGATCCAATCAGAACCAGGATTACCATTATAATAGGTCTCACCTTCAGGCATCTGTACCCCAATATCTTCAATTGCCCAGATAATATGGTTATGGAGATAACGGACAGTTAAAGAAATATCAGTAGCTAATTTCTTCTGCAATCCAAGAGTATACTCCATCTTGCTGTAGGGCTTCATGTCCGGTTGAGTGGTCTCAAAAGAAGGAATTCTCCAGTCCAACGATTCAAAATAAGGAAGACTGGTATCTGGATGATCCCTTTCTCCTAAAGCCGACCAGTCTTGAACCACAAAATCGGGAATTTCGTAATAATGAGCTATCCACTTGAATCCACCATAGGAACCTTCGGCCATGTCAAGTTTCATCACGTCATAGTAAATCCCGAAACTACCAAACACCTTTAAACTAGCATCTCCGAAAACATCGTAGGCAAAGCCAAGTCGAGGCGCTAGCTTGTCGGCAAAATCAAAAGAAATAGGTGGCTCGAGAAATTCTGGATGTTCTTTGGCAATTTGGGAGTTAGGATCAACAAAAGAAGGAATATCTTCTTTCTCCGCCCTCACTCCGAAATTGAGAGTAAATCTGTCGGCAATTGTCCAGGAATCTTGAATATAAATAGCATATCGATTACTGTGAATGTCAGCTACTGTCCCTAATGGATCGTAAGCAGCCATGTAGCCGTACTTAGTCTTAACAGTTCCCAGATTTGGAGATTCATAATCTTCGCCCCACCAAAAATACCAGGAATCATAAGGAGCAGCATCAAAAACATCCTGAGCAATGCGGACGAATTGAAAACCAGCTTTAACCTGATGTTCTCCTCCTAGATAGAAGTAATAAGTACCGTCAATAGTGGCACTCATTTTGGTTTGAATATCACGGAGCAATTGATATCTATCTCCACTTGGGTAGTTGTACCAGTATTGAGGCCGAACTATATCCGCAGGAACTCCGGGAATATTGGCATTGGTACGGTAAAAGTAAAATCTTGGTCCTGGAGGCCCAAGTAGATTCTTGGTGTTTGTTCTAAAGTAACCTCCGTAGGCACTGAAGAATAGATTGTCACTAACGATGTAATCGGCTCTGAAAGCTGCCGTCCAACCAGGATAATTGTACCCAGCACCAGCATAGTTGTAATCTGGGTTACTTGTTCCTGCTTGAGAAGGAAGGGATCCTCGCCATTGATAGTAATCGGTCGACCAGCTTAAGCTAGTTCGTAAATTCTTAATCGGCTGAGCAGTCAATTTAACAGAAGCGTTATGCCATTGTCGAGACTGAGTGAATTCAGCATTTTTAGATGGATCAGTAAGGAAAATTCCATCTCGATGAGTAATCCGAAATCGGGGAATATAGCTAGAGAAAAACCAGAGTCGATCTTTGATAAAATAGCCACCTAAAGCAAAGCCTATTTCAAATTGATTCCAGTCATCTTCAGGATAGGCAATGTACTCATATCGAGTGACATCATAAGGAGCAATTCTTAATGATGGCCGAGGTTCTCCATCCAATCTGCTGGAGTTATGATAAAGCAAAATTTCCCCATGGAATTCATTTCCACCGCTCCGGGTGACAACATTTATGACACCCCCCATCGAGCCTCCATATTGGGCTTCATATCCGCTAGATTTAACTTGAACCTCCTCAACAAATTCAAACATGATGTTTTGGCCCGACACGCCGTCGTACATAGTGGTTGTGTCAACTCCATCAATAAAATACATATTCTCCGAACTTGAAGCTCCATCAAAGGAAATACCAGCCAATTCACTCTCTTCTTTCACTCCGGGAGCAATTGTGATCACTGAGGTAAAATCTCGTCCTCGAGGAAGTTTGGCAATCATTTCTTTGGAAATTTCATAAGTCGTGGCGCTCTTGCGGATATCAACTAATGGAGCTTCTCCTATAACAGTAACTTCTTCCTCAATAGTAGCCGGTTTCATGGTGATATCCAACCGATAAGTCCGACCAAGCCGAACCACAACTTCTCCTCTCTTAACAGTTGCAAAACCTGGCAATGAAAATGTAATGGAATAAGTTCCAGGTGGCAGGCGCAACAACCTGAATCTCCCCATCTCGTCAGTGACTGAAGTGGCCACTCCAATCAATGATGGGCTCCTTGCTTCCACTGTGACACCAGGAAGAGGTTCTCCATTCTCATCAGTTATAGTCCCTATTAGATCCCCTGTCTGTTCTTGAGCCTTAGTCACTCCAAAAAACAAAACGCCTATTGCCAATAATGCGATTAAAAATTTTTTCATTTAACCCCCTTTTCTTAAATTAAAACTAAAAATCCGCTCTTTAAACTCAACCCTTTACATTTTTTTGAATATACAAACCTCTTTCTCACCCCCTTTTCTCTTAATTTCATTATTTATTTTATGCAAATATCATGCCAGCTTTTAAAATTTTATAATTATTTTATTTTCTATATGTTACCATATCTTACCTTAGAAGTAGATATTTACTCCATTTAATAAAATTCAAAAATATGTATAAAATCCAAAATATTGTATTTTTGCTTTATTTTAATTTCCTTCATTATCTTACCTTAGAAGTAGATATTTACTCCATTTAATAAAATTCAAAAATATGTATAGAATCCAAAATATTGTATTTTTGCTTTATTTTAATTTTTCCTTCATTTTTTTACTTCCCTAAATATCCGGAGACGGCCTAGAGAGGAAGAAATATAGAAAAAATCACTTCAATTGACAAACTAATTCCCCATAGCCGTTCATCCACCCGCAACAGATGAAAATAAAGCCAGCCAGAATGACGACCAGGGATAGAGGTGTCTAAACAAGCACCTTGGAAAGAAGAGCCAGGCTATCTCTTTCCGTTTTGGAGGAAAGAGATACCAGCTTTGGACCCAACTATGATAAAGGACATTAGGCCTAAGAGACTCGATCGTCATTCTGGCCTTGGTCGAGGTGAAAGGCATGAATAGCTCTATTTTCAAGCTAAAATAATAAATATATTGCCTTAAATTAAAATCACCGGGGAGGAAAGCGAGGTAAAATTTAATTATTATTATGGTCTGAGGAGGGAATGTATTTGTTTATTAAAATTTATTTAACATCAGGCACGGTTTGATTTATTTCTTGGTTATTTCCTTAAGATCCCATCATGCCCCTTATGCCTAAATTTCTTCTGAAGTCCCATAGCTTAGTTTGCCTGGAGCTTAATCCAAGTAATCGAGATGCCTCCTTCACTGTTATGATGCCCTTGACTACCTGATGAAGAACAGAATATCTTTTCAACTCTTCCGCCATAACCATAAATCTTTGCATTCCTACCTCCTGCTAAGCTTGTATACCTAGTAGAAGAATTATAGCTAATGTGACATTTTAAATTAGTAATAATATGTGTCATCTTAAAATAGTAACCACACATTCCTTTATGGTAATTTGACAAAATTCCGGATTAAAAGTACATTACTTCTCATCTAAATTTAAAATTTAGCGCCAAAGCCAAAGAGCAAATTAAAAAGTTGAATTACTCAACTATTAAAGGCCACATCGAAAATTGGCGTACTCAAGTTAGCCGGCACCAAAAACTAAGTCCCGAGGACATTAACCAACTTGAAGAACACTTGATCGACCAAGTAACAGCCCTCACCCAAGCGGGACTCGATGATGACGAAGCCTTTTTAATCGCTGTTAAACGGTTGGGTGATTTGGGCTTGGTGTCCAGAGAATTTTTAACCGGGTACACTCAAAAACTCTGGAACAAATTGGCTGTTTCACAAACCAAAAGTGACTCATCCCTCCCTGTTTGGAAAGAAGGGCTGATAGCCACCGGGTTAGCAATTTCTTCCGCAGTGGCTATTAAGGTTCCTGCCCTATTGGGAGTAAACTTTGACCAGGACATCTCTTTTTACACCCGTAACTTCAGCCTGTTAATTTTGCCGTTTCTAGCCCTCTTTTTCATTTGGAAGCGAAGACTGAATCCCGCCAACATTGGTTGGGTTGCCCTCCCATTCGTCTTAGCGGCCCTCGCCATAAATATCTTACCTTTCCAGCCTGGCGGACATACTGAAGCGCTGGCTGCCATCCATCTTCCCCTAGCTCTCTGGCTCGCAGTGGGATTCGCTTATGTTGCTGGTCGCTGGCGTGATCACGAGCAACGCCTGAGCTTTATAAGTTTCTCGGGCGAGTGGTTTATTTACCTTACTCTGATTGCCCTTGGAGGCGGAGTTTTAATCCTCCTTACAGCAGTAATTTTTGAATCTATCGGAGTCAATCCCGAGATGTTTCTCTCTGAATGGCTGCTCCCCTGCGGAGTTGGAGGCGCAGTGATTATCAGTGCGTGGCTGGTGGAAAGCAAGCAGCAAGCCCTCGAGAACATGGCGCCATTACTTACCCATATTTTTACCCCCCTATTTACAGCTATGCTCCTTGTCTTTATCGGAACTGTTATCTGGACCAAAAGCTTAATCAAAATAGAGCGCGAGGTGCTAATCGCTTTTGACCTGTTATTGGTGGTTGTTCTGGGATTACTTATCTACTCGATATCAACACGTAATCCTCAGGCATCGCCAGATATACTTGATAGACTACGACTGACATTATTAATCTGTGCGCTTATTGTAGATGCCCTTGCTCTCGGGGCGATCGCTGCCCGAATCTCTGAGTTTGGTTTTACACCTAACAAGGTGGCCGCCTTAGGAGAAAACATTATCCTGCTGGCCAATCTAAGCTGGTCAGCTGTGCTTTATACCCGTTTCCTCACCGGAAGAGCATCCCTCGGGAAACTCCAACGCTGGCAAACAGCCTATATTCCGGTTTATGCTCTCTGGGCCTGGTTTGCGGTGATTGCCTTTCCGGTAATTTTCAATTATCAGTAAAAATCAAACCTTCCATGAAACATTTTCGACTAAAAGCTAAATAGTATTGGCTAAGATAAAGCATCTTAAATATTGCTTTTCTTTGGAGAAAAGAAAAGTCAGGCTTTATTCACAAAATGAGTCGATATAAACTTAGACATAAATAAATTAGGAGGAATGTAGGATGAAATTGAAAAACACAAAGTTGTTGCTCGATATAATGAGACGCTGCCAGACCGGTGAGGCTCGAATTAAAGGGATGCTGCCTCCGGAAACAGAAGTCTATCATAAGACCGGAACCATCGGGGGAACAACCAATGATGTGGGATTTATAGAACTTTCTGGAGAAGCAGGAGAGGCAGCGACTGTTGTGTTTATCAAAGAGGCAAAAATTGAGACCGAGGAGAGTGAAAAAATAATCGCCCAAATCTCACGATCGATTTATGACTATTTCCTTTTTAATAATTACTATTAATTAAAATTAAAACTGAAAATGCTCACCCTCATGATGAGGCCACCTATCGAGGCCGCAGAGGTCACAAATTAAAGCAAGAAAAGAAAGCAGGGGCAAAAGAGGATCTAACTGATAATGATTATTTAATATTTTCTCTTAATTTAGCTATTTTATTTATTATCAACAAGATGGCGAAGCCCGAGCCCTCTCACAACCGCCAGCACGGAAGATATTTTCTGTTTTTCTCTACTGCCCATTGTCTTGAAAAGATCCATAACTCCAAATCGATTAAAACGAAAATTCCGCACCCGCATAGAAGGTCCGAGGTTTAGCCGGTCCATAAA
>Ga0190359_1000327_pt1 | contig 33256 bp, 19 predicted proteins | sample 48721823_MG_FD_161269 | JGI IMG/M metagenome (GOLD analysis project Ga0190359, IMG submission 161269) | Hydrothermal vent microbial mat bacterial communities from Southern Trench, Guaymas Basin, Mexico - 4872-18-2-3_MG | ecosystem: Environmental > Aquatic > Marine > Hydrothermal vents >... | reverse complement strand
AGGGAGTCAGGCGGGGCAGCGGCAGGGTGGGATCACCGAGCAGGTTGAAGGTGCGCAGCAGCTCTCGCAGCTTGTCGTCGCCGTCGGCCGGCAGCCGTTGCAGCAGCCGGCCCAGCGTCTGCTCCGTGCCGGCGGCCAGCCGGCAGAGGAGCCGCTCGCCCAGTCGCCTGAGCGCCCCCGGCTCCGACAGCGAGGACGAGGCCAGCACGGCGGCCGCGCCGCCGGCGGGGTTGGCCACCAGGTGCCAGCCCAGGGACTCGGCCCAGGGACCGGCGAAGGCGCCGTCGAAGCAGCTGAGCGAGATCACCAGCGGAAAGCGGGTGTTTTGCAGGCCGTCGGCGGCGGCGTTGTCGAGGATCACCGGCGACGAGGACCAGCCGGCGAGATAGGCGTGGCCCAGGTAGACCAGCAGGGACTGTCCCCGCTCCAGCGCCTGGACGAGTTCCTGCCGGGGAGCGGCGCTGCTCGACTTGTCGAGGATGGCGGTTGGAGTGCCGGCCAGGCAACGCAGGCGCAGGTTCAGCGCGTCGCGCAGAAACTGCCCGTCGGGCACGGCCGGATCGAGGGGGTTGTAGGAGTCGGCCAGCAGCAGGGCCGACAGGCGGGTCGCGGCCAGCTGCCCGTGGGCGGCGATGGCTTTTTCCACCACCGCCAGGGCCTGCTGCGGACTGCCGGCGGCCAGCCGGCCGATGGCCGCCCGGGGCGGGCCGTCGTTGCCGCTCACGTACCAGCCGTCGGAGGCGGCCTCGTAGCCGCGGGCAGTGTGGACGAAGAAGGTGGGCAGGTAGTCGGGCGGGCTGCCCGGCAGGTAGCCGTTGGGATCGACGGTGGCGCCTCCCAGCAGGAGCACGAACCCGGGCGGGGTGCGCCAGCCGCTCAGTGCCAGTTCCATGAGCCGGCGGATGGGTTCGGGACCCGGCCGACCCCCGGCCAGGGAGTCGTAGATCTCGACGGTGGTCAGCACCAGGCAGCTGCGGCCCTGCCCGCGCTGGAAGGAGCACCAGCGGCCGGCGGCAGCGGTGAAGTCGGGGGGGGTTACCACCAGCACCTCGGCGCCGGCCAGCTGCTCCAACCGGCGGCCCTGCCAGGGGGTGGGCTCCGCCGTCTCGCGGGCGGCGTCCACTCTCACCGCCAGGTAGCGGTGCTGGCGCCAGCCGCAGTCGACGTCATCGCGGAAGACGATGCCCCCTTCGTCCCCGCCGGCTCCCTGCAGCAGCACCGGCCGTTGCGGATCGTCCACCTCGAACAGCAGGGTACGGCCAGCCGCCAGGCCGTCGAGGCGCAGGCAGGTGCCGGCATGGGCCGAGAAAGACAGCGCCCCCGCGCCGGTCTCCAGCCGGCGCAGGTAGTTGACCTCGAGGGCGTCGACGAAGACCAGGTCGTTGTCCGCTCCCGGCACCAGGGCCACCTCGATGACGTTTTGTCCCGGCAGCCAGGCTCCGGCCGGGGTGGACAGCTTGAGGGTGACGTTTCGGTTCCCGGACCACTGCAGCTGGCCCAGGGCGGTGTCGTTGAGACTCACCGCCACGGCGTGCTCCGCGGCCATGCCGGCCAGGGTGATGTTCAACCCGGCCGGGGCCTGCTCCATGGCCTCCAGGGTGACCTCCAGTACGGCCGGCTGGGTGCCCCAGAGCATCTGCCAGTAGAAAGGATCGTCTCCGGGCGCGGCGATGTAATAGGTGTTTGCCGGTGCCAGGCGCAGGGTGTGGGGAACGGCGCCCAGCGGCTTTTCGCACTTGCCCGCCACCCGGCGGCGGGACAGGGGAGGGGCCGCTCCCCGGAGGAGGTGCAGCACGTCGTCGTCGCAGTGGCGCCCGGGCCGGGGGGCGGCCAGGAAGTAGTGGGCGCCGTCGCTCTCGACCAGGCCGACCGGGACGCCGTCGCGCTCGAGCCGCAGCCAGGGCCCCCCGGGCAGCTTGGGCAGGCGATACAGGCCGGGTTGTTCGGCCACCAGCTTGAGGCCCCGGCGCCAGCCGGGATCCCGGGCGGCGGGCCGCCCGGCGGCGGAGTGCCGGTATCTTGGCCGGCTGAAGGACGGCCGGGGCCTGATGGCCGGCAGCGGTGCCAGCCCCGGCTCGGCGAAGACCGGGCCGTACTGCTGGCGGCCGCCGCGTCCGTCGCGGGCCTCGAGCAGGTAGGCGTCGCCGGCCCGGCCGCCGGCGTCGAAGAAGCGGTAGTTGCGACCCAGGGGACTCGAGCCCAGGCCGGCCAGCGGCCGCGGGGTGAGCACCAGCCAGTGCTGGCCCGAGCGCCGGAGCACCTGGAAGCCGAGGTTGTCACGCTCGGAGCCGGTGGCCCACTCCAACATCACCCCGCGCGCCCCGGACCGGGCTACCAGGTCGGCCAGCAGCACCGCCCGCGGTTCGGGCTCCTGGGTGCCGTCGTAGACGATGAAGCCGTCCTGGCCGGTTCCCGGTTCCGGCGACTGGTCGTCGAGGCCGGGCACTCCCACCGTGGTGGCGGCGATGCCGAATACATCGCTGCCGTGGCTGAGCCCCAGCACGGCGTAGGGGATGCTTACCTCCATGAACTCGTGATCGTAGGCCATGGCGCCGATGGAGCCGACGACGTTGCCGTCACCGTCGGTGACGGTACCCTCGGTGACCTCGATGACCCGGTCGAGCGGGCCGCCGATCTGGCCGTCGCCGTCGATGTCCAGCGAGACGTAGACGTCGATGTCGATGCCGAACACCGAGGGCCGGAAGTTGGAGCGGAACTCGAAGGCCAGGTAGAGGTTGCCGTCGGAGCCGGAGGAGTTGTCGTCGGTGGCGCGGATCTCGACGATGTCGCGCCAGGGCAGGGTGTCGCCCTGGGGATCGAGAAAGTAGAAGCCCTCTTCCGGCCAGTCGGAAAGATCGCCGTCGACGGTGATGGTGGTGTCCGCCCGCGCCGGCAGAGCCAGCAGGCCCAGCACGATCAGGCACCAGGAGATCTGCATCGCCCTCCGCAAGGAATTGCCTCCCTTCCCGGGAATCTTCTATACTATCAGAACACGAGATTTTCTGTCCAGGTCGAGGGCTGGCGGATCTGGCAACGGGTCTTTCTTGCGCCCGGCTCCGGCTGGTACTAGACTCTGCCCGCCATGATACCTTACATCCATATACCGTCTCTCGATCTCAAGATAGCCGTCATCGAACCTTTCGGGGTATGCGTGGCCACCGGTATCCTGCTGGGGTTCTTCTCCGCCAAGCGCCGTGCCGCCCGGGTGGGACTGGACCCGGAAGAGGCCCACTCCATGGCCATCTGGATGCTGCTGGCCGCCTTCGCCGTGGCCCACATCGTCTCCATGGTGTTCTACTTCCCGGAGCGGCTGGCGGAGAAGCCCTGGGAGATCTTCTTCATCTGGGCCCCGATATCCTCCATGGGCGGCTTCCTGGGGGCCTTCATCGGCTCTTTCTGGTATGCCCGCCGGAAGAAGCTGTCGTACCTGGCCTACGCCGACATCTTCGTCTACGGGGTCATCGTGGGCTGGATCTTCGGCCGGCTGGGTTGCAGCCTGGCCCACGACCATCCCGGCATCCGCACCGACTTCTTCCTGGCGGTGAACTACCCGGGCGGGCCGCGCCACGATCTCGGCTTCTACGAGTTCCTGTTCACCCTGCTGGTGCTCTACCCGGTAACCCGCCTGCTGGGGCGCAAGCCCCGCCCGGACGGCTTCTTCCTGGCGGTGGTGCCCATGCTGTATGCGCCGGTGCGCTTCGGGTTCGACTTCCTGCGCTCGCGCAGCTTCGGCAACGTCGACCTGCGCTACCTGGGCCTGACCGCCGCCCAGTGGCTGTGCATCGCCATGTTCGTCGCCGGGGCCTGGTTGCTCGGGCGGGTGTGGAGGCGCCCGCCGCGTTCCTGGCCGGAGTAGGAAAACAGCGGCTGGACCGACGATTTGACTCACCCCGTCAGCGGACATACACTCGCCCCGGGAAATAACGGAGCGTGACCATGCCCCCGCGGGAAGAAAAGAACCCCACCCCGGCCCGGCTGGTGGTAGCCAATCCCCGGCCCCAGCGCCCCCTGTGGCAGCGCCTGTCGCTGTGGGTGATCACCTGCCTGGTCACCTGGGGCGTGCTGGGTTTTTCCCTGGTATGGGTGTTGTACCTGGCCGTGCGCGAAGACCTGCCCGAGCTGCCGGCTCTCGAGCAGTACAATCCGCCCGGCACCACCCGCCTGTTCAGCCTCTCGGGCATCCTCACCGCCGAGTTCGCCATCGAGCGCCGCGACGTGGTGCCCGCCAGCCGCATTCCCCGTCATCTGGTGGAAGCCTTCATCGCCTCCGAGGACGACAACTTCTTCTCCCACGGCGGCATCGATCCCCTGGGCATCCTGCGCGCGGCCATCAAGAACATCAAGGCCGGGCACATCGTCCAGGGCGGCTCCACCATAACCCAGCAGGTGGCCAAGAGTTTCATCGGTCGCCAGAAGACTTTCACCCGCAAGTTCAAGGAGGCGGTGCTGGCCCTGCGCCTGGAGCGCAAGTTCAGCAAGGAAGACATCCTCTACCTTTACCTGAACCAGATCTACCTGGGGCACGGTTCCTACGGTGTCCAGGCGGCCGCCCGCAACTACTTCCACCGCAACGTCTGGAGGCTGACCCTGCCGCAGATGGCCACCCTGGCCGGCCTGCCCCAGGCGCCTTCCGACTACGACCCGGTCGAAAGGCCGCAAGAGGCCCTGCGCCGGCGCCGCTACGTGCTGGGACGCATGCGGGAAGAAGGTTACATCGACCAGGCCCGGCTCGAGCAGGCGGCCGGCTCGGCGCTCGCGGCCCATCCCATCAGCGACTACTTCCGCCGCCGGGCTCCCTACTTCACCGAGGAGGTGCGCCGCCAGCTGCAGGAGCGCTACGGCACCGAGGGCGTTTACGAGGCCGGCCTGCGGGTGGAGACCACCGTCGACCTCGACTGGCAGCACTCCGCCCAGCTGGCCGTCAACCGCGGCCTGCGGGTGCTCGATCACCGCCAGGGCTACCGGGGGCCGTTGCTGAACCTGAAAGACGCGGAAAAGCGCGCCGACTTCCTGAAGAAGACCCAGCAGTGGCTGGAGCGGCGCGGGCTCGCCGAGCTGCCCAGCGGGACCGCCTACCCGGCGGTGGTGGAAGAGGTACACGAGAACTGGGCCCGGGTGGCGGTGGGCCTGAGCCACGGCCTGCTGCCCGTCTTCGGCATGCGCTGGGCCCGCAAGCCCGATCCCACGGTGCACTACCAGAGTTCCCGGGCCCGGGTGACCGACGTGCGCAAGGTGCTGCGGGTCGGCGATCTCGTCCTGGTACGCCGGGCGCAGTTGAAGAAACTGCTGGTGGGTGAAGCGCCGGCGGCCCGCAAGCTGCTGCCGCTGCCCAAGCAGGGGCCACCGCCGCCGCTGTTTTCCCTGGAGCAGATCCCCGGTGTGCAGGGAGCCCTGGTGTCGGCCGAGCCGCGCCTGGGTTACGTGCGGGCCCTGATCGGCGGCTACAACTTCGCCGACAGCGAGTTCAACCGCGTGCTGCAGGCCTGCCGCCAGCCGGGCAGCGCTTTCAAGCCCATCCATTACTCCCTGGCCATCGAGGAGCACGGCTTCAACCCGGCCACCATCATCATCGACAGTGCCATCGTCTACGACGACCCGGAGAACCAGAACCGCTGGAAACCGGAAAACTACGAGCGCCAGTACAAGGGAAAGGTCACCGTCTACGAGGCCCTGGTGCACTCCATGAACGTCCCATCGATCAAGGTGATGGACAAGGTGGGAGTCAAGGAAGCCATAGCCTGGGCCCACAAGCTGGGCATAACCACAGGCTTGCGCGAAGAACTGGGGCTGGCCCTGGGCAGCTCCTGCGTCAAGCCCTGGGACCTGCTCAACGTCTACAGCGTGTTCAACATGGGGGGCAAGAAGCCCACCCTGACCATGATCGGCAAGGTCACCGATCGTTTCGGCCGGGTGCTGCTCAACCGCAAGTCCTACAAGGATCCCTACCAGTCCTGGGACGAGAAGTTCGACCGGGCCTACGACCGCGTGTCCAACCCCATGCCCCGGTTGATTTCACCCGAGGCCAACTACATCCTGGTGCACCTGCTCGAGGGGGTGGCCACCCGGGGCACCGGGGCCCGGGCCCGGCAGCTGGGCAAGCCGGCCGCCGGCAAGACCGGCACCACCAACGACTCGGCCGATGCCTGGTTCATGGGCTTCACCCACGACGTGGTCACCGGGGTGTGGGTGGGACACGACGAACCCAAGGATCCCCTGGGGCGCGGGGAGAACGGCTCGCGGGCCGCCCTGCCCATCTGGCTGGACTACATGAAGCGGGTGCTGGAGCGCCGGCCCCAGGCAGAGTTCGACGTGCCCGCCGGCATCACCCTGGCCCGCATCGACCCGGCCACCGGACTGTTGGCCCGGCCCGACACCCCCGGCTCGGTGGTGGAGGCCTTTCGTCGCGGGGAGGAGCCCAAGGAATTCGTACAGGCCAAGGACGTGGTACGGCCCGGGCAGTTTTTCAAGGTCGATGGACTGTACTGACGATGGAAGGCAGGTAAGCAAATGACCAGCCGCAGACGCAGCCGTCGAGGCCCGCCCCCGTTGCCCGGGGAGCGGGAAACCACCGCCGTGGAGAACATGCCGCCCGGCGGCGAGCCACCCGCCGAGTTCGCGGCGGACACCCCGGTCGAGGAAGAATCTGGTCCCATCCATCGCGAACTGGAACGACGAGGCTTGCAGGACGTGTCGCCGGCGGGAGAAGAGCCGCTGCTGGACGAGGAGGAAAGCACCGGGGAAGTGGACATGCTGGCCGCCGAACCGCCCGATCTCTCCGGCGAGGACGATGCCCTGGTGGTGGGGGGGGATCCCGCCGCCGTGGCCGACTCCGTGGCCACCTTCGTGGGCGAGATCGATCCTCCGGCCGGGGCGGAGGCGGAAGCCGCACCGCCGCCGGCCGGCGGCCAGGAAAAGACCGAGATCCTGCCGGTGGCCGAGGTGGGCGGGGAAGAGCCTCCCCCGGTGCCCATGTTGCTGGTGGAATTGCCCGACGGTTCCAGCTCCGACGTCGAGATTGGCGGCGACCGCTTCGTCATCGGCCGGGCGCCGGAATGCGACGCGGTGATTCCCGACCGGCTGGTCTCCCGTACCCACGCGGTCATCGAGCGCCAGGGCGACAGCTGGCTCGTCATCGATCAGCAGTCGGGAAACGGCACCCTGCTCAACGGCGAGAAGGTCGAGCAGGCGGTGCTGCAGGACGGCGACGTCATCGGCATCGGAGACGCCGTTCTGACCTTCCAGTTGCCCGGGCAGGGAGCGGGCGGGGTCGTGGAAAAGACCATGATGCTGGAGACCGCCCGGGTGGAAAGAGGCACCCAGGCAGTGGCCAGCCCGCTGGGGCGGCTGAAGAAAAACCGCCTCTTCCTGGTGGCGGCGGGAGTGGTGGCGCTGATACTGGTGCTGGGAATCGTCAAGCTGGCCACCCGGCCCCGCGGGCCCACCCCCGAGCAGATTGCCGCCCAGAAGCGGATCGAGGAACAGAAGCGCCAGGAGGCCGAGCTGCGGCTGGCCGCCGAGAAGTTCGCGCAGGTCAAGCAACTGGTCAAGGAGGGCAAGTGGGCCGAGGCCAAGCCCCTCATCGACGAGGTGGCCCGCGTGGTTCCCGACGACAAGACGGTGGTCGAGTACAAGAAGACCATCGATCGCGAGGAACTGGCCGGGCGCCTGCTGGTACAGGCCCAGGCCCAACTGGCGGTGGACGAGTTCGACCAGGCAGCGCTGCTGCTCAACAAGATACCCCAGGATTCTTTGCAGTACGACACCGTTCGGGATCTCAAGGAAAAGCTGGCCGGCAAGCGGGTGGAAAACCTGCTCGAGCAAGCCCGCCAGTTCAAGGAAGCCAAGGAATACGACCAGGCCGCCCAGGCGGTCGACGATGTCCTGCAGTCCAGCCCCGAGAACGAGATCGCCCTGGCCCTGCGCGAGGAGATCGCCAGGCTGAAAAAGGAACAGGAAGCACGCAGCAAGCGGCCGGCCAGGCGCGTCAAGAAGCCCAAGCCGGTGAAGCAAGTTCGTTCCCGGGCGCTGCTGGACGGCACCAGCCTGCAGGCTTACCTCAAGGGAGACGTGGCCGGTGCCATCGCCCAGGCACCTTCATCGGGCCTGAGCCGGGACGCCCTGGCCAAGCTACGCAAGTTCGGCAAGCTCTACGAGCGCGGCGTGCAGCTGGCCCGCAACCCGGGCCAGGCCCAGCGTGCCGAGGGCTTCCTGCTGCAGTCGCTCAAGCTCGACCAGCAGCTGGCGGGCGGGCGCGGCAAGCTGAAAGGCGACCTGGCCAAGCTGCTGGCCAAGGTGTACTTCGTCAAGGGCATCGACGCCCAGAATCGCAAGAAGTACCCCGACGCCTACAGTTCCTTCAAGGCCGCCCTGCGCTACCGGCCCGACCTGAAGCAGGCCAAGAAGCGCCTGCAGGATCTGACCCGCCAGGCGCGGACCCTCTACGAGACGGCCTACGTCTACAAGTCCACCGATCCCGAGCGGGCCACCAAGATGTGCCAGACGGTTCTGCGCATGGTGGATCCCACGGCCTACGCCTATGGCCGCTGCAAGAAGCTGCTCAAGCGCTTGCAGGCGCCGGGCGAGAGCATGGGTGGCAGCGACGAGGATTTCTGAAGACGCCTCGCTAGATGTTCCAGTATTCCTTCTGTACCTGCACGACCTTCTCGATGATGTCTCCGGCAAGCTGGTACTGGTCGGAAAACTGTTGCGGTTGCTCGCTTCCCAGCAGCACGCCGCAGGCGCTGGCCACCCCTCCGGCCAGTCCCTCGAGGTCGTAGCCGCCCTCGAGCACCAGCACCAGGCGCCCGTCGCAGCAGTCCTGGGCGGCCTGGAGCAGCAGGCCGGTCAGGGCCCCGAAACCCTCCACCGAAACCCGCATGCCTCCCAGCGGATCTCCCCGGTAGATGTCGTAGCCGGTTGATACCAGCAACAGCTGGGGTGCGAAATCGCGCAGCACCGGTACCACCACCTGCTGGTAGATACGGAAGAAGGCCCCGTCATCCATGCCCGTGGGCAGGGGGATGTTGACCGTGCGGCCCCGCCCCGCGCCGCTGCCGGTGTCGTCCAGGGCACCGGTGCCCGGGTAATAGGGATACTGGTGGGTGGAGACGTAGAGCACGTCGGCCCGGTCGTGAAACGAGTGCATGGTGCCGTTGCCGTGGTGCAGGTCCCAGTCGACGATGGCCACGCGTTCCAGGCCCAGTTGCCCGAGGGCGTGTTCGGCGGCCACCGCCACGTTGTTGAACAGGCAGAAGCCCATGGCCCGGCCGCGCTCGGCGTGGTGACCCGGGGGCCTGACCAGGGCGTAGCCGTTGTCCAGCTCTCCGGCCACCACCGACTTCACCAGCTCCAGCAGGCCTCCCACGGCCTTGAGGGCGGCGGAAAAGGAATGTTCCGAGGTGACGGTGTCGGGATCGAGCATCATCCGGTGTCCCGCCGTGCCGGCCACCCGGCGGAAGTAGGACTCATCGTGCACCAGGCAGATCTCTTCCTGGCTGGCCGGCCGGGCGGGGACGCGAACCATCTTTTCCGTCAGCCCGGTGGTCTCCAGTTGCCGTTCGATGCTCTCCAGGCGGGCCGGAGATTCCGGGTGCCCCCGGCCGGGATCGTGCAGCTTGTACTCTTCGTCGATTACGATGCCTGTCCGGCGCATGGTCTTCACCCCCTTGCGAAAATCGTGGTATACAGGAAAACATCACCGGGGCGGTAATACAACAGAAATCTGGTTGCGGGGAATGGCGTCTTGGTTCCGAAGCCGTATTTGAAGGGAGGACTGCGGTCAACGTCAAAAAGGGTAACTTGACAGTGCCGCGGGGCACTAATATGATTCCCGCGGATTTTCAAACGGTTGGCAGGGCTGGCGAAAAGTGGAACGAATGTTGGGCAGACATCTTGGAAAACTTATCACGGCAATACTCCTGGTTTTCTGCGGGCTAGCAGCGCCCGCGGCCCGGGCCGCCGAGGTAGTGGCTGTAAAGAGCAAGGATCTGCGCCTGTTCGACAAGGTATTACAGGGGTTCCGTGCCGTCTACCGGGGTTCGCTGGATGTCCTGGTGGCAACGGGAGACCTGTCCGATCCCGGCAAGCTGGCAGAAGCGGTGAAGGGTCGCGGGGCCAAGGTGGTGCTGGCCCTGGGTATCGGAGCGGTCAAGCGCCTGCGCGCTTCCCTGGGTGACGTTCCCATCGTCTTTTGCATGGTGCCCAACGCCGGCCAGAAGAGGCTGGTGGGGGGCAATGTGACCGGCATCGACATGGAGACGCCGCCCGAAGAGCAGCTGAAGGCCTTTCACCGCCTCATGCCCGCCATCAAGCGTATCGGCGTCATCTACAACGAGCGGCTCACCGGCGCCTTCGTCAGGCGGGCCGCCCGGGCCGCCGATTCCCTGGGACTGACACTGGTGGCGGTCAAGGTGAGCGAGCGCAAGGAGGTTCCCCGGGCGCTGGAGGCCGTGGTGCAGAACTCCGATGCCCTGTGGCTCATACGCGACGGCATGGTCATGTCTCGCGAGCTGTTCAAGCGGGCCCTGATGGTGCAGTTCGAGAAGAAGATTCCCTTGCTGGTGCAATCGGCCCTGTTCGTCAAGAAACAGGCCGCGGTGGCCTTCGCCGCCAGCTACGAAAGCCAGGGCCGCAAGGCGGCGACGGTGGTCCAGAAGATTCTGACGGGAACCGCGCCGGCCCAGATCCCCCTGCAGACGCCGCAGGGACACCTCAGCGTCAACCTCAACTCGGCCGCCAAGGCCGGAGTGAAACTGGATTCACAGGTACTGGGTGGTGCCGATGTGGAGAAGTTTTAAGTAGGCGGAAAAGAGGGGTGGTCATGGAAAGAGACAATCTCTCCCTGAGCCGGCTGGGATTGCGGCACAAGGCCATCCTGGTGATGGCCGGAGCCCTGGCCGTGATCATGCTGGCGGTGGGACTGGCCGTCTACTGGCAGGTTACGGGGCAGCTCAAGTCGTCGCTGGAAGCCCTGGGCCGCGAGCTGGTCAAGAACGTCACCTCGGAAAGCCTGTTCGACCTGATCTACGAGCAGAAAGACAAGGAGCAGAAACGCCTGCAGAAGTTCATCCGCGAGAGCAAGGACCTGCTGTACGTGATCGTCGTGCGTCCCACTCCCGCCGACAAGAGCACCCTGGGGGAGGCACCCTACACGGTTTTTGCCAGTGCCTTCCGCCGGGCCGGACACCCCCGCCTGCCCGATCAGCTGGTCGAAGCGCACATGGCCACGCCCGGCCAGGTGGTGGAGGAGGGCGAGTTCTTCGGCTTCACCGAGAAGGTGCAGGCCGGCGGCGGGGAGCAGGGCGAAGGCGGGGAGGATGCCTCCGGCGGAGATCTCTCCGAAGCCAAGACGGGTAGCGGCGGCCAGCAGGCCCCGGCCGCGGACCAGGAGGCGGCGGCCGAGGAAGAGCAGCTCATGTTCGGAGAGGGAGGGCTGGAAGAAGAAGCCGCCCCGGCCAAGGCTCCCGAGGCGTCCCGGCCGGCGGAGGACACGGGCGAACAGAAGGCGGTGGCACCGGCCCAGTCCGATACCTGGGGCTATGTCCTGCTGGGGCTGAGCACCCAGAGTATCCAGGCCCAGAAAAACCGCCTGCTGTGGACCCTGGCCCTGGTGCTGCTGGTGGCGCTGGTAGTGTTCACCTTCTTCCTGTACGGGGTCTCGGCGCGCATCTTCACCCGCCTGGTATCCATGTCCGAGGTGGCCCGGCGCATCTCCCAGGGCGACCTGAGCGAGAAGGTGGAGGATACCGGCGGTGACGAGATCGGCATGATGGCCGATGCCCTCAACCGCATCGCCGCCAACCTCAACGGGGTCATTCGCAAGATCGCCCAGGTCACCGAGGGGTTGGGCGGGGCCATGGAACGCATCACCGCCAGCACCGAGGAGGTGGTCCAGGGCGCGGACTACCAGGTAGCGGCGGTCGACGAGACTTCCTCTTCCATGTCGGAGATGGTGATCTCCTTGAAGGGAGTGGCGGAAAACGTCGAGGTTCTGGCCTCCAGCGCCGAGGAAAGCTCTTCTTCCATCATGGAGATGGCCGCCACCAACGACGAGGTGGCCGACAACATCCACTCCCTGGCCTCCAGCGTGGAGCAGACCACCTCCAGCATCGAGCAGATGACCCAGTCCATCAAGGAGGTGGCCAAGAGCGTGGAGGATCTCTCCACCACCGCCGAGCAGACTTCGGCCTCCATGCGGGAGATGGACGTCTCCATCCGCCAGGTGGAGGTCAATGCCAACGAGACGGCCTCCCTGTCGGAGGAAGTGCGTCGCGACGCCGAACGCGGCTCCGATGCCGTCAAGCAGACCCTGGGGGGTATCTCGCGCATTTCCGATTCCACCAAGGAGGCCTTCCAGGCCATGGAGGCCCTGAACAAGAAGGTGCAGGCCATCGGCCAGGTGCTCAACGTCATCGACGACGTGGCCGAGCAGACCAACCTGCTGGCCCTGAACGCGGCCATCATCGCCGCCCAGGCCGGTGAGCACGGCAAGGGCTTCGCCGTGGTGGCCGACGAGATCAAGGATCTGGCCGAGCGGACCGCCACCTCCACCTCGGAGATCGCCGATCTCATCGGCGCGGTGCAGAGCGAGACCCGCAGCGTCATCAAGGCCATGGAGCTGAGCCGCCAGGTGGTGGACGAGGGGGTGAACCTGTCCGACGAGGCCGAGAAGGCCCTGCGCAAGATCGTGGAGAGTTCCTCCAAGTCCACCCAGATGGTTCGCGAGATCGCCCGGGCCACGGTGGAACAGGCGCGCGGCTCCAAGGTGGTCACCGACGCCATCGGACGCATCGCCGAGACGGTACAGCAGATCGCCGCCGCCGCCACCCAGCAGGCCAAGGGTTCCGAGCAGATCATGGCCTCGGCCGAGCGCATGCGGGTGATCACCCAGCACGTACACTCCTCCAGCCAGGAACAGGCCCGGGGCTCGAAGCAGATCACCACCGCCATGGAAAACATCTCCGAGATGGTGCACCACCTGCACCGGGCCCAGAAGGAACAGACGCGTGGGGCCGAGCAGGTGATGCAGGCCGTCGAGCGCATCAAGGAGGTGGCCGAGCACCACTCCGATTCCATGGGCAGCATGAAGAAGATCGTCGACCAGGTGGCCGAGTTGTCCGATACCCTGCGCGCCGAGATGGCCCGCTTCAAGCTCTAGCCGGTGCCGGCCGCGAACGGCCCGCCGGGCCGGCGGGATGTCATGAAAGAAAAGAACCTCACCTTCATCGAACACCTGGCCGAGTTGCGACGGGCCTTGCTGATCTCCGGGCTGGCCATCCTGGTGGGGGTGGTGGTGGGGGTGATCTTTTCCGACTACATCGATCAGATCCTGCGCCGGCCGTTGGATGGGGTGTTGCCCGTGGGCAGCGACCAGCCGGTGTTCCTGGGCATATTCGAGCCCATCTTCTACCGGCTCAAGATCGGCTTCATAGCCGGGCTGCTGCTGGCCAGCCCGGTGGTGTTCTGGCAGCTGTGGTGGTTCATCGCCCCCGGCCTGTATCCGCGCGAGCGCCGGCTGGCATTGCCCTTCATCTCTTCGGCCACCCTGTTCTTCCTGGGCGGGGCGGCCTTTTGCTACTTCGTGGTGCTGCCCAACGCCGCCGCCTTCTCGGTGGGGCAGATGACGGAAAACACCCGTATCATCCTCTCGCTGAAGACCTACCTGTCCAACGCGGCCATGTTCATGCTGGCCTTCGGGGTGGTGTTCGAGACCCCGGTGCTGGTGTTTCTGCTGTGCTGGATCGGTATCGTCAGTCCCTCCACCCTGGGGCGTTATCGCAAGTACGTGCTGCTGCTGGCTTTCGTGGTGGCGGCCATCGTCACCCCCACCCCCGACGCCGTCAACCAGACCATCATGGCCGTGCCCATCTACGTGCTCTACGAGCTGGGCCTGCTGGCCGGCCGCCTGGTCTACCGGCGGCGGCAGACGGGGGACAGCAGGGCGGAGTAGCCGTGGTCCGCCGGCCGCGCCGTTCACAACCGCGGTAGCAGTTGTCCCGCTTCCGCCAGGTGGGGATCCAGGGCCAGGACGTCTCTTATACCGTGGCTGCGTATGAACTCCAGGCTGACGCAGTCCACCAGGCTGAGCCGGCGCCGGTCCTGTCTCAGCAGTATCGCCTGGCCCCGGGCGTGAAGGCCGCGTTCCACCCACTCGACGGAGATCACGGGCAGGATCTTGTCGAGAAAGTCGCGCACCGGCTCCAGTCCCAGGCGATGTTGCAGCAGGGCCACCGTCTCCACCACCACGTAGGAGGTCGTCCGCAGGATTCGCCCCTGCTGCAGAAGATCCTGGAAGCAGTCCAGCACCCGCGGGTGATCGTGCTCCGATCCCACCAGCAGGGTGTAGAAGGCCGAGGTGTCGACGAAGACGCTCATCTACGGAAGGCGTCGGCCAGGTGACCGTCGTGGTCCCGGCCCACCCGACCGCCGTCGGTCTGCTCGCGGTACTTGCCGCATACCGCCAGCGCTGCTCTCCGGGCCGAGTCGGGATCCTCCGCGGCATCCAGCTCGAGACGATCGGCCACACAGCGCCTCACCACCTCGGAAAACGACACTCCCAGCCGAGCCGCCCAGCGCCTCAGGTTGCGGTGTTGATCCTCGGTAAGCTGTATCTGAACACGCACCATGATGTCATTATAATGCCATCATGCATGTCGGTCAACCGAAAAAACCAGGGGGACAGGCCCCCGGGATAGTTCTTATGTATCAAGTAGGTATGGTCAAGAAAGGGATGCCCTCGCGTGTAACGACCGGAAACAAATGCAAAATGCGCGCAGTGCCCGGTTCCTCTATCGTAACCAGCTGAAATACAAGATGTTACTGCTGTGCCTGTCCCCATGGTTTCATGGTTTATCCGGCTGGAGGCGCCGGATCCGCGGTGGGGGGATGTCGCGATCGCGGGCCGGCCGGTTCAGGGGGCGGGTTGGCTCAGCTCGGTGAGCACCCCGCCGGCGGAGGCCGGGTGGATGAAGGCCACCAGGGTGTGGTGGGCGCCGGGGCGGGGCCGCTCGTCGATGAGGCGTACCCCGGCGGCCTTGAGCTCGGCCAGCTTGGCAGCCACGTCGTCGACGCGGTAGCACAGGTGGTGGATGCCCGGGCCGCGTTTGGCCAGGAACTTGCCCACCGCCGACTCGGGATGGGTGGGCCAGAGCAGCTCGATGTTGGCCCCGCCCACTCCCAGGTCCACCATGCAGATGCGCAGCTGGCGGTCGGGCAGTTCCTCGGGCTCGCTGACCTCCAGGCCCAGCAGCTGGCCGTAGAGCCTCCGGGCCTCGTCGAGATCGCTGACGGCAATGCCGATGTGATCGAGTTTCATGGTCGCGCTCCTTTCAGTTCTCGCGGTACTCGCCGAAGACCCGGCGCAGGGCATCGCTGATCTCGCCGGTGGTGCAGCCGGCCCGCACCGCCTCCAGGATGGGGGGCATGAGGTTGTCGCTGCCGGCGGCGGCCCGGCTCACCTGCTCCAGGGCCCGCTGCGCCCGGGCGGCGTCGCGCCCGGCCTTGAGCTGCTGCAGGCGCTCGGCCGCCTGGCGGGCCAGCTCCTCGGGCACCTTGAGGATCTCCACCTGGGGCTGCTCGTCGATGGTGAACTTGTTCAGGCCCACGATGATCTGCTCGCCGCTCTCCACCTGGCGCTGGTAGTCGTAGGAGGAGTCGGCGATGGCCCGCTGCATGAAGCCCTCCTCGACGGCGCGCACCGCTCCGCCCAGCTCGTCGATCTTGGCGATGAGTTTCCGGGCCTCGGCGGCGATGGCGTCGGTGAGCGATTCGATGGCCCAGGAGCCGCCCAGGGGATCCACGGTGTCGGCCACGCCGCTTTCATGGGCGATGATCTGCTGGGTGCGCAGGGCGATGCGCACCGACTCGGCGCTGGGCAGGCTCAGGGCCTCGTCGCGGGAGTTGGTGTGCAGGCTCTGGGTGCCGCCCAGCACCGCCGCCAGCGCCTGCAAGGCCACCCGCACCACGTTGTTCTCGTGCTGCTGGGCAATCAGCGTCACCCCGCAGGTCTGGGTGTGGAAGCGCAGGGCGCAGGAACGTTCGTTGCTGGCCCCGAAGCGTTCACGCATGATGCCGGCCCACAGGCGGCGGGCGGCGCGGAACTTGGCCACCTCCTCCAGGAAGTTGTTGTGGCAGCCGAAGAAGAAGCTCAGCCGCCCGGCGAACTTGTCCACCTGCAAGCCGGCCTCCAGCGCCGCCTGCACGTAGGCGATGCCGTTGGCCAGGGTGAAGGCCACCTCCTGGGCGGCGGTGGCCCCGGCCTCGCGGATGTGGTAGCCGGAGATGGAGATGGTGTTGAAGGCCGGCAGCTGCTCGCGGCAGTAGGAGAAGATGTCGGTGGTGAGGCGCAGGCTGGGCCGGGGCGGGAAGATGTAGGCGCCGCGGGCCACGTACTCCTTGAGCACGTCGTTCTGGATGGTGCCGCGCAGCTTGCCTGCCGCCACGCCCTGTTCCTCGGCAACGGCGATGTACATGGCCAGCAGGATGGCGGCGGTGGCGTTGATGGTCATGGAGGTGGAGACCTGGTCCAGGGGTATGCCGGCGAACAGCTGGCGCATGTCTTCGAGCGAGGCCACCGAGACGCCCACCTTGCCCACCTCGCCCTGGCTGAGCGGGTGATCCGGGTCGTAGCCCATCTGCGTGGGCAGGTCGAAGGCCACCGACAGGCCCGTCTGCCCCTGTTCGAGCAGGTAGCGGAAGCGCTCGTTGGTCTCCGCCGCCGAGCCGAAGCCGGCGTACTGGCGCATGGTCCAGAAACGCCCGCGGTACATGGTTGGTTGTACCCCGCGGGTGAAGGGATACTGGCCGGGAAAGCCGATGTCTTCCAGGTAGGAACGCCCGCCCTCGTCGAGCGGGGTGTAAAGGCGTTGCAGCTCGATGGCGGAGCTGGTCTTGAATGCCGGTCGTCGCTCCGGGTGCTTGCCCAGCACCGGCTCGACCTTCTTCTCTTGCCACTGCTCCAGTGCCTGTTCGATGGCCTGCTTGTCGTCGCTCATGCTCTGCCTCCCTCCGCGGCCGCCCCGGTGGCCGCCGCCAGCGCTATGTATAGACGGCCCGGGTGGGGGGATGCAAGAGCAATCGAAGAGCTGGGCCGGGCGCGGTTGCTACAGGAACAGACTCATCCCGAAACCGCAGTGGTTGCCCCAGTCGCTGTGGCCCACCGCCCCGCGATGAGCGGATTCGGAGCACGGTTTACCGTGCCTACAAGAATAATCTCATCCCGAAACCGAAGTGGTTGCCCCAGTCGCTGTGGCCCACCGCTCCGCGGTAGCCGAAATCGAAGGCGAAGGTGGGCGAGATGTATCCGGCGCCCACGGCCCAGTACTGCTCGTTGCCGGTGGGCTGGCTGCGGTCGATGCGGTAGCCGGCCCGCAGGGTGATCTGGCCGAACAACAGGTACTCGGCGCCGAAGGAGAAGGCATGGCCGGTGCCCTTCTCACCGGTGGGATCGTCGATGTCCGCCAGCTTCTGGAAGTTGACCGTCCAGTCGAAGGAGAGCTCCAGGGTGCGAAACGGCGAGTACATCACCCCCAGCCCCATGGAGATGGGATGTTCCAGGTAGTCGGCGGTGTTGGTGAGGTTGTAGCCCACCACCCCGATGTTGAGTCCGAAGGAGGTGTGCAGCAGCATTCCCACGTCCACGCTGACGGCGTTGACGTCGGCCCGCCCCTCGCGCTCGAAGTCCAGGTACTTGATGTCGGTGCCGATGAGCAGGCCCTCGGTGAGCGGCACCGAGAAGGCCATGTCGTAGCGGTTGCCGCTCTTGTCGTCACCGCGCTCCACCCGGGTGTAGGCCAGCCCGGTGGCGAAGTACTGGATCTGGTTGTCCACCACCGATACCTGCACGGCGTGCTGGTCGGCGGCGCCCTTGGCGGCATAGTCGGGCACCAGCAGGTATTGCAGCTCCAGGGCGTAGCGGCGGAACAGGCTCATGCCGGCGGGGTTGAAGAAGATGGCGTCGTTGCTGGAAGCTATGCCCCGGTAGCTTCCGGCCATGCCCAGGGGCCGGGCGCCGATGATGTCGCCGGCCGCGGCCGTGGCCTGCCAGCCCAGCAGGGTGCAAAGTAGAAGTGCTCTCAGCTTCACGGGATTCACCTCCCTGTTTTCCCCGGGCCGGTTCTACCCCCTGCGGCGGCGCCAGGCAAGTGCCAGCAGCATCAGCAGCGGCCAGGCGGACAGGGCTCCGACCGGGTGGCTGGAGCAGCCGCAACCGCTTGCCTCGGGTGGGCAGACGGTGTCCTGGCCGTCGCAGTCCTGGTCGATGCCGTCGCCGCAGGCGTCGACCCGTCCCGGGTGGATGCCGGCCGCCCCGTCGTTGCAGTCGTCGCCCCCGCAGTCGGCGGCCCGGTGTCCGTCGCCGTCGGCATCGGGGCAGTTGCAGTTGTCGGTCTGGCCGTCGCAGTCCTGGTCGATGCCGTCGCCGCAGATGTCTTCCATGTCGGGGTTGATGTAGCCGTTGGTGTCGTCGCAATCGTCGCCGCCGCAGGCGGCGTCGGGGTGCCCGTCGCCGTCGCCGTCCTGGCAGGGGCAGGCCTCGTCGCTGCCGTCGCAGTCCTGGTCGATGCCGTCGCCGCAGACCTCGGGAGCATCGGGGTGGATGGAGCCGTTGCCGTCGTCGCAGTCGCCGCCGCCGCAGGACTGGTCGGCGTAGCCGTCACCGTCGTTGTCGGGGCAGTAATCCGAGCACTGGCCGGACAGGCAGCGCTGGCCGGACGGGCAGGCGTTGCCGCAGGAGCCGCAGTTGCTGTCGGTGTTCAGGGGGCTTTCGCAACCGTCGCTGCTCGAGGAATTGCAGTCGCCGTAGCCGCTGTCGCAGCGATCGAGCACGCAGGTGCCGTTGTCGCAGGCCGCCCGGGCATTGGCGAAGGAGCAGGCGTCTCCGCAGGCGGAGCAGTTCTGCACCGTTCCCAGCTCGGTTTCGCAGCCGTCGCCGGCATCGCCGTTGCAGTCGGCGAACCGTCCCTGGCAGGAGGCGATGACGCAACTGCCGTCCTGGCAGGTCATGTCGGCGTTGGCGCCCGTGCAGACGTGGCCGCAGGAGCCGCAGTTGGCGTTGTCGCTGCTGGTGTCGACGCAGTCGTTGCCACAGTGCTCCAGCCCGCCCGGGCACTGCTCGGTGCAGGCTCCCTGGTAGCAGAACTGGGGGGCGGAGCAGGTGGTGGCGCAGTCGCCGCAGGTCTGGTCGGATGACAGATCGGCCTCGCAACCGTCGGAGCTGTCGTTGTTGCAGTCGTCCCAGCCGTCGTGGCAGGCGTCCATCTGGCAGGCGGCGTCGACACAGGCGGCAGCGGCGTTGGCGAAGCTGCAGGTATCGCCACAGGCGGCGCAGTTTTCCACCGTGCCCAGCGGAGACTCGCAGCCGTCGCCGTCGTCGCTGTTGCAGTCGGCGAAGCCCTCGCTGCAGGCACCCATGACGCAGGCGCCGTCGACGCAGGAGGCCGCGGCGTTGGCGAAGGAGCAGGCGTTGCCGCAGGAGCCGCAGTTGAGCAGGTCGGTTTGCAGGTCCACGCAGCTGCCGCCGCAGTCGCTGAGGCCGTCCGGGCAGTCGATGACGCAGTCGGCGCGCAGGGTATAGGAGCCGGCGTCTTCCTGGCGCAGGCCGTCGACCACCACGTGGTAGGCGGTGTTGGGCTGGGCGGTGAAGGTGAGCTGCTCGGGGGGATTTTCGCTGTCGTCCTGGGTGTAGTCGCTGATGGCGATGGCGTCGGTGGGCCCGCAGGAGCCCTGGCCGTCGTCGGCCAGCACCACCAGGGCCAGGTCGGGCGGGGTGCCGCCGGCGGTGACGTTGAGCACCAGGGTGATCTGCGCCGGTTCCGTGGTCTGGATGGTGTAGCCGTGGTCGGCTCCCAGCAGGCTCCAGGGCAGTCCCTGGTAGGCGCTGAGGTGGTTGCTGTCGGCCGAGGTGTCGCCGGTGACGGTGCCGCCGCAGGTCAGGGTATCGCCGGCCGGGCACTGTTCGGCCTGGCAGGTGAAGCTGTAGGTGAAAGAGCCCCCGTCGCCGTTGCGGCCGTCCACGGCCACGAAGTAGGTGTGGTCGGCCCGGGCGTAAAAGGCCAGCTGCTGGGTGCCGGTGGTGTAGGCCGACATGTCCAGGCAGCGGCCCTGGTTGCAGGTGCTGTCGTCGGCGAAGGCGTCCAGGACGAAGGCGTCGAGCTGCTGGCCGCCCATGTCGCCGATGGTGACCGCCACGGTGGTATCGCTGGGCGGGGTGATGGCGAAGATGTACTCCTTGCCGTCCCACAGGTCATAGCCCGAGCCGCAGTAGTCGTCGAGCAGGGAGGTGCCGCTGTCGGTACTGGTGCTGTTCGCCTCGCCACAGCTGATTGTCAGGTTGGAGGTACAGCCGGGGCAGGGATCGACGGCCTGGCCGTCGCAGTCCTCGTCCACGGCGTTGCCGCAGTCCTCGCGGGCGCCGGGATTCCGCAGGGGATCGGAGTCGTTGCAGTCGCTGCCGCAGGGACAATCGGCGGGAGAGAAGCCGAAGTAGCCGTCGCCGTCGGCGTCGTTGCAACTCGAGCAGGGGGTGCAGGTGACGGTGAGCTGGAAATCGCCCTGGCCGGAGGTGAACAGGTCGGTGTAGCCGTCGACCACCAGGTAGTAGTCGCCGGCCGGCAGGACGCCCGCCAGTTGCTCCGCACCTCCATCGAGGTTGGCGTCCGAACAGCCCCGGGCCGTGGCCGGGTAGCAGTCGCCGTCCAGTGCGGGCAACACCACCAGCGCGGCGTCCCAGGCGAAGAAGCCGTTGTCGGGCTGCAGGGTGATGTCCACCTGGGCGCCGTCGGGCAGCGACAGCAGGTACACGGCCTCGGGGCCGTTGTAGCTGTAGTCGCCGAGGCAGGGCCAGCTGCCGGCCCGGTTGGACCCGGAGGAGTTGTTGGCGGAGATAGTGTCTCCGCAGTTGATGACCGTGGCGTTCTGGCAGATCTGGGCCGCGGCCGGCGGGCACAACACGCCCAGCAGGGCAAGGATGATGACAGGGTACTTCATGACACGCTCCCGGAAACGTTTGGTTCGCGCCGACACTATACCGGCCGGCGGCGGCCGTCAACCGGCTCCGGCCTCCGCTCTTCCGGGTCGATTGAAATCGGCCCCGCTTGCTGGTACACCACGGGAAACGACGAGGTGCGGGCATGCCATATCACAAGCGGGTCAAATCCCTGGACGACGATGACTCCGGGCAACAGTTGCCGCAACACGTTCCCCATCGCTCCAGCCGGCTGGTGGAATGGCCGGTGCTGGCCCTGGTGTTCGTGACACCGCTGGCGGTGGGTACCGCCCACCTGTGGTCGGTGACGCTGATGCTGGCACTGGCCCTGCTGAGCTTCGCGGCCCTGGTACTGCGGCGCCGGGCCCGGCCCCGTTCCTTCCTGCTGTTTCCCATGGGAGCGGCGCTGCTGGGCGCCTGCCTGCTCACCGCCTGGCAACTGCTGCCGCTGCCGCCGGGGCTGGTGGGGGTGATCAGCCCGGGAGCCGGAAAGGTGTTCGACTACGTCCTGGCGGGCACCCCCCTGGGAGACGGCAGCTGGCAGCCGCTGAACCTGGACCCTCCCGCCGGCTCCCAGGAACTGGCCAAGTACCTGGCCTACCTGCTGGTGTTCGTGGTGGTGGTCAACTACTTCAACGAACGGCACCGTGCCCGGCGCCTGCTCAAGGCCCTGGCCTGGAGCGGGTTTGCGGTGGTGGTGGCCGGCTTTGCCAACCGCCTGCTGTCGCTGGAGGGCGTGTTCGGCATCTACCCGGCCAAGAGCAACTCCTTTTTCGTGGCCACCTTCATCAATCCCAACCACATGGCCGGTTTCCTGAGCCTGGCCGCCCCCGTGGGGCTGGGCCTGGCGCTGTCGGCCCGCGAGCGCCAGGCGCGGGCGCTGTATGCCTTCCTGAGCATCGTCTCCGGGGCCGGGGTGTTTCTCTCCTTGAGCCGCGGGGGCATGGTGGCCTTCTCGGCCGGGCTGGCGCTGCTGCTGTTCCACCTGGCCACCCGGCGTACCCGCCGCCTGGAAAAGCTGGGCATGATGCAGGCGGCGGCCGTGGGCGTGCTGTTGATAGCCGGCTACCTGTCCTACGACACCATCATGCGCGAGCTGCGCACCCTGGGCGATGTCGAGGCCCTGCGCGAGGAGACCAAGCTGCGCTCCTGGGAAGGCACCCTGCCGATGATGGCCGAGCATCCGCTGTTCGGCATCGGCCGCGGTGCCTACGCCACCGTCTACCCGCGCTTCAAGACGGTGGAATCGCAGGCCACCTTCACCCATGCCGAGAACGAACCCCTGCAACTGCTGGTGGAGTGGGGGCCGCTGTTCGGGCTGCTGTTCTGCGCCGCCGCCGTGGCCACCTTCATGCTGGCGCTGTTTCGCGCCCGCCTGTCGCTGTCCATGATCGGGGTGCTGGCGGCGGTGTTCACCGTGGGGGCGCAGAACCTGGTCGACTTCAACCTGGAGATCGGCGGCGTGGCCATGCCCTTTGCCATGCTGCTGGGGATACTGGCGGCCAGTCCCTTCTCCCACGCCGGCCGGCCGGGAAAGCACGAACTGCGCTTCCGCCTGCCCGGGCGGCTGGCCGTGGTGCTGGCGCTGGCGGCGGCCGCCGCCGGCCTGGCGGGCGTGGTCTATGCCGCCCGCCACCAGCTCCGGGACGACACCGAGCGCCTGCTGGCCGCCGCCGCCGAACCGGCCCGGGAGCCCTGCCGGGAAGGCGAGCTGGGGCAGGCCAGCTGCGCCATGCTGAAGCACCACCCGGCCGACTACCTGGCTCCCCTGGTGCTGGGCCGGGCCTGGCTGGAGAACTCCACTCCCCGCCGCCTGGATCGGGCCGCCCACTGGTTGTCGCGGGCCCTGTTCCTGTACCCGGCCAATGCCACCGCGCACCGCCTGCTGGGGCGCACCCTGTTCCTGGCCGGTTTCCGCTCCCAGTCCCTGGTGGAATACCGCCTGGCCGCGCATTACGATCCGCGCCTGCTCACCGCCGCCACCACCGAGGTGCTGCGCCTGACCGGCAGCGCCGCCGCCGCCATCCAGGCCACTCCGCCCACGGGCAACAACTACCTTGCCGTGGCCCGCAACCTGCGGGCCCTGGGAAAGAAGAAGGCCGCCGAACGCGCCGCCCGCCTGGCCCTGGAGCAGGATTCCACCTTGCTGCCGGCCCTGGACCTGCTGGCCGACCTGGCCCTGGAACGGGGTCGCCTGGAAGAAGTGGCCGGGCTGGCCCGGCGGGAGCTGGAGCTCGATCCCCTGCACGAGCGCGCCTACCTGTTGCAGGGACAGGTGCTCATCAAGCAGGGCGACGCCGCCGGGGCGGAGAAGGTCTGGCTGCAGGGGCTGCAGCAGGTTCCCGAGTCGTCCAGCCTGGCCTACCGGCTGGTGGATCGCTACCTGGGCCAGGGCCGGCTGGCCGAGGCCGAGGCGGTGGCGGCGCGGCTGCAGAGCTTCGCCCCCTCCCGGGACAGCGCCCAGGCCCGCCTCAACGCCCTGCTGGGGCGCATCCACGAGGCCAAGGGCATGCTCTACGAGGCCCGCCGCGACTACCTGCTGGCCGCCCAGCTGGCCGCCGACGTGCCCTTCTACCTGTTCAACGTGGGGCGCATGGAAGAGCGCATGGGCAACTGGGACGAGGCCGAGCGCATCTACCGGCAACTGCTGCGGCAGCGCTTCCAGCCCCAGCGCATGAAAAAACTCCTCCAGCGCGTGGCCGAGGGCCGGCGCCGTTCCACCGACGATGCCATCCGCGAGGTGTGGATGAAGCAGGACCGGGAAGACCGCCGGGAAGAGAACCGGAAGCCGGCCCGGCCCTGAAGCGAACGCCAGGATGAACCTCGATACCGATCTCAACCCCGAGCAGCGCCAGGCGGTGCTGCATGGCCAGGGTCCGCTGCTGGTGCTGGCCGGGGCCGGCAGCGGCAAGACCCGGGTGATCACCTACCGCATCGCCCACCTGCTGGAGCACCACGGCGTGGAACCCTGGCAGGTGTTGGCGGTGACTTTCACCAACAAGGCCGCCGGGGAGATGCAGGAGCGGGTACAGACGCTGTGCGGCCGGGCCGGGGTATGGATCTCCACCTTCCACTCCCTGGGGGCGCGCCTGCTGCGGCGCCACGCCGAACGGCTGGGCCGCAGCCCGGACTTCGTCATCTACGACGACAAGGACTCGCAGCGCCTGGGCGCCGCCGTGTGCGAGGAACTCAAGCTGGAAGCGGACGGGCGCCGGGTGGAGCGGCTGCTGCGCAAGGTCGAAGCCTGCAAGCACCGCCTGCTCGAACCCCGGCGGGCGGGGCACCTGGACGGCCTGGAGCGCGCCTTCTACCGGCTCTACCAGCAGCGGCTGGAGCGGGCCAACGCCTTCGATTTCGCCGATCTCATCTTCCGCCTGCAGCGCTTGTGGGCGGAGAATCCCGACCTGCTGGAAAAGTACCGCCGGCGTTTCCGGCACGTGCTGGTGGACGAGTTCCAGGACACCGATCGCGCCCAGTACGGCCTGCTGCGCCTGCTCTGTCCGCCGGAAACCAACCTGTGCGTGGTGGGCGACGACGACCAGGCCATCTACAACTGGCGCGATGCCGACGTGGCCCACATCCTCAACTTCGAGCGCGACTACCCGGGCGCCACGGTGATCAGGCTGGAGCGCAACTACCGCTCCACCGCGGTCATCCTGGAAGCGGCCAACCGCGTCATCGCCGCCAACCGGCGCCGCCACCGCAAGCGGCTGCGGGCCCAGTCCGACGGGGGCGAGCCGGTGCGGGTGCTGGAGTTTGTCGACGAGCAGCAGGAGGCAACCTTCGTGGCCGGCGAGGCGCAACGGCTGCTCGAGCAGGGCCGGCCGCTGGCCGAGCTGGCGGTGTTCTACCGCATCAACGCCCTGAGCCGGGCCCTGGAAGAGGCGCTGCGCCTGTACGGGCTTCCCTATCGCATCGTGGGCGGCACCCGCTTCTACGACCGGCGCGAGATCCGCGACGTGCTGGCCTACCTGCGCCTGCTGGTCAATCCCCACTCCGACGTCGACTTCCTGCGCGTGTACAACCTGCCGCCGCGGGGCATCGGCAAGGTGACCCGGCAGCGGCTGGAGCAGCTGGCCCGGGAAAGCGGCCAGTCGCTGTTCGCCACCTGCCGGCCGGACGTCGTCGCCGCCGGGGTCGCCCGCGGCCGCTGGCAGCGCCTGGTGGAGTTCCGCCGGCTGCTGGAGTCGCTGGCGACGGAGAGCCGGGACCGGCCCGCCGCGGAGATCGTCAGCCTGGTGGTGGAGCGCAGCGGCTACCGCCGGTGGCTGGCCGGCGATGATCCCGAGGGCTCGCGCCTGGCCAACGTCGAGGAACTGGCCGCCTCGGCCGGCGACTTCGGGCGCCTGGCCGGCGACACCTCGCTGGCGGCTTTCCTGGAGCACGTGGCCCTGGTCACCGCCGAGGACCTGAGCGGGCAGCAGGACGGGGTGCAACTGATGACCCTGCACGCCGCCAAGGGACTGGAGTTCGAGCAGGTGATCATGGTGGGAGTGGAAGAGGGCCTGCTGCCGCTGATACGCAATCCGGCGCCCGGCGAGGAAGATGACGGCACCGATATCGAGGAGGAGCGACGCCTGTGCTACGTGGGCATGACCCGGGCCCGGCGCCGGCTGGTGATGAGCTGGTGCCGTACCCGCTCGCTGTACGGTCGCGGCAGCTACAAGGAGCCGTCGCGCTTCCTGCAGGCGCTGGCGGAGCCGGAGGAGGCCCCGGCGACCGGCGGCGACTGGGACCGGCGTCCGGGCTGGCTGGAGGGCGGCGTTATCCGGCGGAGCGCCCGGCCGGCAGACGACGAGCTGGAGCTCGACTGCGAGCTCGACGACGATGACGGGCTGGTGGTCGACTACGACGACGAGTTCAACCAGGACAACCAGGCCCGCCCGGAGGGTTCCGGCTGGCTGGGCCGGCGGGTGGAGCACGCCCGCTTCGGCTCCGGCCTGGTCCGCGGCGCCCGGCCCTCGCGCCAGGGGCTGAAGCTGGACATCGACTTCGAGCACGCCGGCCGCAAGACGGTGCTGGAACGGTTCGTGCGCCCGGCCTGATGCCGCCCGCGGCTGCCGATTATGGTTGACCCGGGGCCGGGGCCTGAGTGATTTTAGAAGCCGGTGAAAAAACACTTGCGGCCCGCTGCGGCGGGCGGGAGGTAGAAATGAAGATCGCGCAGAGAATATCGCGGCTGGGCACGGAGACGGCCTTCGAGGTGCTGGCCGAGGTCAACCGCCTCAAGGCCGAAGGTCGCGACATCGTCTCCTTTTCCATCGGTGAGCCCGACTTCGACACCCCGGCCCACATCAAGGAGGCCGCCAAGCAGGCGCTCGACGAAAACTACACCCACTACAATCCCTCCAACGGCCTGCCCGAGTTTCGCCAGGCCATCGCCGAAGACACCATGAAAATGCGCCCCGGCTTCGAGTGCACGCCCGACGAGGTGGTGGTCTGTCCCGGGGCCAAGCCCATCATGTTCCACACCATCCTGGCCGTGGTCGACGAGGGCGACGAGGTGGTCTACCCCAGCCCCGGCTTTCCCATCTACGAGTCGATGGCCAACTTCATCGGTGCCCGGCCGGTGCCCTACCCGCTGGTGGAGGAGAAGGGTTTTTCCCTGGACGTCGATGACCTGGCCCGGCGGGTCACCGACCGCACGGCGCTGATCATCATCAACTCGCCGCAGAATCCCACCGGCGGCGTACTCGACGCCGAGGCGCTGCAGCGGGTGGCGGAGCTGGCCCGCCGGCACGACTGCTGGGTGCTCAGCGACGAGGTCTACAACCGCATGGCCTGGGACGGCGAGTTCCGCTCCGTGGCCCAGCTGCCCGGCATGAAGGAACGCACGGTCATCCTCGACGGCTGCTCCAAGACCTACGCCATGACCGGCTGGCGCCTGGGCTGGGGGGTGATGCCGCTCGAGCTGGCGACGCACATCGCCCGGCTGATCACCAACTCCGATTCCTGCACCTGCACCTTCAACCAGCGGGCCGCGGTGCAGGCCCTGCGCGGCCCCACTGACGAGGTGGAGAAGATGATGGCCGAGTTCCGGGCGCGCCGGGAGGTGGTGGTGGACGGCCTCAACGACATTGACGGGGTGAGCTGCGTCAAGCCCGCGGGCGCCTTCTACGTGTTTCCCAACGTCACCGGTGCCTGCCGGAAGCTGGGCCTGCAGAACGCCAAGGAGCTGGCCCATTACCTGCTGCACCAGGCCGGGGTGGCGGTGTTGCCGCGTACCTGCTTCGGGGCCCCGCTGCCGGGCGAGGAGCAGCAGTACATCCGCCTGTCCTATGCCACCGGCCAGGAGCAGATCCGCGAGGGCATCAAGCGCATGAAACGGGCCATCGAGAATCCCGGCCGGTAGCAGCGAGACGGAAAGGAGTCTGCCATGAACCGGGCCGCGGTCTTCCTGGTGCCGTTGCTGGCCGTATTGCTGGCCGCCTGCGGTTCCGACACTGCCGGTTGCCGTTCCGATGACGATTGTCCCGGGGGCCGTTGCCTGGAGGGCGTGTGTCAGCCCCCGGCCGATACCGACGGTGACGGGGTGGCCGACGCCGAGGACAACTGCCCGCAGATCCCCAACTCCAACCAGGCCGACAGCGACGGCGACGGCCTGGGTGACGCCTGCGATCCCTGCCCGCAGGGCGCCGACGGTGACGGCGACGGGGTGTGCGACAGCGACGACAACTGCCCGGCCGCGGACAATCCCGGCCAGGCCGACGGCGACGGCGACGGCCGCGGCGACGCCTGCGATCCCTGTCCCCAGGATGCCGCCGACGACGCCGACGGCGACGGCCGCTGTGCCGGGGAGGACAACTGTCCCTCCGTGGCCAACCCCGACCAGGCCGACAACGACTCCGACGGCCGCGGCGACGCCTGCGATCCCTGTCCGAACGACCCCGCCGACGATGCCGACGGCGACGGTTTCTGTGCCGACGCGGACAACTGCCCGCAGGTCAACAACCCCAACCAGGCCGACAGCGACGCCGACGGCCAGGGCGACGCCTGCGATCTCGACGACGAGAACTTCCGCGACGGCGAGCCGGTGGATGGGGCCTGCGCCTACATACCCCCCCGGGCCCAGTTCAATCCCTTCGAGGAGGGCGGCTGGTACGGCGGCGGCAGCCTGCCCGACAAGGACCAGGTGATGTCCACCCCGGTGGTGGTCAACCTCAACGACGACAACGGTGACGGGCAGGTGAACGCGGAAGACATTCCCGACATCGTCTTCAACTCCTTCTCGGTATCCGGCGATCCGCCCATCCTGGGGGCGGGAGTGCTGCGGGCGGTTTCCGGCGGCAGCTACAGCGAGCTGTGGACGGTGGATCCGGCGGTGGTGAGCACGGCGCCCGCGGCCAGCGCCGCCGCCGGCGACATCGACGGCGACGGCCTGGTGGAGATCGTCACCCTGCGCTACCAGGGCGGGCTGGTGGCCTTCGAAAACGACGGCACCCTGAAGTGGTCGTGTACCGACCTGGGAGCGTCGAACTGCGTCGATTACGCCGACCTGCACGCCGGCAACGAGTGGGGCGGCCCGGCCATCGCCGATCTCGACGGCGACGGCAGCCCGGAGATCGTGCTGGGGGCGGCCGCCTACAGCGCCGCCGGGGTGCTGTTGTGGCAGGGCCAGCAGGGCATCGGCGACAACGGGGTGGGACCGCTGTCGGCGGTGTGCAACCTCGACCGCCAGGGCGGCGCCGAGGTGGTCACCGGCTCCACCGCCTACCATGCCGACGGAACGGTCTACTGGCACAACGACCAGCCCGACGGTTTCGTGGCCGTCGGCAACTTCGACGGCGACGACTTTCCCGAGATAGTGGTGGTGGCCGACGGTACCGTGCGCCTGCAGGAGCACGACGGCACGGTGGTGTGGACGTCGGCCCTGCCCGGCTCCGGCCGCGGCGGTCCGCCCACGGTGGCCGACTTCGACAACGACGGCCAGCCCGAGATCGGGGTGGCCGATCACGACACCTACGTGGTCTTCGAAGGCGACGGCAACGTCAAGTGGTCGCAGCCCACCCAGGATCACTCCTCCTCGGCCACCGGCTCGTCGGTGTTCGACTTCGAAGACGACGGTTATGCCGAGGTGGTCTACAACGACGAGACCACCCTGCGCGTCTACGACGGCCAGACCGGCCAGGTGCTCTTCGCGGCGGACAACTCCTCCTTCACCGCCTACGAGTACCCGGTCATCGCCGACGTCGACGGCGACGGCAACGCCGAGATCGTGGTGGCCGCCAACGACTTCGCCCTGGGCGGCCACCGCGGCCTGCGTGTCTTCGGCGACGTCTCCGACAACTGGGTGCGCACCCGCCGCATCTGGAACCAGCACACCTACCACATCGCCAACGTCGACGAGGACGGCGGCATCCCGGCCACGGAGCCGGAAGGGTGGTTGCTGTACAATTCCTACCGGCAGAACGAGCTGGCCTCGGGCGAGGGCCAGGCCACCTCGGCGCCCGACGTGGCCGCCAGCGATCCCGGCGCCGGCCTGGCCGGCTGCCCCGACTACATCGTGCTCTGGGCCTGGGTGGGCAACCGCGGGGCCATCACCATGCCGGCGGGCGTCCCCGTCTCCTTCTGGGACGGCGACCCGGCGGCCGGGGGTGTCCTGTTGGGGGTGGCCCGCACCACCGAGCCGCTCGATCCCGGCCGGGCCCAGCGGGTGGTGTTCACCTGGCACCAGCCCGGCGCCGGCAGCCACGATATCTTCGTGCGTGCCGACGACGACGGCAGCGGCCAGGGCCTGGTGGCCGAGTGCGAAGACGGCAACAACCAGGTGTCGCTGGGAGCCATCGGCTGCCCCTGAGAGCCGGCGCGTCGCCCGCACCGCTCAGAGCAAGTCTCCCGACCACAAGCGGCGGCAGAATTCCCGCCAGGGGAGGATCTCGATTCCGTCTTCAGTGGTGCGGGCCTGGGCGGTCCTGCTTACCACCAGCGAACGGCCCACGGGCCTTTCCTCGCGCAGCACCCGCAGGGCGCGCAGGTCGGCATGGCCTACCCGGGTGGCGGACTTGCACTCGATGGCCAGCTCCATGTCACCACAGACGATGTCCACCTCGTGACCGGAGTGGGTACGCCAGTAGGACAGTTGCCGCTGTTGCCGGTGGTATTCCAGGTAGGCGCGTATTTCGTTGATTATGAACTGCTCGAAGGCGCGCCCGAAGACATCCGAGCCGGGCACCGCCTGCTGGTCCTCGGGGCCCAGGTGGAGGGCCACGCCCACGTCGAAGAGGTAGAACTTGGCCGTCTCCACCAGCCGACGTCGTACCCGTCGCCGCCAGGGCTGCAGCTGGAAGCCGATGAGAGTATCTTCCAGGATCTGGTAGTAGCCGCGTACCGTGCCGGCGGAGACGCCGCACTCGCGGGCCACGTTGGCGTAGTTGAGCTGGCGGGCGTGTGTCAGGCCCACCACCTGCAGGAACCGCGAGAAGGCGGGGATGTTCCTGGTCAGTGACTCGTCGATGATCTCCTGCTTGAGGTAGGTGTTCACGTAGGAGCGCAGCAACGGCCGGGGATCCTCCGACAGGTAGAGGGCGGGCAGGCCGCCGTGATTGAGGTAGCGTTCCAGATCGAGTTGCGGGATCTCGGCGCTGGTGAGGGGAAACAGCCTGGCCTCGGTGGCCCGACCGCCGAGCAGGTTGACCCCCCCGCGCCTGAGCTTGCGGGCGCTGGAGCCGCAGAGTACGAAGCGGGTTCCGGTGTTTTCGAGCAGCCAGTGTACCTGCTCGAGCAGGGCCGGGATCTTCTGCACCTCGTCGATGATCACCAGCCGGGGACGGCTGGAGACGATGCGCTCGCGCAGCAGCATCGGTCTCACGGCCAGTTCCGCCGCCAGGTCGGCATCCAGCAGGTCCAGGTACAGCGCCCCGGGAAAACGGGCCTTCATCAGGGTGGTCTTGCCTGTCTGCCGGGCACCCCAGAGGAACACGGCCGCAGCCCCGGTGCGCGGATTCGGAGAAAAGGAAAGCTCCAGCTTTCTCGGTATCATTGTAAATTCGTCATCCATGCTGATGATTATCGCGAAAATCGGCAATAGAGTCAACGATTATACAGACTCTATCCCCTCGCCGGGTCCGGGGAGGCATTCTAACACTGTTATAATTGTTAGAATAAGATCTACCAATAAGGGTTTGTATCGATTGTACGGCAGGTATACGCGAAATGACGGCCAATCTGCCCCTGGGGCGGGATGTCGGCGTGGCTGTTAGAACGGCGCCGGCGGCTTCCAATGGAAAACCCGGTTCACCCAGCCTTCAGTAAATCTAGGTGGATGGTCAGGAAGGATTTACACTCGATCGAGCACATCGATTCTTTGGAGCTCTCGATCAGTCTGCGCAGTCTGTCTACAACTCGTTTCACCTTCTCACTGTCACCAAGAGAATGTTCCATGGCCCGTAGTTCTGACGACAATATCCTTTGCATATGGCTGTCGATCCAGTTGGTTCTTTTCATCACTTTAATATTTTTTCTAATCATACTAATCCTTCCTTCGGTGTCTAGATGGCTCGATTCACGAGAAGGAACCAACGCGTATGCAACAAAGAGCCCCCTCATCTTCGAGGTAATATGCCCCACTATACCCTCAATGAATATCATGGCTGGATTATTTTTCCAACCGGCATAACAAAAAGCCTGTGTTTTTATTATATCCGGTGGATAATCTGATAATAGAGAATACTTTGATGTTCCTCCTGGCTCGATAAAAAATACATTTGGTCGTCGTCCGCCTTGAATAAGCACTCCCCGACTAGATTCTGGATTAAGACGTTTTGTGAACTCAGAATTGGCGTAGTGAGAATATGGCTCTTGTATTGATACATCACTATGGGGTTTTATTATTTCACAATCTGCGTCACTGCATGATTTGTATAATGACGAAGGAAGAAATATGGACGAAAATTTCCTTTTAGACTTCTTGCCAACTGTCACCGTATAAGTGTACTTGTAACCTCCTTTTCTGTTGCCGACGACATGGGAGTCGACATATAGCTCGCAGCCGAAGTTTGCCAGTGGAAATTCTACATAAATGATCTTCTTGTTCTTGTACTTGAAGAGGGCCTTTTTAAGGCCTCCCGGGAGCTTGCTCCAGTCAAAAGGTATTTTATATTTCACGATGCCTTGCACCGTGTCTACCTTGCATATAATACCTTTGGGTTTTCCTGGTTTTCTTCGTACATCAATATATTTCCAATCCGCTGTCATCTTGTAATCCGGTGAACAATCAACCGTGACGTATCTTCCATCCTTGCTGACATCGATTATGAGTTCACCTAAACCTTCATCTTTTAGCTTTCTTTCCACGCCCGGCACCACCTCGAAACGTGAACGGGACCAGGCAGCCTCGGCCGAAATTGTCAACGTTACCGCCAAGCCCAACAGTAGAATACGGTTTTTCATCACTATCTCCTAATAGCATCTCATGTGAACGTGGTTTTCTTCTTTAAGGGAACCTGAACAGCCTGAAAGGGATCGGCGCCTGTCAACGATTTTGGGACACTCGATTGACGCATTTACTGTAGAGCCTCCATGTACAAGCCTCCCGATTGCACGGGTGGTACCGCCACCGGTTCCGCCTTGCTCGTCGAGCAGACCTGATGCCCAGGGATGACGAGTTCGACCGCGCTGCGGTCGTCCTTCAGCAAGGAACGCGGCGGGTTGATCCAGACCTGTCAAGGGGCGCCCTAATGGATCCGGTCCGGGGCGGCCAAATGGATCCGGTATTTTCCGTGCCGGACGAGGCGGCAGAAGTGGGTGGCGCGAGCTGGCAAAAACGACCTGACGACCCTGGCAGATTGGATGGTTTCCTACCTCCTTTCATGAGACGGTTCGGCCCTTGCCCGAGAGCGTCGTGCGGACGAGGGGTGTGAAGGTTTTTAAGAAAGAGAGAGAGAAAGTAGTAGCAGCGATGGCTGTGGGCAGAGTGGGTAACCGCGAAGCGGTTATCCAAGCGGCGGTGGGCAAGCCGAAGGCTTGTCCACGGGCGCGTCGCTGTCCACAGCCGGTTGTTCATTGCCTGGCGTCCTCCTTGGGCACGGAGGTTGTGCGGGGCCTGGGTGGACCCCCCAGTTGGATAAAATCCGGAGGAATCCCGGATGAGAACTGTTGAAAAGGGCCTCCTGACTGTGCGATATGAGAATTGGCTATCAAACATATCGTACCCAAAGGAGGCCACAAAAAGTGAAATCCAGCAAAGCACAGATCAGGGGCAATTTCCACAAAATTCCGACAGTCAGATTCGACGGCAGGAAACTCACTTCTTTCAGTGGCATCGTGATTTTCATGGCC
>Ga0190359_1000326_pt1 | contig 33263 bp, 34 predicted proteins | sample 48721823_MG_FD_161269 | JGI IMG/M metagenome (GOLD analysis project Ga0190359, IMG submission 161269) | Hydrothermal vent microbial mat bacterial communities from Southern Trench, Guaymas Basin, Mexico - 4872-18-2-3_MG | ecosystem: Environmental > Aquatic > Marine > Hydrothermal vents >... | reverse complement strand
CGTATATCCCTGGCCGATTATCAGATAGAAGATCTGACTTATGAAATCAATGTGGCGGCAGCACGTCTGGCACGACAAACGGCATTACTGCCACCACCTAAAGGGCAGGGAATTGAATATAAATATACAGAATTATGGACTCACTGATAGAGTTCAATCCTGCTTATGTGAATATTACCTATCATCAGGAAGAAGTGGAATACCGAAAAGTCAAAGGAAAACTGCTTGAAAGGAGGGTGGTATGGAAAAGGCCGGGGACGATGGCTATTTCAGCAGCCATCAAATATAAATATGGCGTTATGGTGGTGCCGCATCTGATATGTGGCGGTTTTACCCGTAAAGAAACAATGCACTAATAGACCTGAACTTCTTGGATATTCATAATGTATTGGTTGTCAGTGGAGATCCTTTACCCGGCAGCAAAGTTTTTATCCCCGAAGAGGAAGGTTATGCCCATGCTATTGAAATTGATATGAACAAAGGAATTTATATCGATCCGGAGCTGATCAATCCTCAGCCTACTGATTTTTCAGTAGGGGTGGCTGGTTCCCCGGAGAAACATCCCGAATCGCCGAATTTCGAATCGGATATACATTTTTTGAAAAAGAAGATTGAAGCGGGAGCCGAATATATCGTTACACAGATGTTTTTTGACAACAGGAAATTTTTTGAGTTTGAGAAACGTTGCCGGAAAGCCGGGATCAACGTGCCCGTTATCCTTGGCATCAAACCGGTTTCCACCAGAAAGCAACTTACTTATCTGCCCAAGACTTTCAATATTGATATGCCCGAAGAATTGTTAAAAGAAATCCTGAAATGCAAGAATAACAAAGAGGTTTATGAACTGGGCATAGAGTGGGGTATCCATCAGGTCAGGGAATTGATGAACCCCGGTGTCCCTGTGATACATTTTTACACCATGGGCCGGACGGATAATGTGCGCAAAATAGCTGAAGAGGTATTCTAGAACAGATTCTTCTTTTTTTGTTCCCTGTATCTTTCCTGCCTGCCCAGGCAGGTCTGCTTTCTATGTAGTTAAAAGGTTCTCTTTTTTCAGGACATTTTTTGTTTCGTCATATCCAATCCGGTACATCTCGCGGGCTTTTGACATATCGAAAATCCCGAATCCTTTCAGTTTTTGCGGATCAATACGAATATTGCATTTTTGCATGTTCTGGTTGACACTGGCCAGGATACGCAGATAAAAACTCCATTCAGCTACCTTGATCAAGCCTGAAATATGCTTCTCTTCATAATGTGGATTGATGTTGACGCCAATAATCCGGTCACAATATTCCTGTATGGGTGCTACCGGCAAGACATCAAATATTCCGCCGTCGAGATACCGGTATTTCCCAATCCGATGAGGTTCGAAAAGTATGGGAATACTTGAAGAAGCAATGATCACGTCCGGCAGGGATCCTTGGTGGATATACTCCACTCTTCCCTTGTTAAGGTTCGTGACTGTGATCCAGAGTGGTTTTTTCAGTTCCTCAAAAGTTTTGGCACGCAGGTAGGTACGGATCAGATCGCGCAGACCTGTCAGTTTAAGGAATCCGCTGCGGGGAACGGTAAACTTTATCAGTGAGAATATCTTCTTTTCAATAAACATGGCAAGAATCTCTTCCGGCGAATACCCGTCGGCATAAAAAGCGCCGACAATAGAACCGGCACTGACCCCGGAGACAATATCCGGGGAGATCCCTTCTTCCTCCAGGGCCTGAATCACCCCCAGATGAGCAAAACCCCGGGCTCCCCCACCACTTAAGACAAGACCTGTATTATAATTGTGTTTCATAATTATATATATCAAACTAAATCATTAATTTCACAAAAATTTTTTATTCAACAAAATACAACAGAATTTTATGACAAAAAAGACAAAAAGCAAGAATTCAAAAAAAGAAAAAATAAATAGGCAGGCTTTGAAAAAAAAGATAATTGGTTTTTTTTCAAGGAAACCTGCCCGTCCTTATAATTACAAGCAAGTAGCATCGGCATTTGAAATAAAAGATAATTCTCAAAAAAGAGAGATAGAAAAGATTTTGAAAGAACTGAAAAAAGAGCAATATCTGGAGGAGATACAACCCGGGAAATACAGACAGAAGAATAAAGAAGGCTTTATTACCGGCATTGTTGACCTGACTGCTTTTGGCAGCGCATATGTAATCAGTGATGATCTGGAGGAGGATATATTTATCAGTCAGGCCAATCTGCATCATGCCCTTAACGGAGATAAAGTGAAGGTATACCTGTTTGCCCGCCGTAAAAACCGCCGCCTCGAAGGAGAGGTGGTGGAAATCCTGGAACGTCAGCGAAAGACGTTTGTGGGAACCGTTGAGGTTACCAGGAACTTTGCCTTCCTGATCACAGACAACAGGCAAATGCCCTATGATATATTTATTCCTCTCTCGAAGCTGAACGGCGCACAAAACGGCCAGAAAGCAATAGCACGTATTACCGAATGGCCCGACAGGGTGAAGAATCCCTTTGGTGAAATCGTCGAGGTGCTGGGTAACCCCGGAGAACATGAGGTAGAGATGCATGCCATCCTGGCCGAATTTGAGTTGCCTGCAACCTTTACGGAAGAAATAGAAAATGCAGCCAAAAAGATCAGTGACAAGATTAGAAATAAAGATCTGGAAGGCCGGCGTGATTTCAGGCATGTAACAACTTTTACCATCGATCCGGCAAATGCCAAAGACTTTGACGATGCACTCTCGATACGTTTCCTGCATGACGGAAATATTGAGGTAGGTGTGCATATTGCAGATGTAACCCACTATGTAACACCGGGGAGCATGCTCGACCGGGAAGCTTATAACAGGGCAACCTCAGTATATCTGGTCGACCGCGTGGTCCCTATGTTGCCCGAAAGACTTTCCAATAATATCTGTTCACTGAACCCACATGAAGACAAACTCTGTTTTTCTGTTGTCTTTAAAATGTCGCCGGAAGCAAAGGTGCTGAAAACCTGGATCGGAAAAACAGTGATCAACTCCGACAGGCGTTTTACCTACGAAGAAGTCCAGGAAATTATCGAGACTAAAGAGGGAGAATTGTCAAAGGAACTACTCTCCTTGCATAACCTGGCTTCAATCTTGCGGAAACAACGTTTTGCTCATGGATCCCTTGATATCGAAAGAGTGGAAGTGAAGTTTGAAATCGATGAAAAGGGAACCCCACTGGGAGTGTTTTTTAAGATCAGTAAAGAGGCCAATCAACTGGTAGAAGAATTTATGCTTCTGGCTAACAAGAAAGTGGCAGAGATGATCGGTAAAACAGAGCCCGGGAAAAAAGAAAAAACTTTCGTATACAGGATTCACGACAGGCCCAAAGAGGATAAACTGGAGGGTTTTACCCGCGTTGCCCATAAGCTGGGTTATGAGGTACATACCGAAAACAGAAGGGCTCTCTCTCGCTCTATGAACAAACTAATGAAACAGGTAATCGGCAAACCTGAACAAAACCTTATCGAAACCCTGGCTTTGCGGACAATGGCCAAAGCTGTTTATTCAACACACAATATCGGGCATTACGGATTGGCATTTGATTATTATACTCATTTTACTTCCCCCATCCGTCGTTATCCCGACATGATGGTACACCGCTTGTTGCAGGCTTATCAGAATGGGGCCAAATCAGCCAACGAAGAAGAGTATGAAGCCAAGTGCAGACATGCTTCTGAAATGGAACGCAGGTCTATAGATGCCGAAAGAGCTTCCATCAAATACAAACAGGTGGAATATCTGGCCGATAAGGTGGGAGAACAGTATGAAGGAATCATTACCGGTGTGACAGACTGGGGGATTTATGTGGAGATCAATGAAAACAAATGCGAAGGGATGATTGCCATCCGGGAACTGGCAGATGATTTTTATGAATTGGACGAAGAAAATTTCACCATCATAGGCCGGAGAAAAGGTCGTAAATTTCAGTTAGGCGACCCTGTCAGGGTGGAGATAGTCAGAGTGAACCTGGAGAAAAGACAATTGGATCTGGTGTTGGCTGAAGAGTAACTCCGGGACCGGCAGCGCCCTCTTGGAGGGTAAGATAAGGAGAAAGTCTTTTGTAAAACGAATATAAACAGGGATGAGAAACACACGTTATCCGGGTCATAAAAGACACCTTCGCAGTGAGATCATCCGTGTTGCCAGCGAGGTATTTGCCCGTTTCGGATACCGGAAAACCACAGTGGAGGATATTGCCAACCAGTTACACATGGTAAAAAGTTCCCTGTACTATTATTTTAAGGGGAAGGACGATATTTTTAACGCTGTTGTAGATTATGAAGCCAAAAAGATCCGCAGAAAACTGACAGACATTATCGAACAAAACGATGATCCGCGCACCCGTCTGCGGAAATATATCGTTGCACGTATGCAGGCGATGCATGATATTTCTCTTACCTATTACTCTATCTTTGATCCGGCACTGATTCATTATGATTTTATTGAGAATGTGCGGAAAAAATACGATCGTCTCGAACACTATACCATTCGCAGGATTCTGGAAGAAGGAATAAGCCGGGGTGTTTTTACCGATCAGGATCCCTCCCTTGCATCCACCGTCATTTGCAAAGCCATGAAAGGATTGGAGATTCCCCTTTTTTGGAGGGAAAAAGAAGGACAGGACTTTCATCATGTGGAAAACCTGGTGCATTTGTTGTTTTATGGATTAGTAAAAAGGCCGGTGGTGAAATGATTTTTCCGAAAATATTATATTTCCTCTGAAAAAATATTGATTTAAATGGCCAGAGGTCCCGAAGGCCTTCCTGTCACCGGCAAGGATCACTCTGTGAGAACCTACTTATATATTATTTCATTTGTTTTTAAAAATTTTCTTCACCCATGTAACCGGTTATTCACAGTAAAACTGTTCGTGAGCTCGCTGTGCTCGGTTCACTCTCACAAGAATTTTTTTAATCTCAAATAAGCAATAGAAAAATTCTATTGCTTATTTGACGAAGAAAATCATAGCATTCCATCAAAATGGAATGTAAGATTTTCTTGTCAGGATTAACCCAATGCAGCCCTCGGCTTATGCGCAATAGAGCCATTTACAATAACTCTATTGCGCAATTCGGGTTAATCATTTTCCTATGTGATATTTTGATTAAAAAAAAAAATTCATGTTCGTGTTATGCAGTTTATATATATTTTCATGAAAAAATTTATGTAGGTTTGTAAACCTAACTTAACAAAAACTAAATTTCATGGAAACACTGTTTGTCATTTCTTTTATGCTGACGGGCCTGACCCTCCAAGCACAAAATGCAGATATAATCCTGGGAAAATGGTATACTGACGATAAGGAAGATATCATTAAAATTTATAAGGGAGGAAGTCAGTACTTCGGAAAGATTGTCTGGATGAAGGAACCTAATGAAAACGGGCAACCCAAAGTGGACGATAATAACCCGAATCCCAAACTACAGAACCGCCCGATCATGGGACTGAAACTGCTTTGGGGCTTTAGGTATGACCCGGACGAAAAGAAATGGACCAACGGAAGGATCTATGATCCTAAAAGCGGCAAAACTTACGATTGTTATATGTGGATGGAAGGGAACGATCTAAAAATCAAAGGATATGTGATGGGTATGAAATTTCTTGGCCGTAAGACCACCTGGACAAGAGCAGAGTAGTGTTTTTCTGTGTATTGTAATTTGCGGCTAGCTGCTGCGCTATTTGTCCTTCGCAGTGCTTTGAATGAAATTTGATCATTAACACTAGCGAAATTGATTAAATTATGGACTAAATTGTGCCTGGGAGGTGAGTAATTTCTATAAATTTTACTTCGAAGGGGCTAGTTTAGGCTGTATTGTAACCTAATAATATTGCGTGTTTGTGAGCAGGGAATAACGATTTATTGTTACTTCCATTCCCATTCATAACTTCCGGGAATATCCTTCACAAAAACTCCCAATCCGGCCAGCCTGTTACGTATCTTGTCCGCGGTTTCGAAGTCTTTCTTCTTTTTGGCTTCCATACGTATATCGAGAATAAGACGGATCAGATCGTTGGCAACACTCTCCTGTGCTGGTTTCTCTTCCTGTTTCAGTCCCAGAATATCGTAGACAAAGGTGGCAAAAATCTTTTTCATTTTTTCCAGATCCCCGGTGGTTAAACTTCCTTTTCCGGAGGCGATCAGGTGGATTTGTTTTACACCCTCAAAGAGATAGGAGATCAGCACTGGCGTGTTGAGATCGTCATTGAGGGCTTCATGGCATTTTTTGGATAACTCCTCCGGATCATAAGTGCTTTCTCCGGAAGGTTTGATTTTTTCAAGGGTTTCCATGCCGTCGAAGAGACGTTCCATCCCTTTCTCCGAAGCTTGTATAGCCCGGTTGGAAAAGTCGAGGGTATTGCGATAGTGGGCCTGCAGGATGAAAAAACGTACCGCCATGGGGGAGTAAGCTTTTTCCAACAGCTTGTGATTGCCGGAGAACAGTTCGTTGAGAGAGATGGCATTGCCCAGCGACTTTCCCATTTTCTGTCCGTTGATGGTGATCAGGTTGTTATGAATCCAGTATCGAACTGATTCTTTTCCCAGAGCTGCCGTGGACTGGGCGATCTCACATTCGTGGTGTGGGAACAGCAGGTCCATACCTCCTCCGTGGATATCAAAGGTATCCCCCAGGTATTTGGTACTCATCGTGGAGCATTCGATGTGCCACCCGGGATAGCCTTCACTCCATTTTGACGGCCATTTCATGATGTGGCCGGGTGTGGCTTTTTTCCACAAGGCAAAATCATAAGGATGCTTTTTCTCTTCCTTCCCTTCCAGGTTACGCGTATTGCTGATGAGGTCTTCAATCTTCCGACCCGAGAGCTTTCCGTAATGATAATGCCGGTTGTATTTTTCTACATCAAAATAAATGGAGCCATTGGATTCATAGGCATAGCCATGTTCCAATATTTTCTCCGTGAAAAGCTGCTGCTCGATTATATGGCCCGAAGCATGAGGTTCGATATCCGGAGAAAGGGTGTTGAGCTGCTCCATATTGTGATGGTAGCTGTTGGTATATCGCTGTACGATCTCCATGGGCTCCAATTGTTCCAGACGAGCCCTCTTACCGATTTTGTCTTCCCCCGAATCGGCATCATTCTCAAGATGCCCGACATCTGTGATATTACGCACATAACGTACCTTGTATGCCAAGTACTTCAGATAGCGGTACAGCAGGTCGAAGGTAATAGCGGCTCGTGCATGACCCAGATGGGCATCACCATAAACCGTAGGACCACAAACATACATCCCCACATACGGGGGGTTGATAGGCCTGAATTCTTCCTTGCGGCGCGAAAGCGTATTGTATATTTTTAACATGACAGTCTCCATTTTTCAAATTAGATACAAAATTACAAAAATACCCGGAATATAAGTGGGGAGTGTGGAGTTTGGAATTCTTTTGTTTGTTATTCGTCTTTCAACGATCAACCATATAAAATAAAGCCAGGTTTATAACGCCTGGCTGCCCTGATTGAATCAAGTATATGTGTAAGATTGCCTGTTAATAAAGTTCAAAATCTGTGCCAAAAAATTATATTCCGTAATTTTATTACCTATAGGTAATATGAACTCTCATTGCAGTTACACCGTTGTAACTGACTGATATTAAGAGATATCAATTTTAAAAATTTCGTCAGGTAGGGTTATGGATTTTTTCTGTAAAATGGTGCATATTTATAATTCAGTATGTCATAAATCTTTTTTGCTTCTTTAGTTGGTTCAGTGCATTGACATCCAGATATCACCTGGTTTTTAATGTTTGTAATATTGGTGGTTAAACATTTTTGGGTATTCATTGTCCTGACGATTTCCCTCCGGTCTGAGTGATATCCTTTCTGTTTCAACTGGTACCGGATTGTTGAAAACGAATAAATCCTGGTTTAGATGAGCTAGGGAAGCAATAAAGGTTTTTTTATCAATAAAAATATACGCCTGTTTTTCTATCCGTGTCTTTCCTTTTTTATACATACTTTCAGGTTATCTATCAGATAGCTTACGCAAAGCTGGTAAAGGATTGTTCTCTGGTTTTTCTGTTGTATTTTGGAAGAGGCTCGATAAACATGTAAAAATAATAGATTTTAAATTGTTACTTATCAAATGTTCAGGCAGGTCTACAATTCAATTTCCAAAAAGCATAAAAACCAATCCATTCTTTTTGAAACAATTAAAAATCTCTCTCTTTGAAATTGTTTATAAATAGTAGGTACAATAGACAAAAATTAGACTGAAAACTTCTGAACGGCACATAATTATTTAAATTTGAGGCAAATCAAAGATTATGAATAAGTAAATGCGTTTATTGAAGAAGTAATTTACATGAAATTTGATATTAGAAACAATAAGCTGTGATATAAATGGTTAGTGTGCAATCGATATTTACAGGAGAAAAATACCTGGAAACTGATATGATATGGAATGAATACCAGGAAGGAAAACAAACTTATTCACAACTTGCTAAAAAGTTATATCATCACCTTTTGCTTAATACATCCTTTTCATACTGTTGTACTTCCGTGATATAATCTTCTCCAACAGGGACATCTTCCTGAAGACAGTAATAATTCCATACAGCGCCAAACAGTTTCGTTTTTAATTCTTCCAGCAATGCCAGACGTTCAAAGTTCTTACCGGCTTCTTCATATGATTTCAGGAGCGGAATGGGTTCAAGCAGAGCATATAAAAAAGCTTTTTGAGTGGCCCGGGTTCCCACAACATAGGCTCCGATCCGGTTGATAGAGGCATCGAAGAAATCCAAACCAATGTTTACCCGGTTCAGAAAATTATTACGGATAACTTCTGAAGCAATTAATTGGACATCTTCATTAAGTGTGACGACATGGTCGGAATCCCAGCGGACCGGGCGGGTAATGTGTAATAATATTTCATCAAGGAACAACAGGACAGAAGATATTTTGTCTCCGACCTGTTCAGTCGGATGAAAATGGCCATTGTCTAAGCAAACCAGAATATTATTTTTTATGGCGTATCCCAAATAAAATTCATGCGAGCCCACTGTCATGGATTCTAGGCCGATACCAAAAAGTTTACTTTCCACAGCGTCTTTCATGTGATCTTTTGGATATTTGACGGCTATTGCTTCGTCCAGTGACTGTTTCAGAATGGTGCGATGGCCATTCCTGTCTACAGGTGTATCTTTTGAGCCATCAGGGATCCAGGTATTGTGCACACAAGGGGTCCCTAGTTGTTTGCCAATATCTGCAGATATGGCCCGGCAACGTTTCAAATGTTCTACCCAAAAAGCTCTGTCTCCCTCATTCTTGGAAGATAAGGTATATCCAGAAGCGGCTCTTGGATGAGAAAACAGTGTTGCATTGAAATCCATCCCTATCCCTTGGATTTTGCACCAGTCAACCCAGCTTTGAAAATGTTTTATTTCAATTTGATCCCGGTCGATCTTTTTCCCCTGAAAGTCTCCATAGATCGCATGTAGGTTAAGTCGTTGTTTTCCGGGTAGAAGAGACATTACTTTTTCAAGATCCTGTCGCATCTCATCAAGAGAAGTGGCTTTTCCGGGGTAGTTTCCGGTAGCTTGGATTCCTCCGCCGGCCAGTTCAGCATCACGTGTCTCAAAACCGCCAACATCATCCGTTTGCCAGCATTGCAGACTGATGATGACCTCTTTCATTTTTCTTAAAGCGGCATCCGTGTCAACTCCTAACGAAGCATATTGTTCTTTTGCAAGATCATATGCCTGTTCAATAAGTTTATTATTCTTCATTTTTATTATTTTAGATAAAACTATTATTTTAGATAAAACATTTCTTCCAATTCTTTTGTTACCGGGGAGTTGTCAGGATTCACTTTCATAATGTCTGCCATAAAATTCCACCATTTTCTCATAATATTCGAGTGTCTTAAATCCTGATTGGAACCTTCTTTTATTTTCTGAAAAGCAAAAAGAGTGTTAGTTTCCTCATCCAGAAAAATAAAATATTCGTTGATGCCTGCTTCCTTCAACAATTTCTTTAACTCAGGCCAGATCTCGTCATGTCTTTTTTTATATTCTACTTTCTGTCCTTTATTTAAGTACATTTTAAAAGCTATTCTATTCATGACAGTTAGGTAAAAAAGTTAAAACAATGAATTTCCAATACCTACTATCATTACCGATAGCAAAATAATAATTATCCCTATCGCGATGGTTCCTTTTGTTTTTGGAGCTGTACCTTTCCATTCTTTCCGGTAAATTCCCCACATATTTGCTGTCAGGATAATCGTTGACATATGTAGGATCCATGAACTGGCTCCGTTACCCAGTTTGCTTTCGCCCATGCCATAAAAGAAAAACTGAAGGAACCAGGTTGTCCCTGCCATGGCTGAAAACATAATGTTTTTGGCAATAGGGGTGGAAGTATTCACAAAATCCCCGTAAGTTTTATTTTTTATACTCAAAATAGCGGTCCAAATAAGATTGGTAGTCAAACCTCCCCAAAGAATAACCACAAAGATTACGTTATTTTGAAAAAGCGGATTAAGACCTTTGGCTACGGCAGCTTCGGCCATTGGTTTCCCGACTTCAATCCCAAAATTGAAAAAAGCACTCAATATCCCTGACAAAACAGCAATTATCAATCCTTTTACCAGATTAAATTCAGCAATACTAGCTTTTTGTTCTTCTTCTGATAGTTCTTTTTCTTTCATCATTCCTGCTTTCCCGGAAATTGCAATACCCGTAATACTTAATACTACTCCCAGTAAAACAAGTTGACCCCCTGTTGTACTGAGCATATCCGTAAAAGAAATCTTCCCTTCAGTAGGATTGATATTATAATAAATAGAAGGAACTATAGCTCCAAATGCGGCACAGAACCCGAGAACCACCGAATTGCCGAGAGACATGCCAAGATATCTGACCCCTAAACCATAAGACAAACCTCCAATGCCCCACATTAAACCCATAAAAAAAGTAAGAAAAATTATTTTTGGAGCGGCATGGGCTATAATTTCACCAAATCCGGGGATGGTAAGGTATGCAGCCAATGGAGGAACGATCAGCCAGGAGAACAGTCCGCCAATGATCCAATAAGATTCCCATGCCCATCCTTTTACTTTATTGAACGGCATATAAAAACTTCCCGAAGCAAATCCTCCAAGTGAGTGATAAAAAACCCCTAATAATACTTGCATATGCTAAACAATATAAAAATCACTAGTTTTGTATAAAAAGTATATTTTTAAAACTCAAAATTATCTTTTAAAAACACAATTATCAATGCACAATTTGTTATAAACTTTGCACATTTTGACCTCTTAAATATGGATGATTTTTTCAAATACCTTGCACCTGGTGAAGAAGACAAAAATTGGGGCCTTTATATCAATGTTGCGGGGAAAAGACATGTTCCTCCGCATTCGGTATATCCGAGCAAGGATCATCCTTCCAGTTATTTTTTTACCTGGGAAACCGGCAGGGTGCTGGATGAATATCAGATTCATTATATAACACAAGGCTCTGGCGTTTATGAAAATCGTAGAGGAAAATATAATGTTAAACCGGGAGCTTTAATGATTACCAAACCGGGTATATGGCATAGATTTCGACCCAATTACAATACTGGTTGGACAGAACATTATGTTGGCTTTAATGGGTTCATTTCACAATTTATCTTGAATCTTTCCTTTTTTCCTACCCGAAAACCAGTTAAGTACATTGGAAATAGAGAGGAGATTCTTGATTCATATTATAAAATATTTGAATTTATTCGAGAAGAAAAACCTGGATTCCAGCAGGTGGCAGCAGGTATGATCATGAAATTACTGGGGGATATTGTCGCTCTGGAGAAAAGACGTAATTTTTCAAATCAACGTGTAGAAAAGATCATACAAAATATCCGCTTTGAAATAAGGGAAAATATTGAACAGAAAATTGATTTGAAAAAACTGGCAGAGGAAAATAATATTGGGTATTCTTATTTTCGTAAAATGTTTAAAAAATATACAGGTGTACCTCCTTTGCAATACCAATTGAGGCTTAAAATAATGAGAGCAAAAGAGATGTTGTTGTCATCAGATAAAATAATAAAGGAAATCAGTTATCAACTTGGTTTTCGTTCGGTATATTATTTTAGCAGGGTATTTAAAAATAAAACGGGTTTTACCCCTTCTGAAATTAGAAAAACATCCCAAAATATGAAGGTAAAAAAATCAGCAAAAAAACCCTTTAATGCTTGATATTCCCGATTTTTCTAACCAACACTTTCCTCGTGTATAAATGGTTTGTTTTCCATAAGGATTATTTTTTCTGTTGCAACAGAATCGATTTTTTTAATCCAAAGGAAAATATTCATCATTTTCCGGCATTCGAATAGGTATAATTTTCAAAGGTGATGTTTTGATTGGTTGTGGCAAAGAATCCTTTTTCCGGATGAGCAAGATATGATTTTTCCTTAATAGGCAGGTACTCATATCATTCGTGCCGGCCATTACAGGGCATCGGAACAAGGTTACCGTATTTGTTTTATGTGGGAGTAATCCCTACAGCCTGTGTCAAGAATGCGGGTTAGGTATCAGTCCTTAAAAATTATTACTCATCGTTGTAATGACCCATATTGTTAAAAAACTCATCAGAGTCAAAATTGGGATATTCATCATTGAGATCGGTGAGATTTATCCTTTTAGGGGGCTTTTTATCCTTCTTAATGTTTCTGAACCCTCTGATCTCTTCTTCCTGGTCGTTTCTTTTTTTTCCTCTTTTCGAACGGGTTTTATTCCTGGTCATGACTTGAAAAATTTGGATTGAAAAAAGTTAAATAAAAAAACTAATGCAAAATAAGTTGAATACTTTTATTCAAATATAGTTATTTTTAATATACTTTGGATAATGTTTAATATGTTAAGATAAAAAATCAGGGAAATCATATTCATCTTTCGGTTCATCTTCTTCGGTTTCCCAAAATGGAGGAGGTTTTTGAGGTCCTTCATGCCGGTATGCGAAGGCCAGTGCTACGCCGGTCATAGCTCCCATCAAGTGTGATTCCCAAGACATTTTTTCAACCAGGGGGAAAACGCCCCAAATCATACTTCCGTAAAGAAAAACAACCAACAAGGAAATAGCGATAAGAGGAATATGGTTGCGGATGATGCCGCTGAAAAAAAGAAAAGCAACCATTCCGTATATGATTCCACTGGCCCCGATGTGATATGCATCTCGTGCTCCAATCCATACCAGTATTCCCCCTATTAGCCACAGGTAGAAAAAAACTTTATACCCAATTTCCCGGTAGAAATATAGTGTTCCGGACATTAAAAAAAACAGGGGCAAAGAGTTGTTGGCCAGATGACGGATATTCGCATGGATGAAAGGAGAAAAAACAATGCCGCGTAACCCGCTGATCCTGCGGGGAAAGATACCCCAGGCAGAGAAATCCAGGCTCAGTTCGGTTTCGACAAACCAGACCAGCCAGAGGATCAAAATAAAAAATGCAGGAAAGAGAAGGCTGTATATGAATCTCTTTTTTTTGGCTGGAAGATCCTTTAGCTGTTTCACGTTCTGCTTATATCAGGTTAAAAGGCATTTAGGTAATAACATATCCGCAGTAACTTTCAAGCCGCTGGTAAGGGCCAGGTAAACAAAATGATCTTGCAGGCAGTGTTCTTCTGCCCACTCCATGTTGCGTGAGATCCCCAGATGAACCTGGCATAGTTCAGGTCGCAAAATGCAGGCATCCGTTTCGGGCAATGAAATGAAACACGGGTAGCAATATCCCTGGGCATACGTCTTTTTGATTAAACGTCCGCAATGAATGCAATGAATCTCATACCGGAAAGTAATTCTGATGTTGTGTCCGATAAGATCATTCAGGTCGATCTCCTGATCATCCAGGGGGAAAAAAAACAAAACTTCTTTTCCTGTTTCCGGAAGTTCTGCCCGCATTTTCTTTATCATGCCTGTCTTTTTCATCTGTCTTTTTCTCTTAAATAATCAAAGATAATGATTCGAAAAGAATTTGGAATGATAAAAAACACTGTGGTTCTTTCGGACAATAATTTATTTTATTACTTTTGCACCCCGCAATTAACTGTCCCTTGGTGTAATGGTAGCACTGCAGATTTTGGTTCTGCCTGTCCAGGTTCGAATCCTGGGGGGACAGCAAAAAAAGAAGGACCTTTAAAGGTCCTTCTTTTGTTATTGCTGGTAAAAGCAGGATTATTCCCGGATCTTAATAATATGAAAAGAAGAGTTCATGATTGACTTCAGGATCTCCCCCAGTTCTTGCATATCATCATCTCCATCTTCATAATACCAGTTGATATTAAGTTGCTTTTTAAGCTCTGGTTTCCTGAGGAAGGTTTTTAACATTTCAAAGATCCATTTAACAGAACTGGTGTTGATGTATTCGAATTTAAGATCTATTCTAATGTCTTTTGGGTCAGAATCAATGTATCGCTCGATCCAGGAAAAGACCGGCTGATAGAAATGATAGGGGTCGTTAAGAACAGATCGTCCCTCAAAGTGAATGTTTCCCTCCCGTAAGTATATTTTGGGAGAGTATTTTGTCTGCTCTATTTTTATTTCCTGCAACATTTAGTTTCTAATAGGTTTTTATCAGAAGGTATCAAAAAAAGTGCCAAAATTTTTAGTTAGTTCATGTATTTAAGTCATTATTAGATGTTTCCAAGTTGTTTGGTTTTAGTTGTTAATGTCTTCGGGGTTAAAAAGACCAAAGAGCTCGGCGTCAATTTTATCAATTACTTCACGTAAATGATTTGAATTGTTTGGGAAATCATAATCGTCGGCTTCAATGATCAGTTTTTTTCCCAGGTTGTAAGAGTCAATCCAGACCTCGTAACGTTCGTTAAGACATTGCAGATAATCCAGACGGATATTGTATTCATATTTTCTGCCTCTTTTCTGAATCTGACTGACAAGGGTGGGAACGGAAGCCCTCAGATAAAGCAAAAGATCAGGGGGTTGTATAAATGAACTCATCAGTTGGAACAGATTGAAGTAATTTTCGAAATCCCGTGTAGACATTAGTCCCATGGAGTGAAGGTTTGGGGCGAAAATATAGGCGTCTTCATAAATCGTCCGGTCTTGGATGACGGTATTGTTTTGTTTTCTGATTTCAATGATTTGTGAGAAACGGCTGTTGAGGAAATAGATCTGGAGATTAAAAGACCATCGTTGCATGTCTTCATAAAAATCATTAAGATAAGGATTGTCATTTACATCCTCGTAACGGGCTTCCCAGTTGTAATGTTTTGCAAGCAACCCGGTTAAGGTTGTTTTTCCTGATCCGATATTTCCAGCAATGGCGATGTGCATAATTGATGTGATTGATGATAAAAGAATGATTTTAAAAATAGGAAAAAAAATCAATGTTTTTCCAATCTTTTGTCTATTTCCAGTATTTCTTCCACAAAACGTCGTTTATTGGAGAGACGAGGTATTTTATTTTGTCCGCCCAGCTTGTTATATTTCCGGAACCAATGGTAAAATGTTTGTTTTTTTACGATATGAACCAATGGTTTGTCCAGGGTGATATTTTTAAAACGTTTGGCTTCATAATCGGAATTGGCTGCCATGAGTGCATGATCCAAAACTGTAGTAAAATATTCAGGATCGTCAGGCTCTTTTTCAAATTCGATACACCATTCGTGCCGGGCTTTTTGATGTTCATCCATGAAAACAGGCGCCACGGTATATTCGTTGATAATGGCTCCGGTTTTTTCACAGGCAACATGAAGCGCTTTCTCTACGTTGTCAATGATCACTTCTTCCCCGAAAGCATTCAGGTAGTGTTTGGTGCGTCCCGTAATCACAAAACGATAAGGTTGAAGAGAAGTAAACCGGATGGTATCACCGATAAGATAACGCCATAACCCGCCGTTGGTGGATATGAGCAGGGCATAGTTTTCTCCGGTTTTTACGTCTTCAATGCTCAGGACAGGAGGATTTTCCTGCTCGAAATATTTCATGGGAATAAACTCATAAAAAATTCCATAGTCCAGCATCAGAAGCATGTCTTTCCGGGAGGGGTCATCCTGAATACCGAAAAAACCTTCCGAAGCATTGTATGTCTCCATATAATGCATGTCCGGCGAAGGAATGAGCTCTTCAAATTGCTTCCGGTAAGGCTCAAAACTAACTCCTCCGTGAATGAATAATTCCAGGTTTGGCCATACCTCCAGTAGGTTTTTCCTACCGGTCTGTTCTAAAATATACCGGATCAATACCAGGTTCCAGGAAGGTACCCCCGCCAGGTTGGTTACGTTCTCGTGGATGGTAGTACGGGTAATCTCCTTCAATTTTATATCCCACTTATCCATCAGGGCGATTTCCAGTTGGGGAACCCGTAAAAATTCAGCCCAAAAAGGAATGTTTTCTATTAATATTGCAGAGAGATCTCCGTATAGAGATTTGTTACTGAAATTATTAACCTGGTGACTTCCTCCAAGCGTAAGGGCTTTTCCACTGAATATACGTGTATTTGGATAATTCCTTGTATATAAAGCCATAACGTCTTTTCCCCCGCGAAGATGGCATTGTTCTAATGCTTCCTGGGTGACAGGAATAAATTTGCTTTTTGTACTGGTAGTCCCGGATGATTTGGCAAACCATTTTATGGAACCCGGCCAGAGAAGATCTTTTTCCCCATGACGCAAACGTTCGACATAGGGTATAATATCTTCATACGTTTGGGTCGGAACCCTTTCCTGAAAAGTTTGTAATGAGGAGATATCCTGGTATTTGTATTTTCTCCCCCATTCGGTGTTTTGTGCTGAGGCAAGCAGATTTTGCAGTGTTTCCTCCTGCACCTCCACCGGATATTTCATAAAAAGATCTATCTGGTTTAATCGTTTGATGTTTAACCATCTGACCAATGAGGTGATAATCTTCATGTGCGATGTATTTTCCGGGACAAAGGTAACGGGTTTTAGCGAAAAACGTCATGTAGAATATCCAGTGATTTGATTTTACCCATGCCTTCCAAGTGAATACGGTAATATTGAAGAATCTTTTCGAGAAAATCATATTTGCCACCTGCTATTGCAGGAAGTGTATCCAGTTGTTCTATGGAAATATCTAGTAGAGAAGAGAAAAAAGATGCATTTTCTTTATCCATAAAATCTTGATGGCTGGGAATGGTTGAGATAAAAGTCCCTTCCCTCATGTCCAGGATCTGGTTGTTTTTCGAGAAATAATTTACGGGAGAAATACCGAGAAAACGCGTAAGCCGGACCAGAAAAAAAAGATGAAAATAGTTTGAAATATATTCTTTTTCATCCAGGTAGCGGATGGCATCATATAAATAAAAAAATAGTCCGGTATTGGACTCTTCTTCCGGGATTGTCTTGGTGAGCACTTCACTGAGAAAGAGTGTTATCCCTGTTTTTTGGATGTCTCCGTATATAGTAAGGAAGGGATGATTTATATGAGACTCTTTGATTATCTGAAGATTACGGGCAGGTTTGAAATATATATTCAGATCCAAAAGAGTGAGCGGCTGAAAGAAAGCCCTGCTAAACCCGGATTTTTTCCCGAATCCTTTTATCATAAATGCCAACCGTCCATGGTTTTCAGTGTATATATGCACAATAAGGGAAGAATCGCCGTATTTGATTTGTTGAAGAACGATGCCACGGGTTTTGGTTAGCATGGAAAAGATGTTTGGAAAACAAACCGAAAATTTAAATAATTTATCCGAAAATAAATTTATTTTTGAAGTAAATAATTTGTCATGAACCTACGAAAGGAAAAAGAATATGTTAAAAGGATTGCCAAGCTCGCAAAAGCAAATAAAGAGCTTAAATTAAGACTGAGTGAACTTCAAAAAAAGCTGGACAAGCTTTTGTATGAGAACGAGAAGCAGAAGGTATTACTGGAAAGCCTTTCCCCGGAACAAAAACGTAAAGGAAAAGAGGTTGAACATAAGATCAGGACATTGCGGTTTGATATGGCAACCGTTTTGTTTGCTGATATTCAGGGATTTTCAAAATTATCGGGGAAAACCGATTCCCAGGCTATTATAGACAAACTGGATGAGATTTTCTTTGAATTCGATGCTATTGCTAAAAAATATAAGATCGAAAAGATCAAAACCATTGGTGATACTTATATGTGTGCCGGTGGAATCCCGATTAAAAACAGTACAAACCCAATAGATGTTATAATGGCTGCCATCGAGATGAAACATCACATGGGAAAAGTGCAGCATGAATGTGATTTTAAGGAGGATCAGGTCTGGGATATGAAAATGGGTATCCATACCGGACCTGTCGTGGCTAATGTTACAGGGAAAAGAAAAGTGTCTTATGAAATCAAAGGAGACACGGTCAACACTGCTTCACGTATTGAATCTGCCTCAGATACCGGAAATATTGTTATTTCGGTTATGACCTATGAACTGGTGAAAGAATTTTTTATTTGTGAGTATTTTGGAAAGATTCCTGTCAAATACAAAGGGGACATGGATATGTATGTGGTGAAAGGGCTGAAGCCTGAGATCTCTGAGAATGGAGATGGATTTACACCCAACAAAGCCTTCCGTATCAAATTTGCCCTGATACAGTTTACGGACTTGCAGGAGGTAATCCTTGATAAACTGGAGAAAGAATTACCTGAATATTTATATTATCATAACGTGAAACATACAGTGGATGTGGTGACAGAGGTTGAGTTGATAGGCTGGGCAGAAGGAATAAGCGATGAAGAAATGCTGCTGTTGAAAACAGCCGCCCTTTTTCATGATGTGGGCCATGTTATACAATATGATAATCATGAATATCATGGGACGGTAATTGCCCGGGAAATGCTTCCGAAATACGGATATACCCCGGAACAAATTGACCGTATTTGTGAAATAATCATGGCGACCAAACTGCCGCCCAAGCCACAAAACTTATTGGAAAGTATTATATGTGATGCGGATTTGGACTATCTGGGTCGTACCGATTTTATTCCGGTTTCAAATACTTTGTATAAGGAATTACATGAGCAAAATAAAATTGGCTCTCTGAATGAATGGAATAAGTTACAGGTCAAATTTATCAGCGGACATCAATATTTCACAAAGACAGCCAGGAGTCTGCGCGAGGTTAATAAACAAAAACAGATTGAGCGGTTATCCAAATTGATTACAGAAGATAATTGAACAAAGCACTTATTTAATAACCAAAATCTTTATAATTTGTGTTTGCATTCCGTTTTTATTGGAAATGAAGGCCAGATAAATTCCCGAACTTACTTTTTCCCCCGACATGTTTTTCCCGTACCACAAAGCCTGTCCTCCCAATGAAATGGTTTCATAGACCAGATTGCCGCTGATATCGGTAATTTTAACGGTGGACTCCGGGAGTAATCCCGTAATGGTTATTGGCCCGTTAAAGTTTTCCCTTACCGGATTTGGATAGGCATAAACCTGACTGTAATCGGAAAATCCTTCAATGGCTGTACCATGATACGAGATGACCCCTTTGTCGGTGCCAAAAAAAACTTCTCCGGTTGAGGGTTCAATTGCAATGCTTTGTATGTTATCAGATGGTAACGGGCTGTTGGATGAGGTGAAGTGATGAATTTGGGCCAACCCGTCGGGAGAGATAAGAAATGCTCCGGATTTCTGGGTGCCGAACCATTTGCGATCGGCCCCGTCAACGGCAATACAGGTTATTAGTTCGGTACTTAGAAGATAATCTGCGAGATTACTGCCGTCATTACGGGGGACTTTGATGCGATGTGCCGGCAGGACAGGCTGATCAAAAACCTGAAAGGGACTGTAATAAACTAAGGGACCCTGGTCTGATCCGACCCAGATATATTCGTTCTTGTCTTTGGCAATGGCATAAAGGTTATTGTGTGAAGCCCCGTCCTGATCAATGACTGTCATCCTTTTGGCCCTGTCATCCGAAGCATTTTCCGGAGTGTTGTTATCGTCGAAAACGAACAATCCGTGACCCCGCGGAAGAAGCACCCACTTATAGGCATTATCCGTGATTACGATATCCCCGGTTTCCATGTTGTTGAGATATTTTCCATAGGGAAGAGCATGCCATGTTCCGTCTTCCATCCTGACGGAAACTGGATTGTTAACCACTGCGTTGGTAACCCACAGACGGTGATCATGGTCAAAAGCCATCCCTCCTACCCGGATATAATCCTGTCCCGGGATTATACTTTGCAAAGTGCTGTTATTGTCGTCGTAAATAGTTTTCAGTTTCCCGTTTTTGAATACCAGTATCCCATAATTCCAGGCAGAAGCATAAAACACATCCGGGTCAAGAGGATCTTCAAGGATACGGACAATATCCTTGAAATTATAATCTATGATATTATTCCATTGGTTATCTCTGAAAAGATAAATTTTGGCAACATTCCAGGTAGCATTCCAGGCAGGATCCCTACCTCCACAGGCCACGGCTAATGTATGGTCCCAAGCCCGGAGATAATACGCTTCATTGGTATAAGGTCCGTCAGGAAATGCAGAGGAGTAGTTTTGATAATCAGTGGTGTGAACCAACCCTCCTTCGGCATTGGCAATCCAAAGGGTTCCTGTATCATCATAAAGGGCATCATGGGCTTTTGGTTTATCATATCCGAAATCATTGATAATGTGGACAGGTTGCAGATTAGCGTTAAAGATTCGGATGAGTTTATCGCTGGCTATGAGGAAATGATCGTGACTGACGCGCAGGTTGTAGTTTTTAATCCCGGGAAGAGCAGAAAACACCTCCCATGTTCTATCATTTTTTTGATAATAAATTGTGTCCTGGGTATAAGAAATATCGGTGCGATTTACAAAAAGACGGCCTTGGAACGAAACAATTTTTGAAAAACTTTTATGAGATGATGGAATCTCCGGTATCCGGGTCCAGGCTCCATAATACACGAGATCCGGAGCGTGCCGGTCAGCCCGGTAGATGCCCTCCTCCGTAGCAGCATACAGGTAAGGAGGCTGATAAGCCAAACTGTAAACCCTGATTTGTTTTCCGTTCTCTCCAATAATGTACGTGTCTTTGATCTCTTTTTTATTAAGGCTGATAACAACAATACCAAAACTGCAGGAGAGAAAAGCTTCCGAGTCAAGAATCAAAATGTCGTATACGGTTTTTTCTCCGGGGATCGCCTTACGTAAAATATCGCTGATATTGGTGATTTTGTTTTTTCCAACCAGATCGATGTTGGTATTTTTATAAGCGATCACCAGTTTCTCTTCCGAAGGAGCCCAGGCAGCAACGGAAATATCATAGTCGGAAAGTCCATGAATCTTTGAAAAGGGGTAGAGGCTGTTGTCTTCCTGATCATAATAAAAAAATCCCCCGCTGGTGATACAATAGATCTTGCCGGGAGATTCTATTACAAGATTGGCATGGGAGTATGCATAATGATCATGCCAGGCACCAATAGGGGTTTGCCCGGTCAATTTTACCGGAGGAAAAACCATGTTGCATAATATAAACAGGATAAAACCAGCTGTTTTCATCTGTATAAAAATTTTCTTCACCCATGTAACCGATTACTCACGGTAAAACTGTTCGTGAGCTCGCTGTGCTCGGTTCACTCTCACAGGAATTTTTTAAACATTTTCCTATGTGAATTTTTGATTAAAAAAATTCATGTTCGTTTCATGCTTTATCATTTAAAAATTCTTTGTTCAGAAAAGATGTAAATTTTCTAAAAGCCCGGGACCGGTGTGATATGGAGTTTTTAACATCTAAAGGCATTTCGGCAAAGGTGATATTGTATCCGTCAGGAATAAAAATAGGATCATACCCAAAACCCTGTTTCCCCTTTTTGACTAACCCGATTTTCCCGTTGACGATCCCTTCAAAAAGTTTTTCTTTTCCGTCGTTCCAAACAAAAGCAATGACCGTCCTGAACCGTGCCAAGCGGTTATCGGCATTTTTCAATTCTTTCAGGACCTTGTCCATGTTGGCCTGATCGTTCTTGTTTTTTCCGGCATAACGGGCGGAAAAAACTCCGGGCCGGTTATTCAATGCTGCTATTTCAAGGCCTGTATCATCTGCAAAAGTAGGAATACCGGTTTTTTGAAAAATAAATTTTGCCTTAAAAAGGGCATTTTCTTCCAGCGTTTGATAATCTTCGGGGATGTCTTCTGCAAGGTCTACATGCTGGAGACTTAATAACATAAAACGTTTATCTACAAGATGCCGGACTTCCTCAATCTTGTGTTTATTATGAGTGGCGAAAATGATTTTCATTATGTATTAAAAAAGAAACAAGGTAGTGATTACCTTGTTTCAAACGGAGAAATTAATATTTTATTCTCATAAGGAAGGTTGTTTACAGTGTTTAACCTCCCATGGCCGAAAAACTGCCTGATCTTCTGAGTGAAGGATCCGGGTTTACACACATGACAGGTATCTTTTCATGATTGGCAATGATGTGTTGCTCATCTGCCCCCAAAGCATAATCGGCAAAAGAGATATCCTTGGTGGTCATGACCAGGATCATGTCAGCATCAACCTTTTTGGCATAATCGATGGTTTCCTGGTAGAATTTCTTTTTTCCAGGAGCAGAATGAATTTCATATTCTATTCCCTTGCTGTCAAGGAATTTTTTTGTAAAAGCAAGGTTGTTTCGGATCTTTGTTTGGAAAAGACGATCCCTGTAGTTTTGCTTTATGATGTAAAATTTTGTTTTATAATAGGTTGATAAATAATTGACCCATTGAATTTTTTCCTTGTTTTCACTGCGGAAATCAATGGGAAAAACGATTTTTTCGAAACGCCTTTTGGCAGGAGGTGCCTGGACAATAATAAAAGGTACCGTAGAACTGACAATTACTTTCAGGGCCCAACTACCGGTTAATTTTTGGATCCCTTTTCTTCCGTGTGTTCCCATGATGATGAGGTTGGCATCCACTTCTTCGGCAATGGTACTTATATCCTTAAAGATACTTCCTTCCCTGACAATATAGCGGGGTTTGATAAAATGCTTTTTAAATGTTTGTTCTGCAATTTCTTTGCATTGTTTTTCCGCCAAAGTAATTTCTCCATTATCTTTTACAATGTGGACTAAAACAATGTCATTTTCCATGATAGGAGAAATGACCAAAGCATGTTCCAAGGCATAATCACCAATTTGGGTGAAGTCATGCGGAACGACGATTGTTTTTTCACTTTTTCCCATAGAATTTTATTTATTGGTTGACAATCAATAAAAATAGTTAATTTTGACTTTGGTTTTCGCCAGGGACGTACAAGTTATGAAAATTTCTTCAAAGACAACGAATATAGCATTATTTTTTTTAATGCAGCTATTATTTTTTTTCTTTTATTTCCCGGCAAGTGGAGAGGATAAGAGTCAAAATCATCCTGTTTTAGCTGATAGGGACTGTGTTAAGTATCTGATAATAGGAGAGGATACTCTAATTGATTTGGGGAAGACTTCCCCTTTTTTCAAGAGAAAGGTTTTTTCTTTCAGGAACAATTTTCTGATAATCGAACTTTTCCCTAAAGCCTCTGATTCCGGGAATGTTTATATCTTTAACTTGCAGGGGGTTTCTTCTACGGTCAATCAACCTGTTGCTTACCCGTATAAAGAATATACCAATTTATCTCCCGGAAACTATTTAATTGAAGTTAATGTGATCCATCAAGGCGTTCCCAAAGCTTGTCTTAAATTTCCTTTTCGGATATTACCTCCGTTTTACAGAACTCCGGTAGCTTATGTTTATTACCTAATTGGTATTATTTTGGTTTTGTGGGCAGTTTACCGTATGCGCAACTACAATTTTGCTAAACAACGGTTTCTCCTTGAACAAATTATAAATGAAAGAACAGAAGAACTTCTGAGGGAAAAGGACCGTACTGAGAAATTATTGACTAATGTATTGCCAAAAAATACTGTTGATGAAATCAAATCAACGGGAAGAGCTAAAAAAAAGAAGTTTCAGATGGTAACCGTTCTGTTTTCAGACATTCAGGGTTTTACAAAAATTGCTGAATCCATGAATTCGGAAATATTGATTGATGAACTGGATCGGTTTTTTTTTCATTTTGATTCAGTGGTTGAAAAATACAATATTGAAAAGATAAAAACTATCGGAGATGCTTATATGTGTGCTGGCGGTATACCAGAAAAAAACAGAACCAATCCTGTTGAGGTGGTACTGGCAGCAATGGAAATGCAACATTACATGAGCCAGCTGAAAAAAGAGCTGCAGGAAAAAAACAGACCGGTGTGGGATATCCGCATTGGCATTCATACAGGATCGGTAATTGCCGGGGTGATAGGACATAAAAAACTCTCCTATGATATTTGGGGAGATACTGTAAATACAGCCAGCCGGATGGAATCATCCGGAGAAGCAGGAAAAATAAATATTTCGGGATCTACCTATGAACTGGTGAAAGATTTTTTTATCTGTGAATATCGGGGGAAAATGCCTGTGAAATACAAAGGAGAAATCGATATGTATTTTGTGGAAGGCATTCGTCCGGAACTGGTCGGCAGGGACAAAATCACCCCCAACCATGATTTTTTCATCAGGTTGCAAATGTTACGGCTCCAGGATCTGGAAGAGTATATCCTTGAAAAGCTGGAGTCGGAATTATCCATGAATCTTTATTTTCATAATGTTAAACATAGTATTCACGTTTATACTATGGTTGAACTGTTGGGCAGGGCTGAAGGGGTTGCCACGGAAGAAATGTTGCTTTTACGGACTGCAGCCCTGATGCATGATACAGGATATATCATGACTTATGAAAATCATGAAAAAGCAAGTTGTGATCTTGCAATGGATATTTTGCCGAAGTATAAATATTCAGAAGACCAGATCGAAAAGATATGTGATCTGATCGAGGCGGGAAAGGATCCTTTTCATCCCAAAACAAAACTGGAGGCCATCATGTTTGATGCAAATTATAACTATCTCAGCCGGATTGACTTCAGAGATGTAGCTTGGCGTATTTGGAATGAGGTGAAGGCGTATAATAAAGAAGTTCCCTTTGAAACATGGAAAAAGGAAATGATTGATTTGATAAGCCAATATGACTATCATACGACTACTGCCAGAAAACTCCGGGATATTGATAAAAAAACACAGATTTGCATTATTAGAAATCTCTCTGAAACATAACCGGTAAATTGTGAAATGTGGTTTTTATCACCTATTTTTGTAGACTTTCCTAATGTTAAAAAAGTAAAAATATGGATTGGAAAAACTTGTCCTTTAGTTATACTAAAACCAATTACAACGCCAGGTGTTATTACAAAAACGGGAAATGGGGTTCCGTTGAGGTGACCGATTCTGAATACATTAATATGCATATGGCCGCAACCTGCCTGCATTATGGCCAGGAGATCTTTGAAGGAATGAAAGCATTTATGGGAAAAGACGGAAAGATTCGTCTGTTTCGCTGGGAAGAGAATGCCAAAAGGTTTAGACATTCTGCTGATGGGATCATGATGCCTGAGGTGCCGGATGAACTCTTCAAAGAAGTCGTTTTCAAAGCCATCCGTGCTAATAAAGAATTTGTTCCCCCTTACGAAACTCACGGTTCTTTATACATTAGACCTTTGTTGATAGGAACCGGAGCAGAACTGGGAGTAAAACCTGCGAGTGAATATTTATTTATTGTTTTTGTGTCTCCTGTGGGTTCTTATTTTAAGGAAGGGTTTAGGCCCGTGAATATGATGATTTGCAGGGATATGGACCGGGCTGCTCCTCATGGGACAGGAACTTATAAAACCGGAGGAAATTATGCCGCAGGCATGAGGGCTGTGGAAAAAGCACATAAGGCCGGCTATGCTAATGTAATATTCCTGGATGCCAGGGAGAAAAGATATATAGACGAATGTGGCCCTGCCAACTTTTTTGCCATCAGGGATAATACTTATATTACTCCGGAATCCCCTTCAATTTTAGACTCAATTACAAACAAAAGCCTCATCAGACTGGCAGATGATATGGGATTGAAAACCGAAAGGCGAAAAGTCCCGGTAGAGGAATTGGCCACATTTGAAGAAGCGGGTGCCTGTGGTACGGCTGCTGTGATTAGCCCGATCCATATTGTTGCTGATCCTCTTTTAAAGAAAGAATATGTCATTGGTGATGGAAATCCGGGCCCTGTATCAACCATGTTATATAATCGGCTGACAGCTATCCAGTTTGGAGACGAACCCGATGCTTTTGGATGGATAACCATTTTCGAATAATGTGAGTATAAAGTATTTTTTGAAACCTTCTGATGCCAATACCTGAAAAAAATATTACCAGAAGAAGATTAAAGAGTTCATACGTAACTTCTCTGATCAGCATAACGCTGGTATTATTCCTTCTTGGTCTCGTGGGGTTGCTTATACTTGATGCGAGAAAATTATCCGATTACCTGAAAGAAAGTTTTGGATTTTCTGTGATGATAAAGGCAAATGCCAAAGATGTGGAAATAAGATTATTCCAAAAGACACTTGATGCACAAGTTTATGTAAAATCCACACGCTTTGTCCCCAAAGATATTGCCGCTTCCGAATTGCAAAAAGAACTGGGAGAAGATTTTTTACAGGTGCTGGGATATAATCCTTTGCTTTCATCTATTGATGTCTACCTGAAAGCAGATTATGCACAACCGGACACTATAAAAAAGATTATTTCTGAAATTAAAAAGTCCCCGATCGTAAAAGAAGTTTATTACCAGAAATCACTGTTACATGCAATCAATCAAAATGTTAGTAAAATCAGTTTGATCCTTTTGACATTCAGCTTTTTGTTATTGCTGATTGCAGTGACGTTGATCAATAATACAGTGCGTTTAATGGTGTATTCCAAGAGATTTATTATCAACACAATGCAGCTTGTTGGAGCTTCAAGTGGTTTCATTCGGCGGCCTATGCTGTTGCGAGGGATCATACAAGGAATGCTGGGGGGATTTCTGGCTGCAGGGATGGTGACAGGAATTATTTATCTGCTTCAAAAGGAATTCAAAGACTTTTATTTGATCCAGAATTATGAAAATATTGTGATCCTAATGACAGGAATGATCGTGCTGGGTATACTTTTGACCCTGATATCAACGTTTTTTGCTATAAATAAATATTTATCTGTAGACGAAGACAAACTTTATTATTAATATGATGGCTAAAAAAGATTTGAATAAGAAAAAACAGGGCCAGAAGGAAGGTTTTGCCCTGGATAAGAAAAATTATATAATGATCGCAATCGGTTTTGGGATTATTGTGCTTGGTTTTTTACTTATGATTGGGGGTAAGTCTGATGATCCGAACGTTTTTAACCCGGCAATCTTCAGCTTTAGGAGAATAACGCTGGCACCGGTGATCATATTGTTTGGCTTTGCTTTTGAGATATGGGCTATAATGAAAAAAACGGACCAAAAATCTGAGATTAATTAGCAAGGTATGAACAATATGGAAGCTTTTGTCCTGGGTTTGGTGCAGGGGCTGACAGAGTTTTTGCCTGTCAGTAGCAGCGGACACCTGGAGATAGGGAAATTTTTGTTCGGAAACCTGGAAGAAAGCCTGAATTATACAGTAGCGGTTCATGGAGCTACAGTCTTGAGTATTATCGTTGTGTTTTGGAAAGATATTGTTGCCTTGTTCCAAGGCCTGTTTGCTTTTCAAATTAATAAAGACACCATATATATACTAAAAATACTTTTATCTGCCATCCCTGTAGGCATTTTAGGGATGTTATTTAAAGATGACGTTGAAGCCCTGTTTAATGGACGGATACATTTTGTTGGAGCCATGCTGATCGTGACTGGAATATTGTTATTTGCTACAACATTGGTCCCTGTAGGAAAAAGAAAGATCTCGTGGTTGGATTCTTTGATCATTGGCATTGCACAAGCTGCTGCAGTACTCCCCGGCATAAGCAGGTCCGGGGCTACAATAGTAACCGGCTTGCTGTTGGGAAATGACCGTACGGAAACTACCCGTTTTTCTTTTCTGATGGTTCTATTACCTGTGATCGGGGCTAATTTTATTGAGATTTATTCCGGAGATTTTTCCAATAAGAATCCGGTTGGAACACTTCCTCTGGTGATTGGTTTTATTACTGCTTTTATTTCAGGTTTGTTTGCCTGTAAATGGATGCTCTCTATCGTGCGAAAAGGGAAACTGTTTTATTTTGCAATTTACTGTGTGGTTGTGGGGCTTGGTGCTTTATTATTTTTTCATTAATACCTGATAAATTTGGAATTCGATTTTCTGGAAGGCGAAGTCCTGTTGTTTGATAAACCTGAGGGTTGGACCTCTTTTGACTTGGTGAAAAAAGTGAGGGGATTGATAAAACGGCACATGGGCATACAAAAGATCAAAGTGGGGCATGCAGGTACACTGGATCCATTGGCCACCGGATTAATGATCCTTTGTACAGGAAAAATGACGAAACAAATCAGTCGTTTTCAAAACCTCGATAAGAATTATGTGGCAAAATTGGAATTTGGAAAAACAACTCCGTCTTTTGATACGGAAACAGACGTGGACCATTATTATCCGTATGATCATATTACCCATGAAAAATTACTTAAGGTTTTAGATGGTTTTATCGGTACACAGGAGCAATATCCACCGGCGTATTCAGCCAAAAATATTAAAGGTGAAAGGGCATATAAACTCGCGAGGAAAGGAGAAAAAGTTGTGCCTAAGCCGCATACCATTACAATTAGCAGATTAGAATTGTTAAGCTTTGACCTTCCGTTTTGCTCTTTTCAGGTTGATTGTTCAAAAGGAACTTATATACGTGCCCTTGTCAGAGACATTGGAAAATCATTAGATAGCGGAGCTGTCATGACTGCCTTAACACGCACTCGTATAGGTGAATATAAGTTATCAGATGCTTACAGTATTAAAAATTTTGAAAATATTTTATCAGGAATGTAACAAATTGAAAAATCATACGTATAAAGCCAAACTTTTTCACTAAATAAAAAATATATATGAAATTATCACAGTTTCGTTACGACCTGCCAGAAGAATTGATTGCCAAATATCCTGCGAAAAACCGGGATGAAGCACGGTTAATGGTGTTGCACAGGGAAACGGGGAAAATAGAACATAAAGTATTTAAAGATATAATCGATTATTTTGAAGACAGAGATGTTATGGTATTTAATGATACCAAAGTTTTCCCGGCAAGATTGTATGGTAACAAGGAAAAAACCGGCGCGGAAATAGAAGTGTTCCTCTTGCGTGAGCTGAACCGTGAACAGCGTTTGTGGGATGTACTGGTAGATCCTGCCAGGAAGATACGCATCGGTAACAAACTGTATTTTGGGGAAAATGATATGCTTGTGGCTGAGGTAATTGATAATACCACCTCACGGGGAAGAACTCTTCGTTTTTTATATGACGGACCGTATGAGGAATTCAAAAAAACTTTATATAAACTAGGGGAAACACCTTTGCCCAAGTTTATTAAAAGACCCGTAGAACCGGAGGATGACGAACGTTACCAGACTGTTTTTGCCAAAAACGAAGGTGCTGTGGCAGCTCCGACAGCCGGCATGCACTTCAGCCGTGAGCTTTTGAAACGTCTGGAGATAAAAGGAATTGAATTTACCTTTATAACCCTGCATGTAGGTCTCGGAAATTTCAGAAGGGTGGATGTTGAAGACCTTACAAAGCATAAAATGGATTCTGAAAGGATTATCATCCCGGAAGAAACAGCTAAAACAGTTAATGCTGCAAAAGATCGAAAAAGTGTTGTTTGTGCGGTGGGTACAACGGTTTTACGTACCATGGAAAGTTCGGTTTCTACAGACTACAGGCTAAAACCATTTGATGGCTGGACCAACAAATTTATTTTTCCTCCTTATGAAGTGAAAATCCCGGACCGTATGATCAGCAATTTTCATCTTCCCTATTCTACACTATTGATCAATGTAGCTGCTTTTGCCGGATACGACCAGCTATTCAAGGCTTATGAGGTTGCTGTGAAGGAAAAATATCGGTTCGGAACCTATGGGGATGCCATGTTGATTATTTAATCCTTTCGGTTTTTTTATGAGATTTCCTCAGAACTTATTGAGTCTTCTATATTTATATGGGGAGAAGTATGGGTTGGATCAACCAGTTCCCTGTATTTGAAAAAAATCTTCTTGAAATCTTCCCAGGTAGGGCGTTTCAGGGTTGGATTACGTAAAAGAGCTGACGGATGAAAAACAGGCATAACCCAGCGGTTGTGCCATTCTTTCCAGGTTCCCCTTATTTTTGTAATGCGTAAAGCAGGATCTATTAATCCGTTTAATGCAGTAGCTCCCAGAAGAATCAATATTTTTGGATCGACCAGTTCTATCTGCTGAAGCAGATAAGGGAGACACATTGCCCGTTCTTCGGGTAACGGTGCCCGGTTGTTTGGAGGTCTGCATTTTACGATATTTCCAATAAATACATGTTCTTTACGGTTGAAGTTACAGGCAGCCAGAATCTTATCAAGCAATTGCCCGGAACGGCCCACAAAAGGTCTGCCTGTAAGATCTTCATCCCTGCCAGGGCCTTCTCCGATTATAAAAATATTCGCATGGGGATTGCCTTCTCCGAACACAACATGGGTGCGTGTTTTACTTAATTGACACTTTGTGCATTGCAGTACTTCTGCCTTTAATAATTCAAATTCATTTTCCATAAATAAACTTTAATAGAAAAAATATTGTTAATTCACCCTGTAAAGTTAACTTTTTATCAAAATATACGTACATAATTCACATGTATTTATTTAATTTAATAAATTTTTATATTGCAACCTTTTAAATGCTAAAGGTGTCATTGTAAATAGTAAAACTATAATATAAAACCGGAATATCCCTTAAATGACCATCCGCAAAACGAAATTATTTACCGTTTTGGCCATCCTCTTTTTATTGGCTCAGGGCGTTTATGGGCAATGGTTGGCGGGGTATTTATACAGGAAAAAGATCACCATCCAGGCAAGTCAGGTACCAGGCAGTTCTAACCTGACAGATTTTCCCGTTCTGATTGAAATAACATCAACAGATTTAAAACAAAAAGGAAGTGGTGGGGGGGTGGCAAATGCCAACGGATGGGATACCCGTTTTACGGCTGCAGATAAGATTACAACGCTGAACCATGAGATTGAGCGTTATGACGCGGCTACCGGGACCCTGACGGCATGGGTCAGAATCCCTTCTTTGTCCCCCACGACCAATACGGATATTTATCTTTATTTTGGAAATACTTCCATATCCTCGGACCCTTCCACATCCTCTACCTGGAACAGCAATTATCTCGGCGTATGGCACCTGCATGATGATTTCAATGATGCAACAGCCAATAATATTGACGGAACTGCTACAGGTACCATTAATTCGACAGGCCAAATTGCAGATGGCCAAAATTTTAACAATGGAAATCCGGATTATATTGATCTGGGAAACTCATCGGTTTTAAATTTTGGCACAGAAAATTGGACTTTATCTGCCTGGGTAAATACATCGTCAACCAGTGGCCAGCAAAATATTTTAGGAAAAGGAGCGGAAAATTATTCATTTTGGTTCTGGACCCAGAATGATGACGGCTATTTCATTGGCCTGAATGGACAAAATGCTTTTATAGAAGTATTTGATGGAAACAATGGGAAAACGGCAACATCCGTAACCAATTTGTCTGCAAACATATGGTATTATATTACCGGTCAAAAGATCGGTGATTATCTACAGATCTATGTGAATGGGAGCTTGGAAAGTTCGGTAAGTGGAGTGATAAACTATGATTTATCCAGGGTTGATAAAAACCCGGCCTATATCGGTATAGGCAGGTATATTGATTTTTTTGGAGGAAATAATTTTCCATACAGGTCTTTCGGAGGGGATATTGATGAAGCGCGTATTGTTCATACAGCTCTTTCCCAGGAATGGATACAGACAGAATATAACAACCAAAGCAATCCATCGGCATTTTACATTGCGGGATCTACGGAAGCAGTAGCACGTTATGCCATAAAAAGCGGGAACTGGAACGATCCGACAGCCTGGTCCATTTTTTCCGGGGGAGGACCCTGCGGCTGCATCCCGAATGATACCAGTGAAGTGTTTATCAATGAAACAGGAGCTGGGTATACTATTGATCTCAACATATCCGGAAACGCAAAAAAAGTTACTGTCTATAACGGGGGAACCCTACAATGGGCAGCTGCAAACATTGTATTATCCTTACATGGTGACACGTTGGATATTCAATCAGGGGGAGTGCTTACCGGAAACGGGCAAAACAGGCCGAAGATCTTTTTCATGACGGACGGATCAGCCTCGGTGTTAAATAATGACGGATCATTTGATATTGAAAACATTGAAGTTTACGGTAACGGAGGAACTTTAACAATTACCGGATCATCGGATGTTAATGTTTCCAGGGATTTTATTTTACAGGATGACAACCTTTCCGTAATAAACAATAATTCAGGGAGTGTTGTTGTCTCTCATGACCTGAGTTTGAAAGGGGCTTCAAATATCGTTCAAAATAACGGAATTTTAACGATTGGGGAAAATCTGAAAATAGATAGTCAGAGTGCGGTTTTTACAAACAATGGCTTTTTGTCTGTACAAAAGGATTTAAATCTCAATGGAAGCAATGCTAACCTAATCAATAATGATACGGTCAATATTGCTGGCAAACTTCAGTTACAGCAATCCAACTGTTCGGTAAGCAACAACCGTTATTTTCACGTATCCGGGAATTTCCAGATAGGTGCAGGGGGGGATGGGGGTTCTTTTACAAATAATTCCGGTGGTAATGCCATTTTTGATAGTAATTTCAGATTTGGGGATAAAGATATCACTGTTTCAAACTATGCTGATCTTACTTTGTCAGGTATTTTTGAACAGATTGATAACGGAAGTGCCTTTTATAATTATAATGGGAGCACCTGGAATTATGGAGGAGCCGTATTTGATCCGGATGTCCGGCTTTATTGTAATTATGATGCCAATACGTTCAGGTATAATGCTACCGGGAATCAGGATATTATCACACCGCAAGATGCTTATTGGCATATCATACTTGCAGGTTCCGGAGATAAAGTGACACAAAATGATCTGGACATAAATGGAAGTGTGAATATCTCGGGAACGGCAAATTTTGATGTTGGCACTAACGGTAATGATCTCCATGTTGCGGGAGACTGGACCAATTCGGGAAATTTTACAGCCGGAACACAGAGGGTTACGTTTGATGGATCTTCTCTTCTGGGAGGATCTTCAGTAACAAATTTTTATCACTTGAATATCACAGGTGATTTGTCAGTAGCAACAGGTAAAACCTTTCAGGTTGCTGGAAATTGGAGTAATAC
>Ga0190359_1000325_pt1 | contig 33307 bp, 31 predicted proteins | sample 48721823_MG_FD_161269 | JGI IMG/M metagenome (GOLD analysis project Ga0190359, IMG submission 161269) | Hydrothermal vent microbial mat bacterial communities from Southern Trench, Guaymas Basin, Mexico - 4872-18-2-3_MG | ecosystem: Environmental > Aquatic > Marine > Hydrothermal vents >... | reverse complement strand
GGTTGCATCTTCAACGCTCTTGACAAAGGCTTCATCGGTTCCTGGCACGGCAAGTGAGCCCTTCTTCCACGTTGTGAAATCTCCCTGGACATCCACAACGATGACACCGGTCTTACCTGATTGCGCCTTAGCGCCTCCAAAACCCCCGAAGAAAAGCAGGTTTGCCAACACCCCGAAAATATTTGAGTACTTCATGATGCCTCCTCCTTATGTGATTCTGCCATTAGGAGTTTGAATATTTGGATTTAATCACTTTCCTTGCAGTCTCTTATTGAGTAAGTTTCCTCATAAGCTACTTCAGCATCATTCTGGGTAAAAAAAGAGCAATGTTAGGGAAAATCGTAATCAGAATCACAATTGCAAATATTGATAAAAGAAAAGGAGCAACACCGCGGAAGATTTGTTCGACAGATGTGTCCTTCGCTACTCCAGCAACAGTAAATATGTTAAGTCCCATTGGCGGGGTGATCAGTCCTGCCTCCATCATCAACACTGCGATCACACCAAACCAGATGGGATCAAAGCCCAGGGCCAATATTACCGGGAAAATAACCGGCATAGTCAACACCATCATTGATATTGCGTCCAGAAAGCAGCCCAAAAACAGATAGATGACTATGATAATGGCGTGAATCAGGTATGGAGATACCTGAAGATTGGCCGCCCACGTCGCCACCTGGATTGGGATCGTGGACAATGCAAGAAAGTAGCTGAAAACATTTGCACCAGCCACTAGGAACAGAACCATTACTGAAATGCGGACCGCCTCTAGCAAAGCGCCCACCAGATTCTGCCACGTAAATCTCCTTTTGATTACAGCCACCAGAAACAGAACTGTCGCACCTATCGCACCAGCCTCAGTGGGGGTAAATAAGCCAAGGTATATGCCACCCATCACCAACAAGAACAGTGCGAACGGCTCCCATACACCCATCAGTGACGAAAACCTTTCTTTCCAGCTAACCGGTTCAGGGCTGGCAGGGGCTAAACTGGGGTTCACTTTCACCATTATCACAATGATCGCTATATAGGCTGCCGCCAGAATCAATCCGGGAATCATCCCGGCAACCAGGAGCTTCCCGATGGACTGCTCTGTCAGCATACCGTAAATAATAAAACCGATGCTAGGTGGGATCAGAAAACCCAGCGTGCCGCCAGCAGCAACACACCCTGTCGCGAGCCTCGGGTCATAGTTAAAGCGCCTCATTTCCGGAAGAGCAACGGTCCCCATAGTGGCCGCTGTAGCCACAGAAGACCCCGACACGGCCGCAAACCCGGCACAGGCGCCAATCGTTGCAACCCCCAGCCCCCCGGGCAACCTGCGAAGCCATTTGTCAAAGGTTGCGTACAGATCTTGAGTCATCCCGCAGCTACCGGCAAATCCGCCCATGACAATAAAAAGCGGGATTACCGTATACGGGTAAAAAGCCGAAACCTCATACACGGTCCTTGCAACCATAGGCAGCGCTGCCTCTAAACGCGACAAATAACTAACTCCCGCGAAGCCCACAAACATCAACGCAAACGCAATGGGCATTCCGAGAAATAGAAGAAGGAATACCAAAAAAATCCCAATTAAACCTACAATTACCGGGTCCAAGCTTATCTCCTCACCAGTTTTTCCACAGAAACGGCCAGATCAACCAAGAGTTCCAGGCAAAGAAAGAGACCCGCCACTGAAACAAGCAGCCTAAACGGCGACTGCGGTATTCTCAGCATGTCTGAAACGGTTTGCTCTTCTATTCCTACTACCCAGCCTTGCCATGCCAGGATAGAAATTATAAATAGGCTCAAAAGGGTGGCAATAGCATCGAGGAGTAGCTGGGCCCGTTCGGGAAGTCGAGACGTAAGCATTGATACGCGGACATGCCCTTTTACCTGATGCGTGTACGCAACGCCCAGGAGGATAAAAACGGCTAACATATAACTGGACAGTTCAACCGTCCCGGGGATATGCCGGGCCCAGACGGCCCGGCATACCACGTCACCGGTGGTGAGCAACATCATCGGGATAAGTAGAAACATGCCACAAAAGCAAAGGGCACGCGTTAGCCATTGTATTGTCTTTCTAATGGTACTCAATTGCATCGTTGTCTTGCTCGTTCAAGGTAATCACTTTCTCCATTCGGGTGGAAAGGCGACGCATTCGACGCCTCTCTTCTGGGTTTCCTCGTTGTACATTATGACCGCCTCTTTTGCCGGAAGACCCTTCGCCTCTAAACTTGCCACCCACTTCCTCGTGTTATCCTGGAATCTTGAGAACCAGCGATTCGCCTCCTTCGGTGGTAATCTATACAGTTCGACGCCCTTGTCGGCTATCTCTTTCATCATGACCTTGTACACATCACGATTCAATCCGCCCGTAGTTAGGAAGGGATTGCCGCATACCTCTTCGATGATGGGTTTCAGGTCTTCGGGGGTCCTCTTCCAGCTATTCATATTCATAATAACTCCCTCAGATACACAACCGAAGGTAGCGATGACCCCATGCTTTGTGACCTCATAGAGTTTGAAAGCAAGGACAAGCGGTGGACAGGTAACAAGCCCGTCTATGGTACCTGTCTCCAAGGCCAGATAGACATCACCAAGGGGCATGAATACCGGCTCTGCCCCAAGTGACCTAATACAATTCGTTTGTTGACCACCCGGTGTCCTTATCCTTAAGCCCTTTACATCCTCCAAGGTGCGAACCCGTTTTTTCGTCCATAAGAAGGACTGAATACAGCCATTCAATTCTATCATTTTCACTCCGGGGAACTCCCTGTGAAGTATACGCTTGTACATCGCATTTCCGATGTCAGTGGCAATGTCCTTGCCATCTACCCAAGCAGGTAAGGACAGCACATCGGTCAACGGAAACCGGCCTGGCGTCCACGTCGCAGTAAAATAGCCCATGTCAGAAAGCCCCTTTCTCACTATGTCGTAGTGCTCCGGGCCCTTACCGAGCGCACCCCCTGCATACAGGGTGTAAGTTATCCGGCCATTACTCCTCTTTTTCAACTCTTCGAGCATCGGTTTCCAGACAGTCCTCACCTCTCTGGAAACAGGCGGATGCCAGGTACTAAATCTTATGTGCATTGTCTTTTTGGACTTAGACCCAGCCATACCATTAACAGGTAAGAAAAGGCTAACTAACAATGCAACTGCCAAGAAAGCTCTCAATAAACCCTTTTTCATTTTCACTGTTGCATCCTCCTTTAATTAATGGCTAAAAAGTGATTTTGATTATCCTTGTCAGCCTTTAAGCGAGAAATTTTGGTCATCACTTTCAGTAGATTGCCCTTCTTGAGCGATAAGTTCTTGAAGAACATTCAATCCTTTCAAGACGTGCTCCCGGGTCAGCTTGATGGTCAATGCCTTATCTTTGTTCTTGATAGCCTCTAAAATTGCCCTGTGGTAGTTAAATGACTCCTGCAGGTGCTCTTTGTTCCCAAGTGATTTGTACCTAAATCGTTCCACTTGATTGCGCAGTGTTAAAACCATCCTTTTGAGCCGCTCGTTTCCGCAGAGATCAATCATAATACCATGAAAGCTTTCGTTAAGAGTTTGATATTTGACCAGATCCGCAGGTTCCTTAACCACACACTCTTCCATCTGTCGAATGACCTCATCCCACCTCTCGATCTCTCGGTCAGAGATTTTGGAAAAGGCCAACCTGGTTGCCAAGTCATAAAGGCCCATTTTTAGGGTGTAGATCTCCCAGATGTCCTTTTCTGCAATCTCTCTTACGAACGCGCCTTTGTTGGGTTTGCGGGTGATAAGGCCTTCTGCTTCCAGTATCTTGAGGGCCTCTCGGATTGGAGGGCGGCTCACACCCAGAGTTTCAGCCACTTCTTGTTCCTTGACTTGCTGACCTGGCTTGAGCTTACCCGTGACAATCCTCTGCTCCAGGTATTTTTTCACACCATCAGCGATGGATTCTATTTTGATTACAGTCATAGGCAAGCCGTGTCTACTGTCTATTGTCTATTATATTCAGCTCCTAGCACCGATACGCCAGCTTGTCAACAAAAAGGACACAGAAACAGGTGAAATTCTAACAGGAATATCTTGATATATGACCGCATATTGGGTAGCCTTAAGGTTTGTGTCAAGATAAGCTCATAGCTCATAGCTCATAGCTCATAGCTCATAGCTCATAGCTCATAGCTCATAGCTCATAGCTCATAGCTCATAGCTCATAAGAGGATAAATCTGATATGAAAAAAAAGCTAATAAATCTTCTTCGCAAGGCGATTGAAAAATGCTCCCAAGAGGGCCTGCTAAAAGAGGTTCCCCTGCCCGATTTTGTCGTGGAAATTCCAAACAATCCAGAACACGGCCACTATGCGACCAATCTGCCCATGGCCCTTGCATCGAGCCAAAAGAAAAATCCCCGTGAGATAGCCTCGATAATAGTAGGCCAACTTAATGATGATGAAGGCTTGATTGAAAAGGTTGAGGTAGCCGGCCCAGGGTTTATCAACTTCACAATTGCTTCGACAAAATGGCAGGATTTTCTTTCCTCTCTCCTTAAGGCCAATGATACCTTTGGCAGGAGCGACACTGGTAAGGGTGAAAAGGTGCTGCTGGAGTTTGTGAGCGCAAACCCAACCGGCCCCCTTCATCTCGGCCATGGCCGCGGAGCTGCACTGGGAGACACCTTGGCCAGGGTCCTAAGACACTGCGGATACGGCGTTGCCACGGAATTTTACATTAACGATGCAGGGCAGCAGGTACGTTTGCTGGGGGAGTCCATTTACAGCCGCTGGATGCAAATGAAGGACCCCCATTACCCGTTCCCAGAAAATGGCTACCGCGGGGAATACGTGCTTGAACTTGCAAAGGATATCTCGAGGGAGCATGACCTGAGGACCATGAGCAAGGAGGAGGCCGTTGAACTGTGCTCTTCCCTGGGCCGTCAAAAGATGTTGGAGGAAATACGTCAAAATCTGTCCAGGTTCCGAGTCGAGTTCGACGTTTGGTACAGCGAAAAGGAATTGGTCAGCAGCGGCAAGCTCCAAAAAACATTGGATGTACTTCGTTCCGAGGGGCATATTTACGAACACGAGGGGGCACTGTGGATCAAAACCACTGCCTTCGGGGATGACAAGGACCGGGTTATACGCAAGCAAGACGGCTCTTACACTTATTTTGCCACCGACATAGCCTATCACCTCGATAAGTGGGATAGGGGGTTTACCAAGGCCATTAACATCTGGGGCGCAGATCATCATGGTTATATTCCCAGAATGAAGGCAGCCCTTGAGGCCCATGGCATACATCGCGACTGGCTGTCGGTACTGTTGATTCAGTTGGTCAAACTTTACCAGGGCGGCAAGGAAGTTAAAATGTCCAAAAGGGCTGGCCGGTACGTAACCCTGAAGGAACTCGTGGAAGAGGTAGGGGTTGATGCCGTGAGATTCGTGTTCCTCACCAAGAATCATGATTCACCCCTAGACGTTGATATTGATCTTGTTAAAGCCCAAGACAGCAATAACCCTGTTTATTATGTCCAGTACGCCCATGCGAGGGCATGCAGTATCCTCCGCAAGGCCAGCGAGGAGGGCATAACCATTCCGATGGAGCCCGGAAACTCTGTCCGACTTCTAAACCTAAAAGAAGAAATCGACCTCATTAGAACAATGGCAGAATTCCCTTGGCTCCTTGAAGATATTTGCAGGACCCTCGAACCCCACAGGCTCACTTACTACCTGGGGGAGTTGGCCGCAACATTTCATAGGTACTTCAACCTTGGGACCAAGAACCCCGAACACAGAGTGGTACAAGAGGATGTGGAGCTGTCCAGAGCGAGGCTGCTCCTTACAACCGGCGTAAAACAGGTCCTTTATCTAGGCCTGAGGCTTCTGGGCGTTGAAGCCCCCCAGCAAATGTAGATGACGAGGAAAAAGAAAAAGGTATATAAGTTTGAATTCTCCGGCCCCAGGCTTGCCATTTGGGCCAGTGGTGTTTTTCTTCTCCTTGCGTGGAGCTTCGTACTGGGAGTTCTGGTGGGAAGGGGTTCTATTCCTGCGAGGCTAAGACATCTCGGTGTCTTGAAAAAACAATTGGCCAGACTTGAACAACAGGCAGATACAGGGCCCAAGGATCAAGCCAAACCCTCGGACAAGCAAGAGGTCACGGGGAGTGAAAAATTCGATTTTTTCCAAAAGTTGGCAGAAAAGAAGGAAGAAAAGATTTTGCCCCCCAGGGCTCCCAAGGGAAGCGCACCCAAGAGAGCAACCTCGCGGGAACGATCCAAGCCCACCAAGTCTCCTTCCACCCAGCGATATACCATACAGGTTGCGTCGTTCCCTACAAAGGCCAAGGCTGCCAACCTCGTGCAACGGCTCCAGAAAAAAGGCGTGTCCGCCTATTATGTGTTAGCGGACACCAATAAGGGTAGGTATTACAGGGTAAGATGCGGTGAATTCTCGTCTCAGCAGGAAGCAGTTTCCCGCTTGAAAGTGATAGCAGACATTACCGGGATGAAGGGTTTTGTGTGTAAGAAATAGAAAGGAATCTGGTAGTGGTGAGAAAAGCAAAAATAAGTGATGTTCCTCTAATTCACAAGATAATCAATGAGTTTGCCCAAAGGGGCGACCTGTTGCCCAGGCCATTAAGTGAATTATATGATCATTTGCGGGATTACAATGTGATTGAAAGCCCCCACGAAAATAACTCAATAGTGGGCGTTTGCGGTCTGGGAATATGCTGGGACGATCTTGCGGAGATCAAATCACTCGCGGTGGTCCCAACACACCAGGGCAAAGGTTATGGCAGAAATCTAGTGGAGGTCTCACTTAAAGAGGCAAGGGAGTTTGGTATCCCAAAGGTATTCACCCTGACATATATCCCGCGGTTCTTTCAGAAGCTTGGATTCAAGGAAATAGATAAATCAAAGCTGCCGCAAAAAATATGGGCTGATTGCCTTAAATGTCCTCATTTCCCTGATTGTAAGGAAGTGGCTCTTATCACATACTTGTGATGGTCCTGCTGCAGCGATTAGCAACTTGCCCGAACATGACGTCTTTGGGCGCTTTAGTACCGGCTTGTAATCGGGATCGGTTAGATTAATTGTTACTTAGGAGAAACAAGATATTGCTTTTGGACAAGCAAGAGGATTGTTGATATTAACACCTAAGACTTATAGGATTTAAGAATATCTGTAATCCACTAAGTGCCTGGAGGATAAAATGTTTGGCATTGGGATGCCCGAGTTAATTGTCATAATGGTGATCGCTTTAATTGTTATAGGCCCCAGTAAGCTTCCTGACATAGCAAGGGCCCTTGGCAAGGGAATAGCTGAGTTCAAAAAGGCTACACAGGAAATCAAAGAAAGTCTGGAGATAGATGAAGACATTAAAGAGGTTAAAGAAGACCTGGTGGATTCTGTCAGTGGCCTAAAAGACGTGCTTGAGACATCAGAAGTGTCACCAACCGAGGCGGAGCCCAAATACAAAGACTATGATGAAATGCTCGAAGATTACGAAAAGATGAAGGGTGAGGAACAAGAAACCTCGCCCGCTACAACTGCCGCGGAAAAGGGCAAAGAAGCAGAAGTTGAAAAGAAAGACGTGAAAGCAGAGGAGAAGGAACCTGATGACAGAGGATGACAAGCAACCCTTCATGAGCCACCTTGAGGAGCTAAGGAAAAGGTTAGTGGCATGCGCCATCGCCGTTGGTGTGGGTTTTGTAGCTGCTTACTTTTTCAAAGAAAGGCTGTTTGAACTACTGGTTATGCCCCTTAAGAGAGTACTACCCGAAGGAGACAAGCTCATTTTCACAAATCTCCCCGAGATGTTCTTTACCTATCTCAAGGTTGCGTTTGTGGCAGGTCTCCTGGCCGCCATGCCATTCATTTTTTACGAGATATGGATGTTTGTTGCCCCTGGGCTTTACCAAAAAGAAAAAAAGTTCCTAATCCCATTTGTCGCTTCCTCTAGTATATTGTTTGTGGGAGGAGCGCTTTTCGGATATTTTGTAGTGTTTCCTTTTGGGTTCAAGTTCTTCATGAGCTTCGCCAATGATTACATTAAACCTCTGCCCTCGGTAAAGCAGTACTTCGCATTTTCCACCAAGCTCTTATTAGCATTTGGGCTAGTCTTTGAACTTCCCGTTGCCACCTTTTTCCTGGCAAAAATGGGGCTGGTCACTAGCGATTTTTTGAAAAAACAGAGGAAGTTTGCAATCCTCCTGATTTTTGTCGGTGCCGCAATCCTTACCCCGCCAGATGTCATCACCCAAATTATGATGGCAGGACCTCTCCTAGTACTTTACGAGATAAGCATCTGGGTTGCGAAGCTTGCAGGAAAGAAGAAATCCGAAGAGGAAGAGGGGGAAGAAGAGTCAGACTAGGGAAATAGCACTTCCTTGTTGCCCAAGACGCTAACCACAAAAGGCTTCTTTTTGACCTCTCCTGTTGCGTCGAATGATATATTCCCTGTAAGCCCTTTGAATCCAGGACATTGCACAATAGCCTCACGCATTTGCTTTCGCGTCCGGGGTGCATTCTGCTCCACGATTAACTTGAGAAGCTGGATGGTATCGTAGCCAGTGGCTGCCAGCAGTCCCGGATCCTTTTCATAATTACTACGATAGCTTTCAACAAACTGCCTGACTTGGTCATCGGCAGATGAGGCAAAAAAGCCAGAGGTGAATATGGCACCCTGCAAATAGTCCCCCGCCAACTCTAACAGCTTGGGAGAATCCCACAGGCTGGTACCGAGAAGCCATATATCCACCACGTCGTGATATACCAATTGTGGGGCTATCATTGCCACCCTTTCAGCCGAATCAGGAATAAAAACTGCCCCAAAATCCACGATCGGATCCTTTTTGCCAGGATCAAGCTCGGATTCTTCTTCTATGGCTGATCTGGCATCGCGAATCTTCTCCAGCACTTCGGCAGGTCTAGGGATATCAATCCCTACCATTCGCTTAATCTGAGTCCCAAAATCTGTGATGGACGGATCATAGGATTCCGCAGCCCTTATTTCTCCACCCCACTTTTCCACTTCATCCCAGAAAAGCTGCATAAAGTACCGACCATATGCATTGGCAGGATACATTATAGCAAATCTTCGGATATCCAGTCGATCCATGGCAACATGAACCAACTGCTCAACCTCTCTTTTGGGTAGCATAAAGTTACGAAAAATCATGTGCCCCTTCTCTACAATATCTTTCTTGCGACACAGGGTTACAAGTGGCAGTCCCAGGGATTCCGCCCTTATGGCTGCCTGTTCGGCACAACGGCTAAGGAGCGGGCCCATCGCTGCCACGACGTGCTGCTGCCTCACCAGTGCTTCTATACCCTCAGCCGCCTTGATTGGATTTCCAGCCGTATCCTTTATCACCACCTCCATGTGACTATGTGTGTCTCCAAAGATACCCATTGCGGTTTCCACACCGTTTAAGACCTCTTGCCCGTAAATCCCAAAAGGACCACTCAAAGGCAGTAAGCATCCTACCTTGTTGGGTTCTACATTTAATGCTAAAAAGATTTTCGCATAAAGCCCCCGCGCCTGCGCCAGCCATTTCTCTTCTACTGGCGCCTGAAGAAGCTCTGTCACCGTTTCTTCCGCCTTTTCAAGCTCATCCATCTGGTAATAGATACTGGCCAGCCTATAGGCAACCTGAGGATAACAGTTCGTGCCCTTTGATATCACTATCATTTTCTCAAGGGCTGTTTTATCTGCCTCATTAATGTAGCGGGTTATCTCGGAACTTACTGCCGACGCCCTTTCACGGTCAACCGTTTCAAAACCCCCCTCTGCCATAATCAGCCAGTGAAGGGCCTTATCCTCCTCCAGTTTACTGTAATAACACCTGCCAAGCATCAGGGCCACATCCGGTTTTAAGCCACTGTCAGGATACATGGCGATCCATTGCTCGCCTTCGGCTATGGCATCATCAAGTGCCCCCGTCTTGTACAAAACCGAAATTATCCCATAGCCCACCTCAGCCAAGTGCTCATAACCCGGGAAATCCTTTCTAATACGGCCATAGGCCTCAAGGGCCTCGTCCAATTTATCTCTTTCCAGATAAATATCTCCCACACGCCTCAGGCAATCAGCCGCCCTCTTGCCCCCGGGCATTAGTTTTACGTACTCGAGGTACAGTGACAGCGCTTCGTCAATCTTGCCTTGGCTGAACAGGGCCTCCGCATTGGCATAGATCTGCTCAGCAGCGGGGGCCTTTTTTGCCACCGGCCTTTTCAACTGGACTGCTGGTTTGCAGCTAAAAAGAAAAAGGGCCACCCCCACCATTGCGGTGGGAATGACCCTTTTGAGAGCCATCTTGATTTGGATCACTTGTTCACTTCCTCAAAGTCTGCATCCACCACATCCTCGTCGCTTGAGCCTCCTGAGGAACTACCCGCTCCAGAGGCACTTGAAGCGCCTCCTCCGGCCTGGGCCTGTTGCTGCTGGCTTGCTTTAGCGTACATTGCCTCAGCCAGCTTGTGCGAGGCCTGCGTCAATTCATCTGTCAGGCGCTTGATCTCTTCGGCATTATCACCTTCCATAGCCTTTCTAAGCCTCTCTATGGCCTGCTTGATGTTATCCTTTGTGGCTTCATCAACCTTATCTTCAACCTCCTTTAACGACTTTTCCGTGGTATATATCAAGGAGTCTGCATTGTTTCTTGCATCCACCAACTCTCTTTTCTTTCGGTCTTCTTCGGCATGGAGTTCCGCATCCTTAACCAGTTTCTCGATTTCCTCTTCACTCAATCCGCTAGAGGCAGTAATCTTGATAGATTGTTCCTTCCCAGTTCCTAGGTCTTTTGCAGATACGTGAACAATGCCGTTTGCATCAATATCAAAGGTGACCTCAATTTGCGGAACACCCCTTGGAGCAGGGGGAATTCCCACCAGCTGGAACCTCCCTAGGGTCTTGTTGTCAGCGGCCATTTCTCGCTCACCCTGCAACACGTGGATCTCCACCGCTGTCTGGTTGTCAGCAGCGGTTGAGAAAATCTGGCTCTTTCGGGTAGGAATGGTGGTGTTTTTTTCGATGAGCTTAGTAAACACACCTCCAAGGGTTTCGATACCCAGGGACAAGGGTGTAACGTCCAACAAGAGCACGTCCTTAACATCACCCCTAAGTACGCCTCCTTGGATGGCTGCACCGATGGCGACCACCTCGTCAGGGTTGACTCCCTTGCTCGGCTCTTTGCCGAATATCTCCTTGACCTTTTGCTGCACCTTGGGCATTCGTGTCATACCGCCAACTAGGATTACCTCGTCTATCTGGTCTGCCGTTAGCCCAGCATCTCTAAGGGCTATCTGGCAGGGCTCGACCACTTTTTCAACAAGGTCATCCACCAGGGCCTCAAGCTTCGCCCTTGTGAGTTTCATGTTCAGGTGCTTTGGGCCACTGGCATCAGCAGTAATAAAAGGCAGGTTTATGTCAGTTTCCATAGCCCCTGAAAGCTCGCACTTCGCCTTTTCAGCAGCCTCCTTGAGCCTTTGGAGCGCCATGCGATCCTTTCTTAGGTCGATTCCCTGATCCTTCATGAATTCATCCGCGAGGTAATCTATGATTCTGAGGTCAAAGTCCTCTCCACCAAGGTGTGTATCACCATTAGTAGACTTGACCTCGAACACTCCCTCGCCGATCTCTAGTATGGATATATCAAAGGTACCGCCCCCCAGGTCAAATACGGCGATCTTTCGATCCCCCTTCTTGTCAAGGCCATATGCCAGAGCCGCGGCTGTCGGCTCATTGATGATCCTTTCCACCTTCAACCCGGCAATACGGCCTGCATCCTTTGTGGCCTGGCGCTGGCTATCATTAAAGTAAGCGGGGACAGTTATGACTGCCTCGGTTACCTTTTCGCCCAGGTAATCTTCTGCCGTCTGTTTCATCTTCTGTAAGATCATGGCAGAAATTTCCGAAGGACTATAGTCCTTTCCCCTAACTTGCACCCAGGCATCGCCATTGGCTGCCTTAATGATCTTGTAGGGCAGAACCTTTATGTCATCCTGGACCTCCTTCGAATCATACTTTCTTCCTATCAGCCTCTTGACACCAAAGATGGTGTTCTCGGGGTTGGTAACGGCCTGGCGCTTTGCAGCCTGGCCCACAAGCCGCTCCCCGCTATCTGTAAATGCCACCATAGAAGGGGTCGTCCTGCTACCCTCTGCATTAGCAATAACAACTGGATCTCCCCCCTCCATTATGGCGACACAGGAGTTTGTCGTACCCAGGTCAATTCCAATTATCTTTCCCATTTCTAAGCCTCCTTAAAAACTTTTATACTCTGACTTATTTTCAGATCTTCAAAATCTGATTAATTACCGTGAGGTTACCACACCCTCAAAAGGCACCATGAGTTCTACTTGCTAGGATTCTTGCTCCTCCCCTGCAGTAGTTGTGTCTGTATCTGCTTCACCTGGTTGTGGGTTCTTGCTAACTACAACCATTGCAGGCCTAAGCAGTCGCTGGTTTAAAACGTATCCCTTCTGGAGTTCTTGGACTACGGTACCTGTTTCAACCTTATCTGTTTCCTCTTGGGATACCGCATAATGAAAATTTGGATCAAACCTTTCGCCAATGGCCTTGACCTCTTCAACCCCAGCCTTGGAAAGGGCGTCTTTCATTCCCTTAAGCGTGAGTTCTATGCCCTCGCGCAAGGCATCAACTGAACCTTCATCCTGCGCATGTTTCAGGGCATTCTCGAGGTTATCCACAACCGGCAAAAGTTCCTTGAGGAGTGATTCATTGGCAAATTTAAGAAAATCCTCTTTTTCTCTCCGAAGGCGCTTCTTGAGATTGTCCATCTCAGCCTGTGCTCGCACGTACAGGTCGAGGTATTTCTTGGCCGATTCTTCTCCAGCCTTGAGTTTTTCGATCAACTCGGCCTTCGTAAGTTTTTCAAGGGGCACCTCTTTCTTTTCCCCCTTTTGTTTCGAGGCCATGTCATTTGTTGAGGGTTTCTGATCATGCTTTATTTCGACCTTGTCTTTCCGCTCTGCATCCATAATCTGTCTAAAGTCTCTTGTTGATATTTTTTTGGAGTGATATTAATCTGTTTCCCTTCGCAGGAACTACGCGAAACGTTAAGCATCCCCCAGGGCTTTGTCAAGGGTCAGACCCCGTCCCATTTTTTAATTCAGGCCATTGTTAATTCATTAGATCACTGCCCGTAATTCTTTTGAGGGCTTCAAGGTATTTCTCTCTAGTCTTTGTAATTATCTCCTCTGGCAGTTTAGGAGGTGGTGGCTGCTTGGCCCATCCTATTTCGGTGAGGTAGTCTCTGAGGAACTGTTTGTCGAAGCTTTTCTGCGATCGGCCCGGTTCATAGTCATCCGCGGGCCAAAACCGAGACGAGTCGGGGGTCAAGATTTCGTCTATAAGGATTAATTCTCCATCACACAATCCAAATTCAAACTTGGTATCCGCAATGATTATACCCCTTTCAAGGGCATAGTCTCTTCCAAAGTCATAGATGGCAAGGCTAACCTCCCTCACCCTCTCGGCTACATCCTTGCCAATAATCTCAGCCGCCTTTTCAAACGAGATGTTCTCGTCATGGAGCCCTTCCTCGGCCTTTGTGGAGGGGGTAAAAATAGGTTTTTCCAATTTCTGAGACTCCACAAGGCCATCAGGCAACTGGATCCCGCAAATACTTCCCTTTTCCAGGTATTCTTTCCAGCCCGACCCAGAAAGATAACCCCTCACTATGCATTCCACCACAAGCGGTTCAGCCTTCTTTACCAGCATACTTCTTCCTTCCAGTTGTTCTGCAAAAGGCCTGCAAGAGGTAGGATATTGGTCGGGATCACACGTTAACACATGGTTCGGGATAATATGAGACACCTTGTCAAACCAAAAAAGAGACATTTGGGTCAAAATCTTGCCCTTGTCAGGTATTGGGTCATCCATGACCACATCATATGCTGATATCCTATCACTAGCCACTATCAAGAGTTTTCCATCCACCTCATAAACATCTCTCACCTTTCCCCTTTTAAGAAGATTCAACTCGGAAAAATTGGTCTCCCTCAAAACTTCTTTTTTCATGATCCCTACCCCCTCTTATTTTCCTTGTTATTTATTCAAATTCACTGACACATCTGTTATCTATAATTCCAAAGGCGCCCCTTATGCCGTGCCGATATGCCAGTCCCCAGTCCTGGAGGTTAGAATGGCCATAGCAGAAGAAAATCTAGAAATCAGGAAAGCCATTCAAGAACTGGAACGCCGAATTGACCAAATGCACCTGGACTTTGACAAATATGTCCACGGCCAACTGGAACGTATGCCCCTTTGGGAACAACTAGAGCGGGACTTGCTCGCCTTTTCACGAAAAAAGATCTTTGATACTGAGCTATCCAGTCAGCTTGACAGAATTCTGTACAAGTTCCAGACCAGAAAAAAGATCTGGCTTGGCTGGCTCGACCAGACTAGCAAAAGTTAAAGTCCTTATTGGCTACCTATCTTCTCCCCCTGGCACCACACTGAGCTGGGACAAATATTCATAGTAGTACTTGAGAACGGTATTCCTGAAGGCCACTGTCTCTGGAAAAGGAGGAATGCCACCAAATTGCCTTATGCGATTCGGCCCAGCATTGTACGCGGCCAAGGCCAGGCTGATATCTCCCTTGAACCTATTTAGCATTCTGGTGAAATACTTGTAACCGTGTTCAATGGCCTTTTCCACATCCAGGCGGTCGTCCTTACCTGCATTGAGCAATTCCCTTTCATATTTCCTAAATAGTGTCTTGCTTTTTTCAGCAAATTTAATAGATTCTTGCATGCAATACCATGCCTTCCTTATTTTCTCTCTGCCATTTACCCTATCTACTGTTTGAACCAAACCAAGGGCCTTGCTCCTCCACTGTCTGGCCTTCCTCAAGTATTCTCCTGCCACGGGAAGATATGAAGGGGCATAAACAGACTTCATGCCAAGGAGTTTCGCTGTGGATGGCATGATCTGGGTAAGCCCTACAGCTCCAACGTCTGAAACGGCTATGGGATCAAAGTTTGATTCCCTTCTCATAAGGGCCATGAAGAGAACTGGATGCACTCTGTATCGAGGGCTGCCCATCCGCAGGTACAACCTTTCCACAATCTCCCCATACGCCCTAAGCCTTGGGGAAAAGATCATCTTCCACACCCCAGGCTTGACCGAGTCTTTTTTTAGCAAAAACGAGTCAAAATCATAGCCCTTCTTAATCTCGGGCGAAGCCCTCTTAACAAAATCCCGAAATATGGAGTTAACGAAATCCACATTCTCGGGTGTTAGGGGAGGGTCATGGCTTTGACCTTTATAGGTGCGATTGAAAAAATCGGCAAGAGCATCTCGTACCCTGAGTCTCTGCTTCTCAAGGCTAAGGGCAAGTTCCCTTTGCATTACCGATTTACAAAGATCTTTGTCCAGCCTCTGGTCTTTTTCAGGTCTGACTTCTTCACGGTACGCTGCAAACAGTCTGACCGCCCTTCTCTTCTTGGAGTTGTAGGAGATACATAGGTCAAGTAGTTTCCCAAGTCTTTTCTTGCCCAAACCTCCCGGACGTGGTTCCTTCAATCCATCCACAATTTCCTGGTAAATATCTTGTGCTTCTTTCGACAGCTTGGAGGCAAGCCTGTAGCTTTCAGTGATCGTGACCCTGAGCCCAAATTCCCTTCCTGTTTCAGGTCCAACCCGCAGAATCCCAGCCTCCCCCTTGTAAGTGTCGTCTCGCAGGCTCTTAGAGATGGCCTTCGTATTATACTGGGCTATTAGATGGGCCAACAGATCCAGACCCTTTATTCCACAAGGGGTTTGTGCTTCACACAGGGGCGCGGTCAGCGACAAAGCTGCAGTTACCAAAAATAGGCTCAGGGCCATATTCATTGTGATCTCCGACAAAATCCGTTATTATCATAAAATACATATGGACATGATAAGCGGTTACTGTATCAGAAAAAATTTTATTATTAAAGTGGCCTAGAGTTAATTAAAATGCCCGTTTTACAAGAAATAGCAAGAATCCTTATTCCGCTGATCATCATAATGGATCCCCTCGGCAACCTTCCATTTTTCATGATGTTTACAGCGGGCAAAAGTCATGCAGAACGCAACAGAATAGCTGCAGTCGCAACGGCCACTGCGGCCATAATATTGCTGTTTTTTGCCCTGACCGGTAACTTTGTCTTGCATTTCTTCCATATAAGCCTCCCTGCATTTCAAATAGCCGGCGGATTCATATTCTTTATCTACGCCCTGCAGATGCTGGCCCTGATCCCCAGCGGGCTTAAAACAAGCAATGAGGAAGAGCATGAAGCCATATCCAAAGACAGCGTGGCCCTGGTCCCTCTTGCTACCCCGTTTCTTGCAGGACCGGGGGCCATCACTGCAGTGCTGGTATGGAGGGACCGAATAACTACGTTGCCAAATGTTGCCATTTTCCTGATAGCCATCCCCTTAGCCTGCCTTGTAGTCTATTTTGTCTTTCGTTTCGGGCAAAAAATAACCCGACTGCTGGGAGTTGGAGGCATTAGGGTACTTACCAGATTAATGGGGCTTCTCATCGCCGTTATTGCCGCAGAATTTATCGTCGAAGGACTCCGTGGGGTTTTTTAAGGCCCAAGAGCACAGTTGACATCCCTCTAACCGTTCTTAATTTTAACTAGCCTGCCTAATTGTGACATGATTAAGGGCGGTTAAATCTATGGGTTTGCGGCCAAATTGCTGGCATCCCTTAGAGTGGCTGAAGGGATTTAGGCTGAAGGAACTATCGCACAATCTACAACCTTTCGCTCGAACAGCCCGGCATCAAGGGTCTGTATTGGGCAGGCCGACAGTTGAATATCACAAATACGGGAGGAATTAACCGATGCGATTGGATAAATTCACATTGAAGGCACAAGAGGCCATACAGGCCTCTCAACAGGTTGCCGAGCGATTTGGCAACCAGCAAATAGAGCCCGAACACTTAATGAGGGCAATACTAGAGCAAAAGGAAGGGGTAATCCCCCCGCTTTTGGGCAAAATAGGGACCAATCAGGCTCAGCTTGTAGAGGCCTTCGAGGCTGCCATTGATAAGCTGCCAAAGGTTTCGGGGGCCTCAATGGGACAGCTTTATATCTCGCCCCGCACAAAGAATGTGCTCGACAAGGCCTTTGAGGAGGCTGAACAGATGAAGGATGAATATGTAAGCCTCGAGCACATTCTTTTGGCGGTGACAGAAGAAAAAGAGGGTGAAGCAGCTCGTATTCTTGCCGAGGCAGGGGTCACCAGAGACACTATACTAAAGGCCCTTGTGGACATCCGAGGAGGGCAGCGGATCACTGACCAAAATCCCGAGGATAAGTACCAGGCCCTAGAGAGATTCAGCAAAGACTTAACTGCCCTTGCAGCCAAAGGAGAACTGGATCCGGTCATAGGCAGAGATGAAGAAATTCGAAGGGTGATTCAGGTTCTTTCCCGTAGGACCAAGAACAATCCGGTCCTAATTGGGGAGCCTGGAGTTGGAAAAACGGCCATTGTTGAGGGGCTCGCACAAAGAATTGTTCAGGGAGACGTTCCAGAAACCCTCAAGGAAAAAAGGCTGGTTGCCCTGGATATGGGTTCACTCATTGCCGGGGCAAAGTATCGCGGCGAGTTCGAGGATAGGCTAAAGGCAGTCATCAAGGAAATAACAGATTCCCACGGCCAGATAATTCTGTTTATTGATGAGATGCACACCCTGGTGGGTGCTGGGGCCGCAGAAGGCGCCGTGGATGCCTCCAATATGCTGAAACCGGCCCTCGCAAGGGGAGAGCTGAGGTGCATTGGAGCCACCACGATCAAGGAGTACCGCAAATACATTGAAAAGGATGCGGCGCTCGAGAGAAGATTCCAGCCGGTGCTGGTTGAAGAGCCAACAGTGGAGGATACCATCTCCATACTGAGGGGTTTGAAGGAAAAATACGAAGTTCATCATGGGGTAAGAATAAAGGACTCTGCCATTGTGGCGGCGGCCACACTCTCGCACCGCTACATTACCGATAGGTTTCTCCCTGACAAGGCCATTGACCTCATTGATGAGGCCACTTCGAGGCTGAGGATAGAGATCGACAGCATGCCTGCGGAGATCGATGACCTGCAGCGCCGTATCACCCAGTTGGAAATCGAAAGAGAGGCCCTCAAAAAGGAAAAGGATCAAGCATCCAAGGACCGTCTGGCCAAGCTGGAGCAGGAACTCGCTGATCTTTCCGCCCAAAGAGAAAACATGATAGAACACTGGAAAAAGGAAAAGGAGGCCATTACCCGCATAAGGCAGATCAAAGAACAATTGGAGGCCACTAAAGGCGAGGCACAAAGGGCAGAGCGGGAAGGTGACCTCACCAAGGCGGCTGAGCTCAAATATGGAAGGCTCATTGAGCTTGAAAAGGCGCTCGAGGAGGAAAACAGAAAGTTGGGGGAACTGCAGGCTAATCGTAAGATGCTAAAGGAAGAAGTGGATGCCGAGGACATAGCAGAGGTTGTGGCAAAGTGGACAGGGATACCTGTTGCAAAGCTCATGGAGGGAGAAAAAGAAAAACTCTTACACATGGAAGAAAGGCTGGCACAACGAGTGGTGGGCCAGGAAAAGGCCCTCATTGCGGTCTCCAACGCGGTGCGCCGCGCCCGATCGGGGCTGCAAGATCCCAACCGCCCCATCGGATCATTCATTTTCTTGGGGCCCACCGGCGTTGGCAAGACCGAGCTAGCGAGGGCGCTGGCCGAGTTTCTGTTCGATGATGAGAAATATCTCATCCGTGTGGACATGTCTGAATACATGGAAAAGCACTCAGTGGCAAGATTGATTGGGGCTCCGCCTGGTTACGTGGGTTACGAGGAGGGTGGATATCTTACAGAGGCCGTAAGACGCCATCCTTATTCTGTCATCCTGTTCGATGAAATCGAAAAGGCCCATCCGGACGTCTTTAACGCACTGCTGCAAATTCTTGACGACGGCCGCCTTACGGATGGTAAAGGCCGTACAGTGGACTTCAAGAATACGGTACTCATCATGACTTCTAACATCGGAAGTCAGTGGATCCAGGAACTGGCCAGTAAGGATGCCCAGGAAATGGAGCGTCGGGTGATGGATGCCCTTCGTGCCACCTTTAAACCGGAATTTTTGAACCGGATTGATGAAATCATCATTTTCAACTCGCTGGGGCCCGAAGAGATCAAGAAGATAGTGGATATTCAAATTGGGCTATTGGCAAAACGACTTGAGCCGCAGAAGATAACCATAGAGCTTACCCCGGCGGCAAAGGACTTCCTTGCCAGGGCTGGATTTGACCCGGTCTATGGAGCCAGGCCGCTCAAGAGGACCATACAGCACCTCATCCAGGACCCAATGGCCACAAAGATCCTCGAAGGCTCCATTAAAGAGGGGGATCACGTGGTGATTGATGCGAAGGATGGGGAGATAGTTTTTAAGTGAGCCCGGGTTATGAGTGAGCTAGAGTGAGCTAAAGTTCTGAGTGAACTGGAGTGACAAAAGGGACAAAGAAGGATCAAGGATAAAGGTTAAAGGCTAGATGGGTTTATCCTTTGGCCTTTTGCCTTTATCCTTTCACCTACTGCCTTGGGGCGGTTCCGCGTTCATTTTGTCCCTCAATTTCCTCGAAGGCTGAAAGGTCACTGTTCTGCGGGAGGGGATTATAATGGCCTCACCGGTTTGAGGGTTTCTGCCCTTTTTCGCCCACCTGAACCTCACCTTGAACTTGCCGAAACCGGTTATCAGTACATCGTCCCCTTTAACCAAGCTGTCCTTGATCAATTCAAAGACCCTATGAACCACCCTTGACGCCCTTTGCCTTGAAAGATATACGCGCTCCATCTCAGGAAAGAGTGCTCGCTGAAGGGGCTTAGGTCTTCTTTCCAACGAAACCTTCTGTCTAACACTTTCAGCAAGTCGGGCCTTGGTCAACGTCATGGAACCCTCGGGGTCGTTTAATTCATTGGCAGAATCTCTCATATCTGTTAACCTTTGTCAACAGGCACCAAATCCTCCAAAAATGTAGGATAGGCATATGCGCCCCGCTTTTCAACCCAGGCTCATCAATAATCCCTTTTCTGATCCAGGCCTTTTCATACCTTTTCGTTTTGAGAAAAGGGCCATCCTTTTTGACTTGGGAGACCTGCACAGCCTGTCTTCAAGAGATATACTCAAGGTCACCCATGTATTCGTAACCCATACCCACATGGACCACTTTATTGGTTTTGACCTGCTCTTGAGGCATTTCTTGGGCCGCCACAAGACATTGCATATATTTGGGCCAGAGGGTTTCTTCGCAAATATCGAGGGAAGGTTTGCCTCCTATACCTGGAATCTAGTAGGGGAATACGAGGATGAGCTGTTGATCCACGCCTACGAGGTCCATCCTGATCAGATTCTGCAAAAGACATATGTATGTAGAGAGCAATTCCGGGCCAAGCCCCTTGTCACCAGGAGGCCCAACAGCGGAACCATATGGTCAGAGCCCTCATTCCACATAAATGCTGCCCTCTTAGATCATAGGACTCCCTGCCTGGGCCTGTGCCTGGTTGAAAACTTGCACGTAAATATTATCAAAGAGGCATTGGATGAAATTGGATTGCCCGTGGGTCCCTGGATCAACAAATTCAAACAAGCCATATATGAGAAAAGGGATCCTTCAAGCGAGTTTCGTGTAACATGGGAGGAGCAGGGTGTACTTGTAAAGGAAAAAACCTTCAGGCTGGGAGACCTGATCAGTCGTATTGCCAAAATTTCACCTGGCAAAAAGACAGGGTACATCACTGATGTGATAGGCACAGAAGAAAATCAAGAAAGAATCATTTCCCTTGTCCAAGGATCCGATGCGCTCTTTATTGAGGCAGCGTTTCTTGATAAAGACAAGGATATCGCACGGAAAAAATTTCATCTTACCGCCAAAGAGGCTGGAGTAATTGCTGCAAAAGCTGGCGTGAAGTATTTGAAATTGTTTCACTTTTCTCCGCGGTACATGGGAGAGGAAGAGGGCTTTGAAAAAGAGGCCTTGAAGGCATATGAGCAGTACACAAATTACGTATAAGCGAGGCCTACCCTGAGCTTAAACGCCGCTGCGATTCACATTTTTAGGTGGGATTTTAGATAGCCCCTATATAGCGAGAAATGACTATTCGCTGCACTTCCGAGGTCCCTTCCCCTATCTCCAGGAGCTTTTGGTCCCTGTAAAATCTTTCAACGTCGTATTCCTTCATCAGGCCATAGCCACCATGGAGCTGTACTGCATGATTCGCGCAACGGTACATAACCTCGGAGCAGTATAGCTTGGCCATGGCCGCCTCTTTTCCGAATGGCTTATCATTGTCGCAGAGCCAGCAGGCCTTGTAAAGCAGAAGCCTTGCGCATTCAATTTCCATTGCCATATCGGCCAGTTTAAAGGAATTAACCTGAAAGTGGGCAATGGGCTTTCCAAACTGTACCCTTTCCCTTGCGTATCTTAGGGCCATCTCGAAGCAGCCCTGCGCTCCTCCCAGGCCCATGGCCCCTATGGACAGCCTCCCCTTGTCAAGGGTTTCCAGCATCTGGTGGAACCCGTGGCCCCTTTCGCCCAGCAAGTTTTCCTTTGGCACCCGGCAGTCTTCAAAATAGAGCTCGCTGGTATTGGAGGCCCGCCACATCATCTTTCCATGCATGGGCCTGGCCTCATAGCCGGGGGTACCAGCTTCCACTATTATGCATGAAAGTTCTGGTCTGCCATCATCCCTTGTTCCCGTACGGCACAGGGCGGTGACCCCAGCGCTTATCTCGGTCGATGCATTTGTGATGAAGATCTTACTACCATTTACCACCCACTCATCCCCGTCCAGGATGGCCGTGGTCTTGGAATTGCCTGCGTCAGAGCCAGCATTGGGCTCGGTCAGCCCAAATCCCCACAGTGCCTCTCCGCTGCAAAGCTTGGGTAAATATTTCTGCTTCTGCTCCTCATTTCCATAATAGTATATGGGACCGATCCCCAGGGAATTGCCTGCCGCAACCGTAGCCGCATGGGATCCATCCACCCGTGCAATCTCCTCCGTGGCAATAATGTAGGACAGATAATCCATGCCCTGGCCGCCATAGGTCTCACTAACAACCATACCAAAAAGTCCCAGTTCGGCCATTTTTTGCATGGTTTCATAGGAAAACTCTTCCCTTTCGTCCAATTCCTTGGCAACTGGCCTTATCTCGTTTTCAGCAAAATCCCTTACGGATTTCCTCAAGATTTCTTGTTCCATCGATAGGGTAAAGTCCATTTTCTCTCCTTTTCCGCCAAAGGTCTTAAGAAATACCCATTATTAGCGCAAAGTTATAGGCATAAGCCCATAAAATGTCAATGACAAATGAGGCACAGGCAGCCCTCCCGCTGAATCAGGATTCATTCACCGCAGAGACACAGGGAAAAAGCGAGGCCCTCTGTGCTCTCTGCGCCTCTGTGGTAGCCCTGCTGCCTTTCCGTCAGGCAGGGCAGGCGTGCTGGGCAGGAAACGAGTTTCAAAGGTCTAGACTGTTAGGGAAAATAAATAATTGACTTCCGCATAGGCACCTTATAGAAAGAAGGCCGTAAACTTCCATAAGAAAGGAGTATGGGGCATGATAAAATTCAGCGAAAGACAGTTAAAGGTACCTAAATTCATGAGGCCTGTTTATCTCGTCACAGCCGGGCAGTCAAAATTTGACCGGGCCATTCCAGAGAAAAAAACCGAAGAACTGTGCATCGACGCCCTCACCATGGCCGCAAGGCTCATCGACAAGACGCCAGCAGAGCTGAAAAGTTACATCCACACTGCATACTATGGACATTTTGCGGACCACTTTGGTGACCAACTTCTGGGCGAAGCCGTAATCCACGACCGTCTGGGTCTTGATCCACTGGGCAACATAGGGATAAAGACCGGCGGTGCTACGGGTGGATCTACCCTTTGGGAAGCGGTCAAGGCAGTGGCCTCTGGTTACTCAGACTGCGTGCTTGCAATGGGCTGGGAGAGAATGGATGAGGTGCCCACAGACGAAGGAAATCACCTCATCTCCTGTGCTGCCGACAAGGACTGGGAGACTCCCCTTGGTCACATTTATACAGGCTATTATGCTGTGATGGCCCAGAAGTATTGGCAGGTATTTGGCAAACAGGAGGAATCCTTCAGACGGACCCTGGCGGAGATCTCCGTAAAGCATCACGGCTATGCCAGGTTCAATCCTTTTGCCCAGGCACCAATGAAAATTACCGTGGATGACGTACTTAAATCACCCGTGGTGGCCTATCCTCTAAGGGCCCTTGATTGCTGCCTCATGAGTGTTGGGGCCGCCTGTGCGGTTATATGCGATGAAGATACGGCCATTGAGCTCACAAAAAATACCAAAAACAAGCCCCTGAGGATCTGGGTAGCGGCTGGATCTCATACCCTAAGACCCGCATGCCGGCGCGATATGGAAATTCCGCTCCTGCCCAACGAGACACCTGACCAGTACAAGGATCTCGGGGAACGCTTTCCTGGCGGTGAAAGATACCCTGGATTTACGGGATTTTTAGCAGCCCGGATGGCTGCGTGGTACGGCTATCGCATGACCGGCATCACCGACCCCATGGAGGATCTGGATGTCATCGAACTCCACGACGCATTTACCATAAGTGATGTCCAGACATACGAGGATATCGGGCTGAGGCCTTATGGCTATGGCAGGGACTATGTTGAGTCAGGTGATTGTTACCACATTAATCCTCACACCGGAAAGCCCGGAAGACTGCCTTCAAATCTTTCTGGTGGGCTCATCGGATGCATGCACGCAGTTGGTGCAACAGGGATAATGCAAACCTTCGAAATAGCGACTCACCTTTGGGGTCGTTGGGGTGAAATCCATGGAGATGACAATTTGTGGAAGGAATTCGGGAGACAAAAGCCAGAGGATTGGACCAACCTTCAGGTGGAAGGAGCAAAAAGGGCCCTTGCCATCAGCCATGCAGGGGTCGGTTCCCACGTAACGGCCACTATCCTTATGGATCCAGACCATCTCCTCAAAGAGGACGTATAAAGGAGGGCGATAAAATGAGCATGTACGGTATAGTAAAGGTAAAAAATGGCAAATATAGGATCAAAGGTGACTTTCACCACATCACCCCTAATATGCCCATAAGAAACGAGGATGAAGGGTGGAGGCTCGTGGGGGTCACCAATCCTAGGGACATGACTTACATCCACACATATGGTGGTGAAGCAGTTTTCTTTGAAAACCTTTGCAAGGGGAAAATACACGGTTCAAGATGTGACAATCCTGACTGTGAATTCAAGGGCACGGTCTACTTACCATTTCGCATCCATTGCCCGGATTGCCTGGCTCGTAACACCGTGGTAGACCTCACTGATGTGTGCAAGAATACCGCCCGAATCCATACATTTATGGTGTGTGAACGCTCGGGGGCCTTCAATACCTTGGACAAGCCCATAAAGTTTATCAATGTGGAATTTGACGGGGTGGCAACAATTCTTATGAGCTACCTATCTGTGGGGGATCCCAAAATAGGTATGCAGGTAGTGCCCATCTTCAGGACAATGGACCCGACATATACCATAACTGATCTATCTTGGGTCCCTGAAGGGACACCGGAAGGTGCCCTGCCCTTGGGATTCTCATTCGGTTAGACCAAGCCAAACACAACGGGGGGTGAAGAAACTCTCCGCCCCCCGTTAGCAATAAAGCAATAATTTGTAGTCACTCAATTATTCAATGGTAAGCTTCATTTGTCTCACCCTTACCTCGTGACCCGACATCTCACAATACCTTTCCACTTCTTCCCGCACCCGGGCGCCATTTTCCCTAAACGATACTATTATCTCCTCCACATTGTGCTCTTTGATGATATCCGCCAGTCGTGCTCGGTCCCCTAAAACAGGATAGCCCCGTATCCGCCTGCCCAAAAGCGTGTTATCATCATCGATGAAACCTATTGCCTTCAGCCCCAGTTCACGGTTAAACTCAATTTCTTTCAAGGCCAATTGCCCCCCCATACCAGCCCCATAAATTAGCGTCCTCTTGCCGGAGCTGCCCCTCTTTCCAAATCCCTCATCCAGAAGTCTAAAAGACAGTCTGGACACAGACATGAAAACAATCATCAGCACCCAGTATATAACGAACACGGCCCTCGAGAAGCCTTGGAATCTGTACAAACCCAAGAGCACCAAAATGGTTAGGACAGTAGCCGATGTGACGGCCTTGCCATAGTCAATGAGATCATGAATACCCGTGCTTTGCCAGATCCCCTTGTATATGCCAAAGAAATAGGAACTTACTATTTGAGCTGCTATAATCACCGGAAGGGACTTAAGGAACATGTCGAAATTGCCCCGCAGATTTCCTTCAAAGCGTAGCAAGTATGCCGCATAGTAGGCGAGGGAAATTAGAATGAGGTCCAATAACACCTCAAGAAGCCGGCGCCGGTAGGTAACTTCCACCAAAACGGGGGTAATACCCTCGCTGCGTGAAAGGATGGACTCTTCCTCATATACCCTAATTTTCCCCAGATATATCCAGAAAAACAGGATAACCAACAGATAAAGGGTTAGTATCACAACTCCCACATAGGGGCTAACTTTAGGCATAATCAAGGCGAGACTCCCTGCTACTATTGAAAACCCGTAGAGGACTAGCACTGCGTTTCTTTCTGAAAAGCCCAGGGCCACAAGCCTGTGGGATGAATGGTCTTTGCCGCCCTGGGATATATGCCGACCAAAAAGCTTTCTGGTGATGCTCACAAGAGCTGTGTCCAGGATAGGAATCAAAACAATGAAAATCGGCACAGAGATAACAGAGATGAGGTGAAAAATCCCACCGCCTTGAAGGCCCTTGCCCTGGACCTTCATGGTAAGGCTCGCTAGCAGGAATCCAATGAACAGACTACCGGCATCTCCCATGAATATGGATGCCGGATTGAAGTTATAAACCAGGAATCCCAATAGCGCCCCCAAAAAGGCAGAAAGGACAAACAAGACCCCCATATCCACCCTCAATGCCTGTGGATAGAGCAGGAGGAAAAGCAGAAGAAACATTGCTCCTATAAAGGCAATACCTGCCGCAAGCCCGTCCATGTTATCCAGCAGGTTAAAGGCATTGGTAATGCCCACCAGCCACAGTATTGAGATGAGTAAGTCCAGGGTCTTTGACCCGGTCCACTGTAGCTGAAACCCCAGAAAAAGCATAATGGCCGACACAATTATCTGCCCTGCAAGCTTGTGCTGGGGATCCATATTGGTGAGGTCGTCCACAAGGCCAAGTAAAAAAATGGCGGTTGAGGCGGCCATTATTACCAGCATGGCCCTGCCGAATACCTCTAAGTGCAATACAAAGCCAAACAGTGCCCAAGCTAGCATGGTGCTTGCATATATGGCTATGCCGCCGAGCAGCGCCGTCTCTTTCTTATGCCACCTGGTTTTCCTGGGAACAGCCACCTGACCAGTCTTGATGGCAACCTTGCGCATTAACGGCGTGAGTGCCAAAGACGCTACTAGGGCCACGAGGAAGACTTTAAGGAGAGTTTGTAGACTTGCCGAATTCATAATGAAATTGATATCATCCAGGCAATTTTCTCCATTTTAACAAGGGGAGACTCAGTCGAATCGGCCTTTCCTTGACCACCCGCCTGAGCAAGTATATCCAGGCCACCAGAAGAAAGGCATCAGGAATCCATACCCCGATGGCAGGATGAAGCGCACCAGAGTCTGTGACGTTTTTTATACCTCCCATACACATGTAGTACACCACAAAAAGCACCAAACTCAGCCCGATGCCCTTTGACCTTCCCCGCGATCGCATCTGGGCCCCCAAGGGCATGCCAATAAGCCCCATGAGAAAAACTCCCAGCGGAAGCGCTACCTTTTCAAGCAACCGGTATAGTATCTGGTTCCACTTGTCACTGCCAGGGGCAAGAGATTTGAGGTTCCGCAGAAGCTCCTTGACCTCCATTTCCTTAGGGGAATGTCTTCTTGAGGAAATGGCGGCCATGATGTCCTTTAGCCCGATATTGAGATCATATGTTCGAAACTGGATTGTCCTCACAGCTCCCTCATCCTTTTCCACCATAAAAATAGTACCATCAATGAAATGTAGTATTATCGCATGCTGCTCGGGTCTTGATATTACCTTGGCAGCCTTGGCAACAATGGTGTTGCTCGCCCGAGGATTCCGCCTGTCCACCACAAATATATCTTTCATTAGGCCGCCGGTGCGGGAAAAGCTGTTTACGTAAAATACCACGCCTTCAAAGGGCTCAGAGAACACCCTTTCTTTTATGCCAAGATCGGCCTTGCTTTTGGCTATTTGATAAACAAGATCCTTGAAAGATCTATTTCCCCAAGGAATGGCAAAAACACCCAGCCACATGGAAACCATGAATCCAGCTAAAGAGATCAATACCACAGGAGGTAAGAGTTGATAAAGGCTAATCCCGGCTGACTTAATGGCAATAATCTCATTGTCCACGCCCAGCCTTGCAAAGGCAAGCAACACGGACATAAGGGCGGCAGCAGGCAAGGCAAAAGAAATAATCTCCGGCAAAAGGTAGGTTATCATTCTTGCCACCGTACCTATCCCTACTCCCTTGCTCACCACCAGTTCGGTTATGGAAAGCAGCCTGGTGGCAAGCACGATAAAAGAAAAGATCACCAGTATGGCGACAAACCCAGGGATAATCTCGCGCAGAATGTATTTATATAGGGTTAATTTCACGTATACTTATTACTGTGACATATGAATTAATTCGTACACAACCCACCTCTCCGCTATCTAACTCTCAAAATATGGCTCCTTGATGCAATTTTTCCAGGAATTGCTGCACTGGCAATACCGTTATTCCCTCGAAAAAATATGTTCTCTTTCCCATATAAACACCAAACATCTTTTCGACTTCAACGCGGCCCGACTCATTCAAGGAACGCATGGCACGCTCCCAGCGTCTGTCCCACTTTTCGGCCAATTTTACCTCAAGGCAGGTGATGACTGGTTTTAGCCCCGGTCGTGCTTTCCGAGTTTCTATTATAAAATCAATCTCCGAACCACTGCTTGTTCTATAGAAATAAATCGCTCTGTTTTTTCTGGAAGTAAGATTATATACTCTCAATTCGTGGTAAATCAGGCTTTCTAGGGCCACCCCCTTCCACAACCTATCAATTGGATCATAAACAAGTCCTGCAGCCGCCCTTGCTACACCGGGATCAAACCAATAAAATTTTGATCGCAACTGTTCCCTAACCTTAGCTCTGGGTCGATATGCAGGAAGGAAATACCCTAGCAACGTGTCCTCAAGAATCGAAAAATATACATCCACACTGCTGCGCGGCACAGCGGTTTCTCCCAAAATCACAATCTTGTGCACCTCAGGTGTATTTCGGCAGGTTCTGCAAAAGTCTCGACATGAAAGAAAATTGTTGCATTCTCTCTTGCGGTAGGTATAATAAATTAACAAAAATGTTAATTTATTATACCTCATGAAAGCCCTTGACTTACGCAAAATAGATAAACCTTACTTCGGCTACGAGGACATTGCCCGTGTTCTCAATATCTCGCCTAACTCTGCGAAAGTAGCAGCCTCTCGTTATGTAAAAGCCGGAATTCTGATACGGATAAAGAGGAATTTATACGTATTGTTTGAGAACTGGGCTATTATGTCTCTAGAGCAGAAATTTACCATTGCTAACCTCATTCAAGTTCCATCCTACATCTCCCTTATGACAGCCCTCAGCTATTATGAAATCACAACACAGCTACAGCAAGATTACATAGAATCAGTAGGCATCAGGAGAACCAAAGATACCACCATTGAGAAAACCGTATTTCGATACACCAAAATCAAACCCGAACTCTATTTTGGGTTCAAAAGGATGCGAGGATTTTTCATCGCTGAGCCGGAAAAGGCTTTTGTAGATGCCTTATACCTCCAATCATTAGGCCGCCGCTCAATAGACACATCTTCCCTTGATCTTGATAAATTAGATTGGCCAAGGATACTAGAAATTTCGAAATCATTTCCCAAAAGGACCCGAAGACAGGTGAAACGGTATGAACGCTTTGGAAAAACATGAAATATTCGAAATAGAGGTTCTAGATAAACTTAAAAATGGGCGTGTTCTTCAGGGCCTTGTGTTTGGCGGGGGAACAATGTTGAGGCTTTGCCACGAAATGAAACGCTTCTCTGCCGATCTGGATTTCTGGAAGATAACAGATGTCGATGATAATAAGCTATTCGAGGAACTCCAAAACTTGCTCCGTAAGGATTATGAAATCACTGATGCCCAAATCAAGTATTACACTATCCTGGTGGAAGTCCACTCTTCCCATTTTCCGAAAAGACTCAAGATTGAAATCCGGCGAGAGCCAAAGGATTGTGAATTTGAGCAAAAGATTGCCTATTCGCCATTCAGCACACGACAGGTTCTGGTAAGGGCCCACACCCTCAAACAGGCCCTGGAATACAAAATAGCAGCATTATTGGATCGCGGTGAAATAAGAGACGCATTTGACATAGAATTTATTCTGCGCCAAGGCATACCGCTGCCGAAGCTGTCTGACTCCCAAAAGCAAGATCTCATACTCCGATTGGATAAGTTCAAGCCGCAAGACTTTAAAGTCACACTTGGTTCAGTGATTGAGGAAGACTTAAGGACTTACTATATCGAACAACGATTCAACTTCCTCAAACGAAAGATAGAGACAGTTGGCTAGCCAGATTTCTTAATCCCTATGTTCTTAGTGCTCTGGAATATCCCCACACAAAAATCATGGAGCCGAGATCCTTTTTGCTACTTTCAACGATTCCCAATAAAGGCTTGACCCTATCAAACGGCCTAAGGTCATCATCATTTCCATATTCTGCAAGAAACTTCTTTATCGCCATCCTGGTGACTTCTGACCTCTTCAAAAAATAACGAACACCTTGTCGACCTCAATCAGAATGTGCAAACAGTTCAACGTAAAAAGATGGCTTAAGCAGGTCAAAAAAGGAATGTTCAACCCTTTTCATTCAAAGGCCCAAAAGGGAAGGCAGACCGCGGGAAGATAAATGGCATCTTCCTGCCAGTCAAAAACTCTCTGGTTTTGGTAAGCTCAAGGCTTGACGATCCGGAAATGATCATTTTGACACGTGGAGAGAGCCTATCATGTAAGACCTTCAAGTAAAGCCCTGCGTCGGGCAGGTACTGGGCTTCATCAAGAAGGAGATAAAGCTGTTTATCGCCTAACTGCCCTTCTTGTTTCAACCAAGCCTCAAAGGAAAGCGGATCCTTAAACCATGGCTCATAGAGCATTTGGTCTACCGCCTGGTAGAGAACTCTATAGCCTTTTTGCTCTAATTCTTTACCTACTTGGTGCAAAAGAGTGGTTTTCCCAGCCCTCCTTGCCCCTCTTATCACCAAGATGTGAGGTGAATCAAGCCATGGTCTGATTTGGTCTAATATTCTCCTCTTTACTAGATTCATTTTGACTGTTTCTTACTACTACCAAATTTTTATGCCAAGAGGGTACTTAGCGGGTCCTGGTGGGACAACCACATTTTGGTGTGACATAGTGGTATCCACTCGAAAAAGGCCTTTTCCTTTGATCAACATTTTGTAACCGCTGGCTTTATAAAAGTACCCGGTACCTCCCAGCAATAGTAACCTTAACAGGGGATCACAAAATCATCGTGCAGTCTAAGCTATTTTGCAAAACGCCTGCAAGTGGCACATGCATGCCAGCTCACCCTAAAAAGATTTGGAAGGGATCATCTTTAGAATTCCCCATTATGGCACCAGTTTGATACCCATGGTTTCCTCTTGTTCTATTTAAGCATTGGATATGCGTCTAAGGTTCATCAGCCAGAACCTTGTCTGGACAGCATGAGCCAATCATAATCCTTGATAGGCCTTGAAAACCCTATCTGCCAAGACAGAAAAATCCCGGTTTTCCCTGACCCATGCCCTTCCCCGCCGACCCATAGCCCGTAATTCCTCTGGCCTCAAACTGAGCAGATTATTCACTGCGCCCGCAAACTCGATCACATCCCATTGCGTACAAATCCCCCCTCCACTCTCTTCAATGACTCTCTTTTGATCCGGGACATTGGTGCCCACGGCTGGAACCTCCATGGCCAGATATTCAAGCAGTTTAATGGGCGAACTGTTTATGTAAACGCGATTAATTGGAATCGGTGAGACACCGACATGTGAGGCCCTGATAAAAGTTCTTACCTTATCCTTTGTGACCCACCCTGTAAACAGGACCTTTCCTGTGAGACCCATGCGGTGGCTCTTATCCTTCAACCAGCCCATGTCCTCTGGGACCCTTCCGTCACCAACCATCAAAAGTTGCGCATCAGGGTGGGAAGAAAGCACATGCCTGAAGGCCTCTAACAAGAACTCAAGACGGCGAAATCTACTCATGGTGCCCACATATATGATCACCTTTCCACCACCAAGGCCCCACTCCTGGGCAACCTGGTGTGCCAAGGGGTCCAGCTCCCCAGGTTCCGTGTCGGTATCCACACCCTCTTCAATGGCCACCATTGTCCCATTATTTGCCCTGTAACCAAGCAGGCTTTGCTTCATCTGTTCGCTTATGGGTAAAACGAGCCTGCACCGATTAACAAGGAATTGCCGAAGAACCAGACCCACCACTCCCTTCAGCATGTTTTTCAGTCGGGAGCCGTATATTCCTATTTGGGCATACATGATAGCCTCTTCTTCTTTGAAATGCGATATCTGATATGCCCAAGGGATCTTGAATTTCTTTGCCAGGTGACGTGCAACATAGGCCATGGCCGGATCATCTCTCACCTGGACTATACCAAAAGGACCGTAGCGGGCAGAAGCTAGGCGACATGCCTCATGGATATGTTGGAAGTGTTTCCTATAAGACGTGATAACCTCGATTGCGCTTTGGGGAAGGATTTTTGGAAGCAGGATTACTGGGTTTCTCCCCCAGTATGCTTGCCTTACCTCGGCCACCTCCATTGAGGGCATAATCCAAACTGTGCGAAATCCGTATGCCCTGAGATACTTGTTAAATACTTTATCCAAAAAGGCGTATGGAGGACGAAAAGCTTCCGCGCAAAGAAAAAGAATTGTCTTCTTGCTTACCCCTTTCATCAGGCCCACTCCAAACTATATTGATATTTCTTAAGGAGAGGTGCCGTAACAAGTGTTGTGCCCAGTTTATAGGCAAAGGAAAGTTCCTTTTTCCATGCAGTATCTGGCTTTATTTCTACCGGTCCGGAAACGAATCTGAAGGCATTGCCTGCGAGTATATGGCCCGTGCCAAGATATACTACTCTTTCGCCTTTGAAGTTCCTTAAAGCATCCTCTCTGTCAAATTGTAGGCCTTGAGACAACCCAAGAGCCAATAGAAGCCGACCTAGCACTTGCTTGGGCTGGAAAACCAGGTCTTCATACCTAACTCTAACAAAAAAAGATTTGGATCTTTTTCGGCACCTTTCAGCCAAAAAATTGTGCAAATTCCAAGCCAGCATGGTCTTTAAAGGATTCTGGGTAGCTGTGTAGCCAATTTGAGAAACCCATCTTTTTCGGATATTGGAATATACAACCGCTCTGCTATCCCGAACAAGATGAACCATGCGGAGGTCGACCCCCTCTAGTTCCGAAAGCACCACACCCAGGTATGGTAACTTTGATGAATCCACTATTATTCTTGCCCCTGAAGCCTGCATGATCGCCCGATATAACCGTTGCACAACATCCTTCACGTTCTCAAGCTTCCTCTTAAAACCTCGCGATCGGATTCCTGGCTTGAATAGAGGAATGATATTCCCTTTATTGACCATTGAGTAAAATAGATCGGCAAAATCCTTCACATCGGACGAGTTATCCCCCTTAAAAATTTGTTTCGCAACCGTTTCCCAGAAGCTGCACTTACTCACAGCCCTATGACAACTGCACAAAGCCCTGTCATCCAGGATACTTTGCCACAACCAAAAAATCTCTCCACAGGACAGGCAACCCGGTATACACCCCAGTAGTCGGTCTAGTAATGTACTGCCACTTCTTCCGTATCCCAACACATAGATTACAATGGGTTCCTCATTGACTCTGTACATCCTCTCTCCTAAGCTACATTCCAGTTTGCCCAAATCGAGCAAGAAGCAGATAGGTCACCAGATAAATAAATTTCTGCTTGATTCTCGGCATGTTCTCTTTCCATTCTATGTCAGGTCGAATCCTCGTACTACCTACCCTAAACCGTAGGGGATTTCCCGAGACAGTATGGTTAGGGCCAAGATCAATACTACCATCATTGAGAAAAAAATCCGGTTGACACTTCAGTCCCAGCCACCTGATAATGCTTTCTGCCTCTTTCCTGGGGCAACTGGCCAAG
>Ga0190359_1000324_pt1 | contig 33328 bp, 36 predicted proteins | sample 48721823_MG_FD_161269 | JGI IMG/M metagenome (GOLD analysis project Ga0190359, IMG submission 161269) | Hydrothermal vent microbial mat bacterial communities from Southern Trench, Guaymas Basin, Mexico - 4872-18-2-3_MG | ecosystem: Environmental > Aquatic > Marine > Hydrothermal vents >... | reverse complement strand
TCCAAACATGTTGCCATGATCCGTGATGGCCACAGAGTCCATCCCAAGAGACCATGCCTTTTCCAGCATCTTTGGGATCCTAATGGCCCCGTCAAGAAGGCTATACTCGGTGTGAACATGCAGATGAACAAAAGCTTTGTTTGAATCCATAATCAAGGCAACCAGGATGGAGTTCTTTATTGTTATCCAAAGTTAAGGTATGATACGGTATATAGAAAAGGGCTTCAAGGCCAATCTTTGCCTGATTGCCGTCATTACTCACTGATTCCTTCGAATTACCCAGCAATGAAAAAATTTGACCAGGAAAAGCTGCTAACAAGAATCTCGCGTCTTCAAAAGCAAGTCGCATCGTACAGAGAAAAATTGGGGGAGACCAGGGAACAGGCTCGCCTTCTAGCAAAAAAAACGAGGCAGCTTGAAATATTGCTTAATGAATTTCCGGGGTATTTGGTATTACTACAAGACGGAAAGATACTCTTGACAAATAATAGGATTCTGTCTGAGCTAGGCTATGAACGAGGTTCAGTACGAGGGAAGCCTTTTGATGAGTTCATCCACCAGGATTCCCTGGAATTTGTCACAAAGATATACAGAAAAAGACTCCGGGGTGAAACTGCCCCTTATACCTACGATCTCAATTTGGTGGATAATTGGGGCCAAGCGGTCCCGTGCGAGGCGAGGATTGTAAAAATAAGATACAATGGACGAAGGGCATTTCTCGTTAGCCTCACCCCATTGAGAAACCGTAAGGCTTCTGAAGCCAAGCGCTTGAAGGAGCAAAAACAGCAACTCATCTCCCGCTTCTCCCAGGGGATAGCCCAACAATTACAACTTTGCACCAGCCTTTTAGAACACTGTGCAGAACAAGTAAAAGCCGAAAAATCGTATCTTGGAAATTCCATTCAGGCATTGTTACAGGTACAAGAGGCTCAGAAAAGACTCATAGATATCCTTACGATTTTACAGCATGAAAAGGCTCAGGAATGTGGAACAGCTAACCTGGCAAATCTCATTGAAGAAGCCCGGAGTATTGCCACAAGACTTGTTGCATCAAGAGGGAAGCCAAACAGTTCAGTAACTGTTGAGTGTTTCATTAGGGCAACGCCGGTAGTTAAAGGTGACCCACTGCATATCAGGGAGGCTATTGCCCACATCATTGCTAACGGCATGGAAGCCTCGTATCCCGGAGGGAAGGTTCTCATTTCCTTAGAAGAAACATCTGAATCAGCATATGTTTATATCCAGGACAACGGCAATGGCATTGCCACCGAGGAACAAGAAAAGATCTTTGACCCTTTTTACACCTCCAAGCCCGGTCATCTAGGGTTAGGCCTTACGCTTGCCGCCGCTGCCCTGCACAAGTACGGGGGAGACATTGAAGTAATCAGCCGCCCTGGTCGCGGTACGTCTTTTACGCTCATCTTGCCTGTCTCCAAGAGGCCTCCAACAATAAAGATTCCCCCACCAGGAAAGGTATTGAAAAATCGCCGGTTAATGCTAATGGGAGAAAGTGATGCCATAATAGGCCTATTGACCGAGGTGCTAAAGGCAAAAGGAGCAGAGGTTGCTATACCTTCTAACCTGAAGCATGCACTAAGGCTTATTAGCAAGGGGAAAGTGGATATGGTTATTATGGATTTGGAAAATTCAGCGCCAGACTTTACTGTTCTTCTCCAAAAAGTTGCTACTGTCTCCCCTGCGCTACCCTTTATCTGCCTAGCTCCTGACGATGAAAGCGCTGCTGGGCTCTCTTCCTCGACAGGAAATATTGAAAATATGACGATCATGAGGAGGCCTTTCAATGTTGATGATATCCTGGCTGTTGCTTCCAGAAAAATGGTCCTGATTTCAAAAGGAGAATCCCATGAGCGATTTAGAAAAAAAGGTTATTGAGTTTACTCAGCATACATTTGGTACATGGAACAGACAGAAGGCATGGCACACGCCCATGGTAGTGAAGGATGCCGAAGGTGTCTTCTTTTATGATGACAAAGGCAAACCATATATTGATTTTTCCTCCCAGCTAATGTGTTCTAATCTAGGTCACAAGAATAAGGCCATAATTGAAGCGGTAGTGAAGCAGATAGAAAAGCTTCCTTATGTGGCCCCGGGTTTTGTTACTGAGGCGGCCATGGCAGCAGTGGAGGCGCTCAAATCCGTAATGCCTGAGCACCTAACCAAATTCTTTTTCTCTACCAGCGGTACTGAGGCCAATGAAGCCGCGCTCAAGATCGCCAGGCAATCCAAGTTCCCTGCCTATAAGATCATCTCACGTTATCACTCTTATCATGGTGCCACCATAGCTGGTATCACCTTTACGGGTGACCCAAGACGCTGGTATGCCGAGCAGGCCCGTTGCACTGTACAGGGAGTCCGCTTTGCACCGGATTGCTATTGTTACCGTTGCCCATTTGGACTGAGCTATGGGGAATGCAATATCCAGTGTGCCCGATACCTGGAATACATGATCAAGGAAGAGGGTAACGTGGCAGCTATTATCGTGGAACCGGTGGTGGGGACCAACGGAAGAATCGTCCCTCCCCCCGAATACTTTCCCTTGGTAAGAAAAATATGCGATGAAAATGATGTGCTTCTAATCGCAGACGAAGTGATGACCGGTTGGTTCAGAACTGGCAAGGCCTTTGCCATGGAACACTGGGGAGTGGTCCCTGATTTGCTCACCACGGCCAAGGGGGCCACTGGCGCATACACACCAGCGGGTATAACGGCTGCAACGGAGAAGGTGGCAAGCTTCTTCGATGAAGAGGTTTTTTGCCATGGCCACACATACGCCTACCATGCCATGGCCCTGTGCACCATCCCCGCGGCAGTGGAAGAATACAAGAAGCTAATGGCATCGGGTCTCCCCCAGAAGGTGAGTGCCCATATCAAAGCCAAGCTACACGACCTTGCAGAGCGGCACATCTCCATAGGTGATGTTCGGGGCATTGGGCATTTTTGGGCACTGGAGCTTGTAAAGAACCGGGAGACAAAGGAGCCCTTTAATGTCAAGGAAGACAAATTTGGCTCGGGTCCTTTGATGACCGTCCGGGTTGCCTCTGCGGCGATGAAAAACGGGCTCTACATGGCGGCCTGGTATGACAACTTGGTGATAGCACCACCCCTCATAATCAAGGAGGAAGAAGTTGACCAGGCCATGGACATCCTGGACAAGGCCCTAGAGATTGCCGACAGGGAGGCCATCCGAACCAATTTGCCGGCATCCATGAGTTCGGATTTTTCAAGATAATAGATCATGCTTGTCCAAAAACCAAATTCTTGCAGATACAAGGAATAAAAAACTCCCTCAACGACTGAAAGATGTCATGTCAGCCAATGCAAGGTAGCCTTTCATATGTGCGGATATGTGAAACAATATTACGCCAAAAGGTTTCGCCCTTCTCTTTTCTTGGCTATTTTCCTTAACACTCTGGGGATATCCGCCAATAACCCCTCTGAGAGCTCTGCCGCCTTAAGGTAAAACTCCTTGATCTTTCTCTCTATCTCTTCTGTCTTCTTCTTTACAACGGAGCTGTCCGCGTCTTGGGGCAGCTCCGTGTCAAATTCATAGTCTTGCGTGTCCAAACCCTCAAAGGAAAAATTGGACTCTATCGTATCTGTTATAACGCCGTAATAGGTCCTCTTTATGTTTTTCTCGAACTTACGGTTCTCCTTGCTCCATGACAAAAACTCCTCCCGAAGCTCAGGAAATCTCTCCGCACACCTCTCATAAAACCCCGCGGAGTCCTCCTCCACCTTGCTAATAAACGTCATTACTGCCGCCATCGTATTTAGCTTCATCAGAACCACCTTTGTATCACTATCTTGCTTTCAGTAAAAAACCTCACCACATCTCGACCCTGCCCATGTAATACCCCAAAAAACGAGTCCTTCATACCACCAAATGGGAAAAATGCCATGGGCGCCACTATCCCAACATTGATCCCTACATTACCCGCTACTACATCATGTTGGAACTGCCTAGCCCACTTACCATTGTTGGTAAATATAGCCGCCGAGTTACCATAGGGTATCTGGTGAATCATGTCTATGGCCTCATCCAGATCCCCTGCCCTCAGGATGCTGGCAACAGGACCAAATATCTCTTCCCTGGCTATCGTCATATCAAGGGTCACATTCTCAAACACAGAAGGATTCAGGAAGCAGTCTTCCGGCACGTCACCCACCAGATTCAGCTTCCTCCCATCAAGGGTCAGTTTCGCCCCTTCCTCGATACCCTTCTCGATCATACCAATGATTCTCTGTTTTGATTCCACGTTCTGCACAGGGCCCATCTGCACCGACTCATCCAGCCCGTCACCGACCCGGATCGCCTTGGCCGCACTTACAAACTTGTCCACAACCTCCCTGTACCTCTTATCATCTCCCACTACCAGCAAGTTCGCCCCAGACAAACACCTCTGACCAGTGTTGCCAAAAAACGACGACATCAAACTCACCATCGCCTTGTCTATTTCAGCATCAGGCATGATCACTATAAAATTCTTCGCACCCGCCTGCGCTATCACCCTCTTGCCCGTCTCTCCACACTTCTTGTACACGTGCCGCCCCACAGGTGTGGACCCCACAAACGTCACTCCCTTAATGTCAGGGTGCTCCATCAGTCCATTGGCAATCTCCGCCCCACCATGGACCATGTTCACCACACCAGGGGGAAGCCCAATCTCATCTAACATATCAAACAGCTCACACTGGCTCATGGGTGTCCGGGGTGATGGCTTCACTATAAACGTGTTGCCCGTGGCTATGGCAAAGGGTAAAAACCACAACGGCACCATAAACGGAAAATTAAACGGCGCTATGCAGCAAAATACCCCCAACGGCTGGTATATCGCATACTCATCAATACCATGGGCAATGTCTTCCAGGTTGAATCCCTGCATTGTAGTGGGTATCCCTGAGGCCACCTCCACCATCTCTATCCCGCGTCTAGTCTCCCCTCGGGATTCATCTATAGTCTTTCCATGCTCGCGGGTCTGTACAACGCTAAGCTCATTGAACTTGTCTTCCATTAGTTCAATCAGCCTGTGTAGGTATCTGGCCCGAGCCACAGGTGGCGTGTTCCTCCAGTCCGAATACGCCTCAACCGCTCCCTCCACCGCAGCATCAAGGTCAGCCTTCGTCGACATGGGACACTCACACAATAGCTCCATTCGCGCAGGATTGATAATCTCCACGTACTCATCGGTCTGTGCGTCCACCCATTCCCCGTTAATGTAATTCTGCAATCTCTTAACCGCCATAACAAATCCTCCTGAAATTTAATGGGTTATACTCAAGACTATTGATATGCCTTTTCATTTAAGCGTCAGTATGAGATGGATTTTCAGTTTAGCAGAATAATATCGAGCCCTTATCCTGTCAACTTTAATTAGTGCCCATCCATAAAGTCTGTACACCTCTCCCCCTTGAGGGGGAGAGGCTGGGTGAGGGGGTGTGATATCAAGAGCTTACACCCTCACCCTATCCCTCTCCCTGCCTGTCGGCAAGCAGGCCTCAAGGGAGAGGGAATTTATGGATGGATACTAATTAACGATCCTGCATTGACTCCACTTGCGATTTCCCTTAACCTGAATTTGAGGATCTTGAAACCCAATAAGCGCTAGTCACAATGATATTCAACAGATAGGGAATAAATGACTATTACCAAAAGCCTCGCCAATATGCGCCTCCCCCTGCCCGAGAGAATGCGCCCCCGCTCTTTGGACCAAATTGTGGGGCAGGACCATTTGGTTGGTCCTGACACATTACTACGCAGGGCCATAGAAACAGGCAAGCTTTTTTCAGTGATTTTCTGGGGACCTCCTGGCTCAGGCAAAACCACCTTGGCCCGGCTTATGGGGGAGTATACAGGTTATCCCTTCAAGTCATTCTCAGCAGTGACATCTGGGCTTAAGGAGCTGAGGCAGATTATTGAACAGGCAGAGAAGATGCGGGATCTAACAGGTAATCCCACGCTTCTATTTGTGGATGAAATCCACAGGTTCAATAAGGCCCAACAGGACGCCTTCCTTCCCCATGTAGAAAGTGGTTTGATCATCTTGATAGGGGCAACAACCCAGAACCCGTCTTTTGAGGTTATACCCCCATTGCTTTCCAGGGCACGGGTGCTCGTCCTGAAACCTTTAAGTGAGAAGGCCATCCGACAAATCCTTGAGCGGGCCCTCTCTGACGAAGAAAGAGGCCTCGGAAGGTATCCTATCAATATGGAAAAAGATGCGCTTCAGGTCGTTGTCCAGTTTTCTGAAGGGGACGCGCGCGTTGCCCTCAACAACCTTGAGGCACTTGTGTACCATTATAAAGACTCATTAGACGAAGGTAAGACTGTCACCATCTCCCCCCGTGACGTGGAACAGGTGTTACAACGAAAGGCCCTCACCTACGATAAGGCAGGGGAAGAACACTACAACTTGATATCCGCCTTTCACAAGAGCATGCGTGGCAGCGACCCCCACGCCTCTTTGTACTGGCTCTATCGCATGCTAGAAGCCGGCGAAGACCCTCTGTTCATTTGCAGGCGTATGATTCGCTTTGCCTCCGAAGACATTGGGCTGGCTGACCCTCAGGCCCTCCAGGTGGCCTTGGCAGCCTTCGATGCATGGGAAAAAGTAGGCCCGCCAGAGGCAGAGCTAGCGCTGGCAGAGGCTGCCGCCTATTTGGCAACGGCGCCCAAGAGCAATGCCTTGTATGTTGCGGAAAAGGCTGTTAAAGAAGAGATCCGTAAGTCAGGGGCACTGCCCGTCCCGATGCATATCCGCAATGCGCCAACAGGATTGATGAAAAAACTAGGGTATGGGAAGGGGTACCTCTATCCCCATAACTACCCCGGCGCAAGGGTGCATCAGCAATATCTGCCAGATGGCCTCAAACGGAAAACGTTCTATTACCCCACAGAGCGTGGCTTTGAGCAGGAAATACAAAAGCGCATGTGCCAGATCAAAACAGATGCAGAGAAAAAATCCGACAAATCCTGAACTGCTCTAGGATAACCTTATCAACTTTTGATTCCTCAAGAATCTTATAGCATCCTTACTTTACTACCTGCTCCCCTGAAAAATGCCTGTTGCGCTTTTTCCACTTGCGGAGCTTCTCATGCCCCATTTTGAAGAGAAAGGAAGAAGCGTTTAGGTTTTCTGCTCCATCAGTTTCCTAACCGAGCGGACAAACTCTTCGAGGTCTCTAAGGTCTGGCCCAGCGATTACTTGGTATAGTTTCGTGTAATCTATTTCTCAATAGCGGTGCACCATCCGCACACTGCATGTGCGCTTTCACCCATCTGAGTCATGCGTGATTTCATTTGTGACAATAACATTCTCAGCCCGTCAACAAAACCGACACCTTCATTCCTTGTCAGAAATTCTTTACCAGCCTGGCAAAATTTTTATGCAAAAGTCCGGTACACGCTGGATGCGCGCCTGATCTGTGGAGACCTTGCTGCCTTTGTTGTGACATTTGACTATAAGAGGAGGCACCGGAGTATAGTTTTCACTATTACCCAAAAGTGGTTTTACCAATTTTGGGTAATAGGCTGCTTTACGTATTGATATCACATGCAATGGTTAACTTGATATAACTCACTTTTCAGCGCGTTGGCGTAATTTTTACCCATTTTCGGTAAAGCCGATAACCCCTCACCCCAGCCTAAATTCAAATCCCCTCTTCAGGATCTGCCTTATCTCGTCTCCTTTGAAATTAAATTGCTCGGCGAGGATACCGTATTCGTCGATCAAGGTGGTGTGCAAGAATGCGGGATCATCGGTATTCATGGTAAAGGCAACCCCCTCCTCATAAAAAAGCCTCACAGGATGAAAGGCTAGCTCCGGGACGGCACCAAGCATCACGTTGCTGGTGAGTGAAATGTCCAGTGGGATATTTTTCTGGGCGAGGAAGTCCATTAGTTTATTGTCCTTGGCAGCCGATATCCCGTGGCCTATTCGATCAGGTTTTAACCTTTCTATGGTCTCCCATATGGCCTCAGGCCCCAGGAACTCTCCTGCGTGGGCCACGGTTCCTAGACCAATGGACCTGGCACGTTCAAAAACAGGGGCAAAGGGCTTTATGGTGCCTGCACGCTCTTCCCCGGCGAGATCAATGCCCACTATCCTGTCCAAGGGCCTCGATTCAATCCAATCGAGGGTCTTCTGCCCTGCATCAGCCCCCAGAGTCCGTGGTATTGCGCATATGATCTTTACCTCAATGCCCTGCCCCTTTGCCAGCTCGCTAAATGCCGAGTCCAATGCTTCCATGAGGCCCTCAAACGGGACGCCTCTGCGCACATGCACAAAGGGCATCACCAGTACCTCACAATAAGTGATACCTTCATCAACAAGACGGCGGCCAAAGGCAAGTGCGATCTCGTAAAAATCCTCTGGCGTATCAAAATACGGTCCTAGTCTTGGGAATATGGCATCGAATTCTTTGAAATTGGAAAATCTGTATGGGCTGGACTCAAAGGCAGGCAGACCTTTCTTTAGGGCAAGCCGGTTAAGGGTCTCAACGGAAATACTCCCTTCAAGGTGAACATGCAGTTCAGGCTTCGGTGTTGTTGCGATTTCTTTTGCCGCCTCACCATAGCTACTCATAGTTTACTAATATGAACCATGCCCCCAATCTATCTCAAACTTTCCCAATCGCCTTTGTTGTCCGTCAAGTTGGTGACACAGCGGACAAAATATTCGAGATCATCTAAGTCAGGGCCCGTAATTATCTGGTATAGCTTCGAGTAATCTATTTCCCAATAACGGTGTACCAAAAGGTTTCTAAAACGCGCCATATCGGAGAGCCGTCAAGCAAGCCCTTGATCAATAATACCTTCCTCTGCCCTATGGCCTATCCTTGCATCTATATGGAACCGCTCATAGAAGTGCTCCTCTTTCAAGACCATATCAGCTGCCTCTGTGGAACCTTCCACCAACATGCTGATCATCGGACGGGAGTATGGAGGAAATGTCTCAAGGGCAACTAGGGTGAAAGAGGCAGCATCAAACCGGCGGATCGTTTCAGAAGCCGTGATGCCGGCTATTCCATTGCCGATTATGACATGTCTCATGCTAGCCCCCATTGACCAAAAAAGGCCCTGCTCTCTTGTAAAGACGCAAGACCTTTGGACTTCTATCTCATTTACCCCTCGCTAGGTTAAAGGAATGACTTTTGGGGCTATTCAACGAACATTTGGGTGAATTATACTTCCCTCGCGCTCTGAGTGTCAACGCAATATTTTCCCTTCTCTGCCTTTCCAGATCTCTCGCGCGCAGCCACTTTTATCATGTAATCATGGAGTGCAGCCTGGAGCGTTTCCTCTGCCAACTGGGCACAGTGAAGATGGTCAGAGGGCAGGCCGCCAACATATTCACTGATACAGGTGGCATCTATTTCCAGGATTTCGTCTGGGGTCTTACCTTTGGCCAGATCTGCCGCAGCACAGACTGAATTGTAGCTGTGGGCACATCCGTCCGTCCAACACGAGCTCTCAACAACCTTTGCATCTTCGAATTTTAATGAGATTTCCATAGTATCGCCGCACTTGCCGGTAATTTTGGCATGGCCATCAGGGTCCTTTATATTCGGGTTAAGAAGGTAATAGACGATAAACCACAGGCCCACTATGCCAGCTAATATCACTGCCCCCAATAATAGGCACAGAAAGTCGTGAAACAATTTTCACATCCCCCTTTTTGACCAATCGAACACCTGTCAATCAAAGGACAAATGCATGTTTAAGGACAGAGATGACGCCAATTAAATATTTGCCTTTGACAGATATATCACTTATTGTCAATATAATAAAAGCACGCATGTTGTAAAGAGACCTCGAGCAGGGTTAAAAAGAGGGAAGAGTAGATTTGAAACTAAGCATTTTGCTATTAGAGATATATCGCGCGACACTGGCTGAGGACTGTGGAAACGAAGGTTATATAGGTATTACCCCTGATGGTTCGTCCTACCATGTCGTCGTGCCAGTAGATCGGCAGTTGGCCAGAGGCTTAAGCCCTGTGGGTCCGCCTTCGGATGGGACACCATTTGGGGGATACAAGGGTTGGCACTATTTCTGCTGTCTAACCCATCGCAATGACAGACAATCACATGCCAGGACGAGACAGTATCGGATTGAAAGAGCCAGAGAAAACGCCTGGCTCATCGAAAAATGGGCAAATGGGTTAAGGATAGAGGTAGTGGTGGTGGATGATATGTCAGTCCTAGGCTAAAGGCTGAAGGCTGAAGACCGAAGGATGAGGGAACAGAGTTTTGGAATTTGGGAGTTTGCTTACCATGAGGCTCAAGGAGGTAGTACTTACTCTGAAACCTGAAGAACCGATCCAGGTCCTCAGAATTTGCCTGGATCAAGACCAAGGTGAGGCACTGAAATTCCTGAACGAGAGGCTTTCTAAACGGATAAAAGAGGCCTTAAAGGATCGGTGAGTTCCCGTCTTTGAGGCCAGTTATGGCCCCAAGTCGCTCCCTCATCAATTTCCCGCGTAATTGCACCAGCCTTATTCTTTCCGAGGGACGAAAAAATTTGAAAAAAGTCCTTGACAGCCCACTTTTACATGGCTATATTGCCATTTAGCTATCTAGAGGACGTTATGAAAAAATTCTTAAAAGTAATAAAGGCCCTGTCAGACCCCAACAGGGTCAAGATTTTGAAAATCCTGCAGCGTCGCTCAATGTGCGTATGCGAGCTACAGATGGCATTGGGTATATCACAGCCTACTGTCTCAAGACATCTAAGGATCCTGGAGGAGGCAGGCCTTGTTGAGTATGCCAAAGATGGCTTGTGGGTCGATTACCGTCTAGCGGACGGGGCCCAAAGCCCTTATGCTTCCTCCGCGCTCGGTCAGCTCAAGCATTGGCTTGAGGACGACCCGGAAGTAAAAGAGCTTGTTAAAAGATTGCCGAACATTGATAGAAGGAAAAATCTATGAAAACAAGTCAGGAAGAATTTATTTCATGCGGAAGCGGTAAGTGCATAACATGGTTAACAGATTATGAGTTTCACTAAGAAATTTTAAACTGAAGGTGGGCTGACTATGAAAGAACAGACTAAGCTGATCCTGATCGTTTTGGTTTTTTTGGCCTGCTATTATATCCCGTGGGACAGCCCAGTAGTCAGGAAATCAGGGCTTGAGGCATTCATGATGCTTCAAGAATACGCCCGACAGCATGTCTTGACATGCCTGATTCCGGCCTTTTTTATAGCTGGTGCAATTTCGGTGTTTGTCTCTCAGGCCTCGGTACTCAAATACTTCGGTGCCACGGCAAGGAAGATCTTATCTTACTCCGTGGCATCTGTTTCCGGTACAATTCTAGCCGTTTGCTCGTGCACAGTCTTGCCGCTTTTTGCCGGCATCTACACCAGGGGGGCTGGTATCGGTCCTGCCACGGCCTTTCTTTACTCCGGCCCTGCTATTAATGTGCTTGCAATCGTGCTCACGGCCAGGGTACTGGGTTGGCAACTGGGGTTGGCCCGAGCCATTGGAGCCATTCTCTTTGCAGTGATTACCGGCCTTCTAATGGCCTTCATCTTCAGAAAAGAGGATGCCGAAAGGACCGCCGGACAAATCTACCTGCCTGATGAAGGTGAAAAAGGACGAACCTTGGTGCAGGACTCCCTTTTCATGCTGACAATGGTCCTTATCCTCATCTTCGCGGCCTTTGCTCATCCGGCTCAAGGTTCGAGGGGTCTGTGGCTCACCATTTATTCTATAAAATGGTATGTCACCACTGGACTAATAATCATTCTGATTTTCATGCTCAAGGCATGGTTCGTCAAAGACGAGAGGGTAGCATGGGTACAATCTACCTGGGGATTCATGAAACAAATCTTTCCCTTGCTGGGAGCTGGTGTGCTGGTAGCCGGCTTCATGCTGGGGCGCCCGGGTCACTCTGCCTTGATACCAGAACACTATATCCAGACACTGGTGGGAGGTAATTCTGTCTGGGCCAACTTGTTTGCTTCTGTATCAGGCGCATTGATGTATTTTGCAACCCTCACTGAAGTGCCCATCCTCCAGGGCCTCCTTGGTGCAGGTATGGGCCAGGGCCCCGCGCTTTCCTTGCTCCTTGCAGGCCCGGCCCTTTCCCTGCCCAATATGCTGGTGATCGGGGGCGTGATGGGGGTCAGGAAGACGGCCACCTTTTGTGCAATTATAGTGGTGCTGTCCACCATTGCCGGAATGCTCTATGGGTGGATGGTGGCATGAAACGAGCTTTACCGTTGACTGCCCACTGCTGAAGTGCAGCGCGGGCAGGTTGACTGATAACCGTAGCAACAGAAAACAGTAGCCGATCAATAACTAACAGGTGCTGACCATGCCATCACAAGACATAAAGCAGATCACAGTAGATGGATATCAGGTCGGAATCATTGGGCTCCAGGAAGTGTTGGAACAGGTAGCAAAGGAGTACCCCCAAGCCCACGATCGTAAAATCCAAGAGGAGCTTTTAAAAAGGCTCGGCCGAAAAAACTACATCCCTGCTAAGGTCCAGGACAGTTACGCCAAGGCGTTCCTGAGAGAGTTCAAAAAATTCTTAGGGCTTCCCTATGAGGAGGACAAGGCCTCAGCCTTGGACGTGAAGATATTGGGACCAGGCTGCACCCAGTGTGACCGACTTACTGCCCAAGTCATGGAGGCAATGGCTGAGATGGGAATCATGGGTAATGTTGATCATATAAAGGACATAAAGGAAATAGGTAAGTACGGTGTAATGGGATCCCCTGCCTTATTGATAAACGGGCAGGTAAAGTGTGTTGGAGCCGTTCCACCGAAGGCAAAACTACTGAAGTGGCTTGAAGAGGCCAAATCGCAGATCGGGGCAAAGGTGATGAAAAAAAGATGAAGGCACGCTCGATCAAGCAGATGTTTGATGTTGTGGTACTTGGAGTGGCTGTAAAGCTACCTTTCAAACTATATCTATAGGAGGTGATGCAGGATGGAAATAAAGGTCTTGGGCCCTGGCTGCCCCAAGTGTGAAATGGCAGAGAAAAATGTAAGAGAGGCGGTCAAGGAATTGGGGGTCGAGGCAGATATAGAAAAGATAGGAGATGTGATGAAAATAGCCAAATTCGGTGTCTTTGCCACCCCGGCCGTGGTTATTGACGGGGATGTGAAGTGCGTGGGAAAGCTGCCGTCTGTCGAGGAAGTCAAGGCCTGGATAGAAGAAGACATTTAAGAGGCAAGAAATAAAAGCAATAAGGAGGTTAGGCCATGGAAATAGGATCCAGTCAAATAATAGCTTTGTTGTTTACTGGTATTGGGGTTGGTTTTGCGTCAGGCCTTCTGGGCGTTGGAGGATGTTTCATAATGGTGCCTGTTCAATATTGGTGCCTTACTTCCATAGGAGTTGACCCAACAATTGCCATTCGTATCGCCTTTGGAACAAATCTTCTGGTTGTCCTTCCAACAGCATTCAGTGGCTCTATGACTCATCACAGAAAAGGGGCTGTATTATGGAAGGCAGGTGTTACGTTAGGCATTACAGGTGCAATTGGTGCATTTTTCGGAGCTTTTCTTGCGGCCCATCTTCCTGCTTCAGTACTCACTAAGGCATTTGGGATCGCAGTTATTGTGGGTGCCATAAGAATGTTAACCGCCAAGCCACCCAAAATCACTGAGCAACCTCCCGATAGCCTCACTCCATATATTCTATGGGGCATTCCATTGGGTATTGTTTCGGGCATCATCGGAATAGGCGGCGGAGTCTTAATGGTTCCGATTATGGTGTTCTTCTTGAAGTTCGATATGCACAGAGCTGTCGGAACATCTACAGCATTGATGATCTTTACGGCCGTAGGCGGTGCCTTTTCTTATCTGGTTAATGGGCTTGGGGTGCAGGGGCTACCACCTTATTCTACCGGCTATCTGAACTGGCTTCAGTGGATCTTACTGGCTGGTTGCAGCATCCCGATGGCAATGGTAGGGGCTAGAGCAGCCCACAGACTGCCCGCGAAACAACTCAAGTATATTTTTATTGCAGTTATGTTTTATATGGGCCTTAAAATGATAGGAGTCTTCGCATGGCTCCATCTCCCTATTTAAGCATGCAGGGTTTTGGAGAACAGGGCATGGCAAGGTGCTGGGGCTTGGTTTCGCAAGGGCTCTGGCGCCTTCATTGGCCTCCTCGGCATCTATTTTATAATTAACCCTTTTGCGAGCTAGGAGGCGAGTTACTATGCTTCTTAAAAGCTACAAAAAGGAGATATTCAGACCGGAGTGCAATCCTAGCTTTCAGTCCTTACACTGTATCGCATATTTGGACCAAGATATTGGAAAGGTACTTCCATATCTTAATGCAGTGCTAGGAGGATTTGAATATCTAAAGGATCCACCGGCTGTAACCTTCAGGATCCACGGAAAACTTATAACAGTTCATCCTGACAAGATCGCCATTAATGCCCTAAAAGATGAGGCAGAGGCAGACAAGATCCTGGAGTGGCTAAAACGCGAGATAAACGAGGCGTGGGAAAAAAGGGACCAGATCACCCCCAGCTATGAAGGGGCACCAAAGCCAAAGGTCTTTGAGATACTTAAGCTGCTTCCCAAAACCAATTGCAGGGAATGTGGCTACCCAACTTGCACCGTCTTTGCAGCCAACGTGGCCGAGGGAGCCAAAGGGCCGGAGGACTGCCCTGCATTGGATGAACAACGCCATGCCAACTTGATTGAATATTTGTCACAGTTCAAGCTGGATTCCTAAGATATACCTATTCATATGGGGCATAAATTCCGTAAGATGGAGGTTGTTTATTCCAGGTATTGATCAATATGGCTTCCTGGCACTGCCTCAACGTCCTCGTCCAACGGAAAAGGTAACCGGGTTCTGCACGCAACATACCCTTTTTCAAATAGCGATTCACCGTAAAATCTCTTCAGGGCCCTGATGCCTTTAAGGGCTGAATGGTCGGGGCTTTCTGAAAACTTAGTTTCAATGGCAATAAGCCTGCCCCCACGCTCCACTAGCAAATCTACCTCCGCACCTTGGACGGTGCGCCAAAACCACAAGGGGACCATTTTTCCTCGAGAGAAATAGTGCCTCACCACCTGCATCACCACATGGGTCTCCCATATTGCCCCTGAAATTGGATGCCTGCATACGGCCTCCCAGCTCTCAAAACCCATTAGGAAAAGGGCAAGTCCAGTGTCACACATGTAAATCTTGGGTGATTTGATCAAACGCTTGCCTAAGTTACGGTGGTAGGGTTCAAGAAGAAAGATTTGCCCCGAGGTCTGCAAAACCGAGATCCATTGTCTGGCAGTATTTGGGGAAATGCCTACGTCTCTCGCTAATTCCGAGTAAGAAAGGATTTGCCCGGTCCTAATCGCAACTGCCCGCAGGAATCGATCAAAATCCCGAAGGCTCCCTACGTTTAAAATATTCCGTACATCTCTTTCCAGATAAGTTGCAAGATATGAGGTATACCAAAACAAATGATCTAAATCAGGCCTCGCATATAGCTCTGGGAAGCCTCCTTTTGGGATGTAAGTATCCTCGTCAAAAGACCCCAAGGCCTCCCTCAGCTCTGCTGCAGAAAGATTGAGCATGTTCAAAACCGCGCATCGCCCAGCAAGGCTTTCCGATACTCCCTGCATTAAGAGAAAGTTCTGGGACCCTATCAGGATAAACTGGCTGGGCTTTTTGTGCTCGTCGATCTTTATCTTAAGAAATCTTGGAAGTGATGGGGCATATTGAACTTCATCGATAATCAGCGGTGAGCTTCGATCTGCAAAAAACAATTCAGGGCTTTTTTCAGCTTGCTCAGCCAAGGCAGGAAGGTCCAGGGAGACATAGTCCAGATGGGGGAACACCTTTCGCATTAGCGAGGTCTTTCCGACCTGCCTCGGACCTGTAACTACCACCGCCGGAAATTGCTCAAACAGAGATAAAAGGGTGGATTCATACTTTCTGGCTATCCACATGCGGATATTTTGCAATTGAACTGCAAAAAAGTCAACATTTTTCAGCATCATGGGGTTTAGCCATCTGCCTCCGTTTAACCTTCCTAGAGTCGTCAACAAAAAACATTCTTATCAGCCCAATAGTAAGGGGTAGCAGCGAATGTAGTATCGGGGGCAAGAGGATTTTTCTTCCGCTCCGGGCCTCCCGGGCTGGTCAGGCACTCAGACAGGTTTTAAGCAATCGGCTAGCATCCCAAAAACTGACTGCCTGACGGCGCCCTCCCGACAGTCGCGTCAAGAAACCTCTTGCCCCTATTTATTGAGCTATTACAAACATTCCTTGATTTTTTAGAACTCAATAGAGAATATTGACCAAAAAGAAATATCAAAAGAAATGGGGCGCCCTGTTGAGCGGATCCTTCATCATATAGAGCAGGGAGACGCGGACATGGTGGTCATGGGCTCGCGTGGTCACGGCATACTAAAAGAGACCTTACTAGGAAGCACCTCCCACAGGGTGCTCAGAAGGTCTCCCGTGCGCGTCCTCATAGTGTCGCAATAAGGCAATGAATAAAATGAGGTTTCATCTGAATACAAATTTTATCCCTCCTACTAAAGGGGGGGTCGATGTGAGCTTCCTTTCTTTGAGCGAAGCCGGAAAAGCACGCAAATTCCACAGTGGATTTCCACAATACAAAACCACGCCGTTTTTGAGCTTGCCCAATCTGGCTCAACACCTAGGAATCAGTCACCTTTTCGTCAAAGATGAATCCCACAGGTTCGGGCTCAATGCCTTCAAGGTCCTGGGGGCATCTTACGGCATTGCCAGATATCTGGCTAAGAGACTGGGTCGTGATGTGGAAGAGGTCAGCGTAAGTGAGTTATGCTCCCCAGATGTGCGCAGACAGCTTGGTGACATCACCTTTGCCACGGCTACTGACGGCAACCATGGACGCGCCGTGGCATGGACAGCCCAACAACTTGGTCAAAAATCGGTGGTATATATGCCCAAGGGTTCGGACCCAGTGCGCCTGGCCAACATAAGGAGCCATGGTGCTGAGGCATCTATAACAGAGTTCAATTATGACGATACGGTACGCATGACTTTTGAGCTTGCCCAGAAAAACGGTTGGGTCATTATCCAGGACACTGCCTGGCCCGGATACGAGGACATCCCCCGGTGGATAATGCAGGGCTATACCGCACTCGCCCTGGAGTTTATGGAGCAGTTGCAGGAGTGTGGGATATACCGTCCCACCCATGTCTTTCTCCAGGCTGGAGTAGGCTCATTTGCAGCGGCAGTACTGGGATTTCTGGCATCCTACCTGGGAGATGACTTACCCGTGACCGTCACAGTGGAACCGGAGACTGCGGCCTGCATATACCAATCGGCCATAGCGGGCGATGGGCGGCCACATGCCGTCAAAGGAGATCTCAACACCATAATGGCCGGCCTTGCCTGTGGTGAACCAAATAGCATTGGTTGGGAAATTTTAAGGGATTACGCAATGACCTATATCTGCTGTCCTGACTGGATAGCCGCAAATGGTATGCGCATCCTTGGCGCCCCACTCAAAGGGGATCCCCAGATCACTTCCGGGGAATCAGGCGCTGTCACCGCCGGCATCCTTGAATACATTATGAAAAGCGACCAAGCAGGGGACCTGCGCGAATCCTTGGCCTTGAACCGCGATTCCGTCGTGGTCTTAATTAGCACCGAGGGAGACACCTCTCCTGACACCTACCGAAGCGTTGTGTGGTATGGCCGGTACCCTGCTCCATCAAGGCACTGAGCAATCTTTTTTCCTTTCCTTGACATAAGTCAATGTACTTAGCACCACACTGTGATATTCTTCAAGTCAACTTCCTTGGGGGAGAAAGGATCAATGGAATGGAATAAAGAAGCCGCAGAAGCAATTAAGAAGGTTCCTTTCTTTGTGCGCAAAAGGGTAAAGGCCCGAGTGGAAGAAGAGGCCCAGCGCTCAGGCAGTAACATGGTTACCCTAGAGCACGTAAGAACCTGTCAGCAAAGATTCCTCCACAAGATGGAGGAGGAAGTGAAGGGCTATGAGGTGGAAACCTGCTTCGGCCCCACAGGTTGTCCCAATAGGGCCATTCAAACGGAGGCCCTGGCCGTGGAGTTGGAAAGGATTCTCGCCAAACATGACCTGAAAACCTTTCTCAGGGGCATAGCTAAAGGCCCTTTGAAGATGCACCATGAATTCAGGCTGTCTGTGTCTGACTGTCCCAATGCCTGTTCCAGACCTCAAATCGTGGACCTCGGCCTCATCGGCGCGGCTAAGCCTATGGTGACGGATGAAGAATGTAGTAATTGTGGTGGTTGTGTAGAAGCCTGCAAGGAATCGGCAATAGAATTGGACGAGCAAGGGCCAACAATTTCCTTCGATAAATGCCTGTTTTGTGGCGCCTGCATAAGGCAGTGCCCCACTGGAACCATTTCGGAAGAAAAGTCAGGGTACAGGATACTCGTAGGGGGCAAACTCGGCCGACATCCTAGGCTCGCTGAGGATATGGGCGAAATATTTCCTGTTGAGGCCCTCCCCCGTGTAGTGGACACGGTTGTGGAATTTTACAAACGCCATTGCAAACCTGGGGAGAGACTTGGCGGGACCATCGAGCGCCAGGGCATTGAGGGGCTGGTTGCTAAAATGAAAAATCGAGGGCTATTGACTTAGGTCAAGGTTTTTTATTGGCAAGTCTTGTAGCCTGGTCTCAAACTAGACTTAACTTAATGCCATAGCGAAATCGAATAAGGAGAATGTAATCATGAAGTGCCCAGGTCAGGATTCTCAATATTGGAAACCGGGAGCCATTTATGAGGTGAAATGTCCCAAGTGTGGAAAAGAGGTGGAATTTTTCAAGGACGACCCTTCGCGAAAATGCCCCCATTGCGGCCATCGCTTCCTTAATCCTTCTCTGGATTTTGGCTGTGCCTCATACTGCCAGTATGCAGAGCAATGTATCGGTAATCTTCCTCCAGAACTTCTGGCCCAGAAAGAAGATCTCCTAAAAGACCGTGTGGCCATTGAAATGAAGAAATACTTTGGGAGGGATTTCAAGAGAATAGGTCATGCCTCCAAGGTTGCCAGGTACGCGGAAAGAATAGCCCGGGAAGAAAGGGCCAATTTGGCCGTGGTGTTGGCAGCAGCATATCTGCATGACATTGGGATAAAGGAAGCTGAGCGAAAACATCAAAGCACTGCTGCCAAATATCAGGAAGAGGAGGGCCCACCAATTGCCAGAGAAATCCTTACAAAGTTGGGCGCCAAAGAAGAACTGATTGATGAGGTGTGTGATATTGTGGGTCATCACCACCATCCCAGGGATGAGGAGACCGTGAACTTTATGGCCCTCTACGATGCAGATATGCTCGTAAACCTTGAAGAGAAACAGGAAGAAGAGGAAAAAAAGCCTTCGGAAGCCCTTGAGAGGGTTATAGAAAAGGCATTCCTTACGGAAAGTGGAAAGAATTTAGCTCGTCAAGTTTTATTAAGGAGAAAGTCATGAAAGTAATGAGAAAAATAATAGAAATAGATGAAGAATTGTGTGACGGCTGCGGCCAGTGCGTACCTGCCTGTGCCGAGGGTGCCATTGAGGTAATAGACGGTAAGGCTCGTCTAGTTGCAGAAAAATACTGCGACGGGCTAGGAGCATGCCTCGGAGAATGCCCCACAGGTGCATTGCGGGTCATTGAACGTGAGGCTGAGGATTTTGACGAACAGGCCGTGGAAGAATACCTAAAGGAAAAGGAACAGGCAGAAAAGGTCGCCGAGGAATTTGCGGCACCTGCTTGTCCTTCTGCACGCCTTCAAACCTTTGCACCGGTTTCTGCTTGTGACGAAGCAAACATACCCACCAGCCAGGGATCTGCTTCATCTGCCTTATCCCACTGGCCCGTTCAGATTCACTTGGTGCCTCCAACAGCACCTTTTCTAAAAGACGCAGAACTGTTAATAGTAGCAGATTGTGTACCCATAGCGTATCCAACCCTCCATCAGGATTTTATTAAGGGAAAAGTTGTGCTTGTGGGGTGCCCCAAATTCGATGACATACCCCAGTATATCCAAAAGTTTGCCGATATTTTCAAATCGGCTAATATCAAGAGCATCACTGCCCTGATCATGGAGGTGCCCTGCTGCTCCGGCCTTCCAATGATCGTAAAAAAGGCAATGGAAATGGCGGGGAAGGAAATTCCCGTGGAGCAGGTTGTTATAAGCACAAGAGGACAGGTGTTGAAAAAGGCAACCCTATGAGGTTTAATTAGCCTTGGCCAAGAGGAATCACCTGTTTAGTAACAAAAGGAGATCTCACATGAAAAAAATCAATTTATATGAAGAAAATAGTTTCAATGACCTACACATGAGCCGCCTTTTGGTCCATGACTCACCCTATTTTAAGATACTAAATTTCAACTTCAAGGCCAGCCAGGAGCTGCCCATTCATTCCCACGATATAGAGGGACAGGTAAGTATCGCAGTCTTAGAGGGTGAAGGTGAGTTCCTTGGTGCGGGTTCCACACTTCCAGCCAAGAAGGGCGATGTGCTTATCTCGGATATTGCAGAGCCTCACGGCATACGGGCCAAGACAGATATGACGGTTCTGGTAACAATCGCACCGCCGATTTAATCGCGCACCGTCTGCCCCACCCTTCTTTGGCTTAACCAGTCAGCAAATATTGGGTATTCCTGCCCGAAAATACTAACGCGATCGTCCGGACGAATAATCGCATCCTTTCCCACGGCTCTATGATTAACCATCACAAGCTGAACAGAGCTGAGCGGGATTCCTATGCGACTCAAAAACTCTCTGAGCATGACAGAGTTAGCCAAGTTCAGCCTGTAGTTTTTGGATCTCCTTCCTGAAACTTCAGGAAACCTGCCATAGAGAAAGACTTTCACTGATTCTCCCATATTCATTTCCTCGGATTATTATTTTTTTCACATTACCCTTAAATCAATTGGTGGCAATTGACTTAGGTCAAATATCTTTCCCTACTTTTTTTGTATATATTACGCAAGCCCATTGACAAGGGCAGCCGGGATCGTTATTCTATACTGAAAGACTAGGGAAAAAGGCTCGCCCCATATAGAAGAGGAGGTAGAAAATGAAATTCGTGAAAGACATAAAAGCAGACGACACGCTAGATCTCGTCTGCAGGATGTGTCCTCTCCATCTCCTTGAGCCGGGAGAAAAACTGGCATGTATGAAAGAGGGCCAGGTGCTCGAGATCCTTACCGATTATGATGGGGCACTGGAGGACATCCCTTCCTGGTGTGATAAATGCGGACAGGAATTTATCGGCATAGAAGAGGACGAAGACTGCTACAAACTCTATATAAGGAAAAAGAAAGGAAACGGCGATGGAAAGGAAAGTGTATCTGGATAACGCTGCTGCTACGCCTGTCAGGAAAGAGGTCATCGAGGAAATGATGCCCTATTTTGACAGGGAGTTTGGTAATCCATCTACGGTTTATGACCTGGGGTCAAGGGTCAAGGCTGTGATCGACGAGCAGCGGGCCAAGGTCGCCGAGTTAATAGGTGCAAGACCTGAGGAGATCATCTTCACCTCGGGAGGCACCGAGGCAAATAACCTCGCGGTGAAAGGCATAGCCTTTGCCCATAGAAAAAAGGGTAACCATATTATTGTCTCGGCCATTGAGCATCACTCGGTGCTCAATTCCGCCAGGTTCTTTGAACGTCTGGACTATGAGGTCACATTTTTACAAGCTGATGAATATGGGCTCGTGGACCCGAATCGGTTAAAGGAACTAATCAGGCCAGAAACCATACTTGTGTCCATTACCCATGCCAGCAACGAAATAGGGACTATTGAGCCACTGGCCGAGATAGCAGAGGTGTGCAAGGAGAACAACGTGTTCTTTCACACCGATGCGGTTGCTACGGTGGGAAATGTCCCTGTGAATGTAAAAGAGCTGGGTGTAGATCTTTTGAGTCTTTCTGGGATTCCGTTGAGGGCACCAAAGGGCACAGGTGCACTGTACTTCAGGAAGGGCCTGCGCTTAATGCCCTTGATGCATGGCGGAATTCAGGAAAGCGGAAGAAGGGGCGGGACCGAAAATGTCCCTGGAATTGTTGGTCTTGGAAAGGCAGCCGAATTGGCCAAAGCGGAAATCCCTGCCAAAGTGAGCCATGTGAACGCGTTGAGGGATAAGCTCGTCAACGGTGTACTTGAAAAGATTGAAGCCGTCAAGTTTACGGGCCATCCTGAAAACCGATTGCCTGGTCATGCGAGTTTTTGTGTCCAGGCAATTGAAGGAGAGGCACTTGTGTTTATGCTAAGCAGCCATGGTATATACGTAAATACTGGTTCTGCGTGTGCTTCAAAGGCGCTCAAGACCTCGCCGGTCCTGGTTGCCATCGGAGTGCCTGCAGAGCTGGCCCAGGGCTCCATAGTATTTACCCTGGATATAAACAACACAGAGGAAGACATAGATTATGTACTTGAAAAACTCCCGCCGGTGGTAGATCGCTTGAGAGCAATGTCCCCACTGTGGGGAAAGGCCAAACCTCAGGCCGCCTAACCTACCACTCAAAGGGTATAGGCTGCGTGGTCTGAGTAGTAAGTCGCAGGGATCGTTAAGACCCCATTAGACAAGGGAATAAAGACAAAGGAGAAAAAGATGTATTCTGAAGAAGTAATGAAACATTTCGCCCAACCCAAGAACGTAGGTGAAATTAGCGACGCAGACGGAGTAGGTGAGGCAGGAAATCCTGTTTGTGGCGATATGATGACCTTCTACATCAAGGTCAAAGATGGCAAAATCGAGGACGTAAAATACAAGACCTTTGGTTGTGTTGCTGCTATTGCAGTGTCGAGCAAAGTAAGTGAACTGGTGAAAGGCAAGACACTGGAGGAGGCCAAAACCCTTAGCAAGAAGGCAGTGGCAGAGGCGCTTGGTGGACTACCAAAGGAAAAAATGCATTGCTCAAATCTGGGCGCCGAAGCATTGGGCAATGCTATCGTGGACTATGAGGCCAAGCATGGTGGAGAGCCTCTTGAGGAACAGCCAGAAGAGAAGATCGAGGTAACTCTGGGGTGCTGTGACTGCGGAGCTGAAAACCCTCCTGAGGCCAAGTTTTGCATGTCTTGTGGAAAGAAACTGGGAGAATAGAAATGGCCCAAACAGTTATTACATGGGTTATCATTGGGGCAGCCTCCCTTTTCGTGCTCAGATGGGCCTATCGGAAAATAACGGGTCAAGCGCCCCAGTGCTGCAGCAACGAGGGACAGGCCACTGCCTGTTCCTGCTGCAGCCAGTCGGAAAGATGTAGTGACTTCAGCGATAAATGACAGAGGGTGCGCGATCTCTGGCCCAGCCCCGTTAGGATGCCTCCCTTACCAGTAGGCGGAGCTGGGCTATTATTGACACTCCTACGTGGATAGGGAATCCGTCCTCGCTTACATCCGGGCGCACGGTAATGCCATCTACACACCCATTGGCCACAAGAAACTCTGCGGTGGATGTAGGATCAATCAGAGAAAAAAGGTCTTTGCCTGTTAACACGCAAAGCATGGCAACCACTCCATAGACTCCCCAGTTTGAAACCGTGGCTATTACCAGCTCATCGCACCCGGTAATTGAAGGTATGATGTCAATATTTGCAAGGGCTTCCTTTACATTGCCCATGCCAACTTCATTGCCTCCATCACCGAAGCAGATGGTCGGGCACCCAGCTTGGGTCAGGAAGTAATCAAACTTAGGTGTCTGGTGAGAAATGTCCTCCTTGTTCATATTGTAGTATCTGCCATCGGATGCAATCCCCGGCATTTCTATTGACAAAATCAGGTCGGGGCTCAATGAGGTCATGGCTTCTTTGGCGAATTTCCCGCTCTTCTCCAATTCCGAGACCTGCATCTCTCTAACTGCGAAGCTGGGGGATAGGATACTTGATAGGGGTGGTGCGCAAACTATGATTGGTCTGCCACCAAGAACCTCTAAAACCTTATAAATGGCTAAAGCACCAATGGGGCCATCGCTTTCATACCCACAACCAACCGGGAATCCCGTGCCAATGAGCATAACACCAATATTGTCCAATATCATCCTAGCTGCGCGACCACAATAGCCCGGCCTCATTGCCTCATATACCTTGTCCATTCCCCGTCTGCCATGCTGCAAGATTATCTGCTCAACTCTTCGCGATAGCTGCTCAATATCGATCATGATTTCATACCGGCTTAATCATTCTTATTACAAAACAAATGAGCTTATGAAATCCCTAACCTGTTCCTTTCCACGGACTACGCCATAATGTCCTTCACAGAGAATATCTGCCTCAAGAGAGAGCATCAATTTTAGGGACTGGTTATATTTTTTTCTGTCCGAAAGCAGCCTGGCATCAAGTGGGCCGTGTACATCCTGCCCAAAGAGAACCTTGAATCCTTCCGATTCCATAACAAAGGCCATGGATCCGGGAGAGTGCCCTGGGATGTGAATGGCCTCAATTACCCTCCCGCCCAGAGTTATCCTTTCCCTTTGTCCTTTGATTTTTCTGTCTACCGCAAAAGGGTCAAGGTTCGCCCCATACCATTTTGCTGCAGTGACTATCTGATCCGCCTTTTCAAGAAATGGAGCTTCAAGCTCGTGGGCTATGATCTGGCATCCCGTGAGGGCCTTTATCTCCTTTGCTCCTCCTGTGTGATCGAAATGGCAATGCGTTACTAGGAGGTACCTTATTTGCTCGGGGTTCACGCCGTTATCTCTAATATTTTGAATAATTCTGTCAGTGGACCGGCCTGTACCTGCATCCACAAGCCCTGCCTTGTCATTAACCTTTATCAAATAAACGGCTGCATCTCCTGGGGCCGATAGCCCGCCTCCGCCCACCTGAAATATCTCCTTTGTAATTTGCATGATCTTCTCTGCCTCTCAATGCCAAGGCCATATTAGCCTCTCCTAGCCACCATTTTCAACCCGGTAATGTCTATTCCTTAGAAAGCTACCCAGAGCCATGGAACTAAAGATAACTAGTGGGATTGAGACAGAAAGCCGGATGACAGAAAACTTCAATCCTACAAAAGAGGCCTCAAAGATTGTCATTGGCACCCTGCAGATAGCTGATGTGCCTATGTATGTGAAAATCACGCCCAGATCCGCCCCCTTGCGGTAGAGGCTGTATGCTACGGGAAAGGCCACATAGAGCCCCCCTACTGTAGTGCCCGCAAGCAAAATCCCGCCTATGTGCCCCCGCAGCCCAGCCTGGCTCCCAAAGTGACGTTCAACCGTTTCCCTTTTCACCCACACCTCGAACAGTCCTATCAAAACAAAGGCGGGGGGTAGGACCTTCAACATCTCCAGGGTAAAATATCCAAGGGATTTACCCATATCCATGCCGGGCTCATAGCCTTTCCAAAAGGAGAAAGCGACCAAAAGGGCATATCCTAGTAGCCCTGCAATTTTTCCGTATCGTTTAATTACTTGAATATCCATGGAAAGATCTCCCCAAAAAAGATGCCGGTCATCACAGCCACAACCAGTGCAATAAAAAAACTCAACAAGTTCCTCACGATTGTCACTCTCGTGCCAAAGTATTTTTTTTCTATTGGAAATGTTACGAAACCCACCATCATCAGCGTTGTGGTGAAGGCAGAGATTACCGTGTAGCTAACCCCTTTTTTGAGAAGAATTCCGCATAAAGGATAGGCTATGAAACCAGGCATAAGAGTAATTGAGCCGAAAAAAGAGGCTATTAATGTGCCCGTAAGCATATTGCTCCTGCCTAGGAACTGAACAATTAGCCTGTTGGGAATCAGTGTGAGTATGATGGAGACCAGCACCAGCATTCCCACAAATGCTGGCAATATGTGGCCAAATCTTTTAATTGTTATTCTTAGGGCCTTATAGGTCTTGCTTCTGTCAGCCATAAAAGAACACAAGAGCGCTATTAGAACCACTGCGTAAAGATATATCACCCTGCGCTTCCTCCACGTGCCACTTTTGGAAGTTATACGTCCTCTCTCTTCTCGCCTTCTTTACTAGCAACACATGGATGGCCCTTCTTGTCTCCATGACACTCTTTGATCTGCTCCGGAGAACACTCGGAAGGCTTTCCCTTCAGTTTTTCAGGTCTTTGACAGCAGTCCATACACATTTTATCCAACCTCCTTTTGTCAAATATTTCACGTGCCATAGGTAATCCTTTCAGGCATATGAGCTCCACATCCTTGCGAGGCCTCATCATTTCTACAAGCATCCTAGAGACTTCCTCCAGTGCGCCCTTATCTACCATATAGTGCATCCAGCGACCGCGCCTCTCACCATTTATCAGCCCGGCATTACTGAGAATTTGTAAGTGTTGAGAGACAGCCGCCCTTGATATCCCCAAACGATGAGCCAGTGCCCCTGCGCATAGGTCACCGCGAAGAAGCATCTCAAGGATCTTGAGGCGATTGTCGTCTGCCAAGGCCTTAAGAAGGATGACCAACCTATTCATAAAATTATTTCCAGATTGAATCGTTAATTAAGCATATACTTAATCTACTCCAGCTCCAGTGTCAATACCATTTTCGCCCTATTTCCCGTACCTGGAAGCTGAAGGCCCTTTTGCTTATCACCGACCAGGCAAAAACTGATTTCCTTAAGCACCTTTGCCTACCCATAAACTCCTTGACAGATTTCGGGGTCAATATGGTAAACACAGGAAGTCTTGCGCGCACCAAAATGGAGCAAGTGCATGTTTTCCCGCTATTTCAAAGAGAATTTCCAGCACAAAATTAGAAAAAGGAGGAGGAAATTGAAAAAGCTAATTATTCTAGTAGGATTCCTGATGTTCGTCGTGGGCTCAATGTCTATGGTTGGCACGGCTCACGCAGGCAAAAAACTGAAGGCCGGCTTTATCTATGTGGGACCCGTTGGAGACTATGGCTGGTCCCACGCCCATGAAATGGGAAGGCGTTATGCCATGAAAAGGTTGCCGTGGCTGGATTCTGTTTACGTAGAATCGGTGAGTGAGGCTGATTGTGCGAGAATCATTGACAGACTGATTCAGGGCGAAAAATGCGATGTGATATTTACCACCAGTTTCGGTTACATGGACGCCACAATTGCCGCTGGCAATAAATATCCCAACAAGATCTTTATGCATTGCTCGGGGTTTAAGAGGGCCAAAAATGTTGGGACATATTTTGCTGAACTTTATCAGATGTATTACCTGAATGGTCTCATGGCGGGGGCCCTTACAAAGAACAACAAGGTCGGCTATGTGGGTGCTTTCCCCATACCTGAGGTGATTCGCCACATCGATGCGTATGCCCTTGGAGTTAAGGCTGTCAATCCCAAGGCCACCGTACATGTCCGCTGGCTATTTGCCTGGTATGCTCCCGGTAAAGCCAAAGAGGCAGCCGAAGCACTGGTGGCAGATGGTTGCGATGCCCTTGCCTTCACTGAGGATTCTCCGAGCGTAATCCAGGTGGGCCAAGAACACACTGAAAAGGGTGAGCCTGTTTTTACCTTTAGCCATTATTCACCCATGGAAAAGTTTGGTCCTGACTCTGCCGTGTCAGGGCAACTCGTTGATTGGGGGATAATGTACGAAAGGATCCTGAAAGACATCCACGACGGAAAATGGACCAATGAGGACATGTGGTGGAGGGTCAAAGAAGGTGCGGCCCATCTTGGTGCCAGCCCGGATCACAAGGTCAACCCAAAGTTCGTTGGCAAATTGAAATCCATAATGGTCTCCACACCTGATCTTGGAAAGATCAGTGCCTATGATCTCGTAATGAAAAGGCTAGACCAGATGAAGCGAGGGCCAGAGGTTTTCGACCCGTTCGTTGGCCCGATCAAGGACAACAAAGGGAACCTTAGGCTCAAAAAAGGCCAGAGGGCCACAAAGGCACAGCTCTTGAGCATCAACTATTATGTTGATAATATAGTGGGGAATATTCCCAAATAAGATGAATGGCCGGGGCACTTCGCTCACGCACCTGGGATCAACTTGCGCAGTGCCCAAAGATGTGGATCACTCACTTCTTCGCTGCCTCCCCTGAGTCGTGGTAGTAAATGACAAGAATCAAGAAACTTGAAATGATCGGCATTACCAAAACATTTGGTAATGTGATCGCAAACAGGGACATAAACCTCCAGGTGGAGGCAGGGGAAATTCTTGGGCTGCTGGGTGAAAACGGAGCGGGTAAGACCACCTTGATGAATATCGTTTATGGCCTTTACCGCCCCGACAGTGGTGCCATCAAGATAAATGGTAAGCCCGTATCTCTCAGCTCACCTGCTCATGCAATGGCCCAGGGCATCGGCATGGTACACCAACATTTCAAGTTAATCCAAAACCATACAGTCCTGGAAAACATCGCCCTCGGTTATAAAGACGCACCTTTCCTTTTTCCAACTCGAAAAGTGGCCGATGACTTGAGACGATTGCAGGAAAACTATGGCCTGGAAATAAATCCTGATGTCTATGTTTGGCAACTGTCCGCTGGCGAGCAACAAAGGGTGGAAATTTTAAAGGCATTGTTCCGAGGGGCCGACTTGCTCATACTCGATGAACCCACATCAGTGCTCACACCACAAGAGGCCCAAGGCCTATTCAGGACCCTCAGTAGGCTTGCTTCAGAAGGACATTCCGTCATTTTCATAAGCCACAAACTGGACGAGGTTCTTTCCATCTGCAACCGAGTAACGGTCCTCAGACACGGACAAGTGGTGGGAACGAAGGATACGGCTCGAGTGGATAAGCGCGAGCTTGCCAGAATGATGGTTGGCAGAGAAATCCTATTTGATCTAAAACGAAAGGACGTGAAAAAGGGCGGCGTGGTACTGGAGGTGCAAGGACTCCATGTTAATAATGATAGGGGCCTTACATCCGTAAGCGATGTCAGCTTCGACATAAAGGCCGGAGAGATTTTCGGTATTGCGGGCGTTTCGGGAAACGGCCAACAAGAATTGGTAGAAGCCTTGACAGGGCTTAGGCCGATCGATAGCGGCCAGATATTGGTAAACGGCCGTGACATAAGCCGGGCTTCCCCTTATACAATAAATGCAATGGGTGTATCCCATATTCCGGAAGAAAGGATAAAATTCGGCACTGCCCCTAGCCTTGCCATTTTTGAAAATGCGGTGCTCAAACAGCACGGCAATAGGGCGTTTAGCGGAAGGCTATTTTTGGATTTTGCCTCCATAAAGGAACACGCCAAAAGGATCGTTTCCAACTTTAAGGTGCGCACGCCTTCCATCGATGTCCCAGTAAGAACTCTATCCGGGGGGAACATTCAAAAACTAATCTTGGGAAGAGAAATAAGTGGCAAGCCCTCTCTCTTGATTGCTTCCCATCCAACCTACGGTCTTGATGTGGGCGCAACGCAATACATAAGGAGCCAAATCCTCCAGCTCAGAGAGAAAAGTGTGGCTGTCTTGTTGATATCAGAGGACCTCGAAGAGCTCGTTGAGCTATGCGATCGGATCGCTGTCATGTTCAAGGGGAAGATCATGGGCATAGTTGCGAGGGAAGACCTCAACCTGGAGCATATCGGGTTGATGATGACCGGCTCCCATGCTCGAAGCGCTTGTGAGGCCGGCAAATGAATTGGAGGGTAAAAGTAGAACGCAGGGTTTCTTACCCCCGTTTTTTTCCCACTGTGGTATTGTTATTCTCGCTTTTGGGCGGATTTGTACTTATTGGCCTTCTTTTCTTGATCAGCCATGTGAATCCTCTTTTTGCACTGTGGAAGATCTTTTCCGGTTCCTTTGGAAGTCTTTACGGCATTACCGAAACCATTACAAAGGCTATACCCCTCATACTTATTGGGTCCGGTCTTGCCCTGGTCTTTCGCGCAAAGTTTTGGAACATTGGCGCAGAGGGCCAACTTCTTATTGGTGCCATTTTCGCCGGTTACGTGGCCCTTAATCTTGGCCCGAAGCTACCTTTCTATGTAATTGTACCCTTGATGTTCGTGGCGGGTTTCATAGGTGGGGCCCTATGGGCCTTGCCCACGGTTATCCTCAAACTCCGCTTGAACGTGAACGAGGTCATTTCTACCCTTATGCTCAATTACATTGCCGCCGAACTCCTCAATTTCCTCATCACAGGCCCATGGAAGGGAAAAACCCAAATGGGTTTTCCATATACTGATGACTTCCCCCACTCTGCGGTGCTGAGCGTTGTCCCAGGCACCAGGATACACTTGGTTACCCTCTGCCTCGCCCTCTTGTTTGCCTTTGCACTCTTCATTATGGTTTACTACACGAGATTCGGCTACGAGTTACGCGTCACTGGCGACAATCCTGATGCTGCCCGCTACGCTGGAATAGACTTCATGAAGGTAACACTAATTATGATGATCATAAGCGGAGGGGTGGCCGGAATCGCCGGTGTTGGTGAGGTGGCAGGCATTCATCACCATCTGAGTTATCCTTCCTCCATATCTTCTGGCTATGGGTACACAGCGATCATTGTGGCCTGGCTGGCGAAGCTAAACCCGCTTCTTACAATATTGTCCGGATTGTTCTTTGCTGGGATTGTGGTGGGAGGAGATGCCATTCAGGTCTCTCTCGGCCTCCCTGCGGCCACGGTCCAGATCTTCAATGGCATCTTGCTCTTCTCCCTCATTATGGGTGATTACTTTCTTAATCACCGAGTAAAACTAGTGGTCAGGGAGGCACCCTGATGGACTCCCTAATCGTGGCAGTGGTACATCGCACTCTTGTTGCAGGCACCCCACTCCTGCTGGGTACCCTCGGAGAAATTGTAACTGAGCGTGCGGGAATCCTGAACCTAGGCGTAGAGGGCATGATGGCTGTGGGGGCGGTAAGTGCATTTACCACTACATTTGTGACAGGTAGCATCCTGCTTGGTGTCCTTGTGGCTATTGCCGCTGGCACTTTCTTATCATTGATTCATGCATTTGTCTCAGTGACTCTCAAGGCAAACCAGGTGGTCTCAGGCCTCGCCCTGGTTATGTTCGGACTTGGCCTGAGCGGGCTGTGGGGCAAATCGTTCATAGGGACACCTCTTCCCACAAGAGTCCACGACCTCAAAATACCGCTGCTTGGAAATGTCCCATACATAGGGAAAATGTTCTTTCACCAGGATCCATTCCTTTATGTGGCCGTGATCTTAGGTGTGGTCTTCTGGTTTGGGCTAGCACACACCAGATGCGGAATTGTGATCCGATCAGTGGGAGAAAGCCCTGCTGCTTCGGAGAGCCAGGGTATAAACGTATCCCTGGTTCAATATCTTTCAACAATGATAGGGGGCGCATTGGCAGGGCTGGCAGGTGCCCATCTGTCACTTTCCTATAGCCGAGCCTGGGCAGAGGGCATGACGGGTGGAAGGGGTTGGATCGTCATTGCACTTACCATTTTTGCCTTGTGGAATCCCTTGCGCGCATATTTAGGGGCGTTTCTCTTTGGCGGCATTTTTGTCCTTCAATATCTTCTGCAGCCCCTTGGGATCCCTCCAAACATCCTAGGTATGCTCCCCTACCTTATTACGCTCATGGTGCTTGTTATCGCGGTGATCGGCAAAGACGCCCGCAGGCATGCAGCCCCAGCAATGCTAGGGGAACCTTACTTGGGTGGCGAGGGTTAACCCGCCGCTTGGTGAGGTGATAAAAAGTGGCTTTTTTGAGGACAAAACCGGAAGGGAGATTCTCAGGTGTTCTTGCGCGCCTTTATTATGGCAGGGGTCATCTCGTCATGTTCCTTTTCCCATTGAATCAGGACCACGGCGGTCAGAACCGCCAGCCCGCCGATGATCTGGGGCAGAAGGAGCCGTTCTCCTAGAAAAAGGAAAGCCATGAGACCTGCGACAATGGGTTCGAAAGTGGAGACAATGGTGGCTCTTGTGGATCGAAGGAGTTCAACGCCATGGGCAAAAAGTCCAACAGGCACGACGGTTCCGAGGCTGGCGGAAAGAATGAGAAGCGTCCATGATGTCCTGTCCCAGCCCATGGTGACAAGGTTTTTCGGACTCAAGACAATATTGTAGCAGATGGCTGCGACAATGAGCGCATAGCAGGTAACGGTCCAGGGGGAGTGGGTCCGCATGGAATACTCCGAATAGACAATATAAAAAGAGTATGTCAGGGCGGCGCCAAGCCCCCAGAAAAGGCCCCCAAGATTCAGGGAAAAGAGATCCACGTTATAGCCCCCTACCACCAGATAACATCCTGCCATAGCCAGAAGTAAAGCCATGAATTTTACGTACCCCATTCGCTGGTGCATAAAGGCCCAGGCAAAAACAGCGATCAATGCCGGGGCCATATATTCGATAAGGATAGCCGCAGCAGTAGGAATTTTCGAAATTGCAGTAAAATAACAGGCGTTCACGCCGGCCATACCAATTGATCCAAGCAGGAGAAAATGGATAATATCGAAAGGCCTGATTATGAAGGCCGCCGGTTTCTTGAGACCGAGCCAAAGAACGGTCAGAATGGCAGCAAACGTGACACGTCCCTGAGACAGGACAAGGGGCGAAAGGCCCCCGTCCATCAAATATTTGGACGCAACCGCGTTAGCTCCGAAGAGTATCGCCGCCCCCAGGCAGGCAAGGACTCCCCTTGTGGTCATTGAAAAGAACATGGAGACACCTGTTCACCGCGAAATAGTCTTGAGAAAATTTCGCTATCAAAATGAATTTGAGGCATGATAGTGGAAGTCGTTGCAATAGGCAATCGCAAATCACAAATGGTAGTGTATCATATCTTGTGTCAAGGAGAGAAAAGGGGTACCTCCTAAGTGAAATTAAAGAAAAAGCAATAGGAAGGAGGCACCCCAATGAGAAGAGCAGTGATTAAGAGTTTGCCACAAGCATGGGAAGTAATCCCTGCCTGAGGTCAGGCAAGAAGGAAATGAATTTATCAGAAGAGTGTGCCAGTGATTATCGTGTGGCAGCGCGGCACAGCCTTACGAAGATAATTGAGGGTAGGATGAAGGACAGGATTGATAGATATATGGAGTGTAAAAGTTAAGATCTTTCCCTACAGTTTTGGAAGATCTTAGGTGTGGTCCTCTGGTTTGGTCTAGCACACACCAGATGGAGAATTGTTATCCGATCAGTGGGAGAAAGCCCTGCTGCTTCGGATAGAGAAGAGGTTAAGGAGGGGTGTTCTGCTATTTGTTCGCCTTGGTATGGCAGGTCAAGAAAACGTCACGACCCCTTCCATTTCATCGGAGCGCAACACATCCCATGCCTCTTTGAATCTACCGTATTTGGTGCTCGATCTGATGCTTTCGGGATTGAGCGAGACTATCCTCTTTGGCATAAATTGGTGGGGAATAACATAATGGGTGGATCTGTCTTTTCCCTCGCAGCGAAGCACGAGAAAATCAAATTCGTCCGAAAGTGATATCTAGATCCCCCTGCTGCTAGAATTTCAAGCAACTTATCGGCATCCTTAACCCATACACCACCAACAA
>Ga0190359_1000323_pt1 | contig 33335 bp, 32 predicted proteins | sample 48721823_MG_FD_161269 | JGI IMG/M metagenome (GOLD analysis project Ga0190359, IMG submission 161269) | Hydrothermal vent microbial mat bacterial communities from Southern Trench, Guaymas Basin, Mexico - 4872-18-2-3_MG | ecosystem: Environmental > Aquatic > Marine > Hydrothermal vents >... | reverse complement strand
GCTGATTTAGAACAATCAAAGAATATTAAAATATCCCACTTATCTGAGGCAATTCAATATCGCAGTCTTGATCGCAAATTATGGTTGTATTAATAGAATATCGTATTTTTAGTATCGGAATTTCAAAAAGATTCTAAGGCACTACCATAAAATATTTTTTTTAAACAAAAAAGGCATTTTGGTTAGTTTATATGAATCAAGAGATTTTATACATAAAATCGAAGAGAAACCACCAAAGTTGTGTAGAGGATTTTAAAGGAATTTAATTCTCTAACAATCTTCTATATCCTATGTAGTGAAGAAAAGATAAAATTTAGAATTCAAGATTATAAGGTTATTAACGTAAAGCTAATAAGAAGCAATGCAAGAAGTAATAATGGAAGATATAAATTCAAAATGAGGTGATATAATTATGTTAAAGAAACTTGCTCCCTCAATATTAGATGCAGATTTTACTTGTTTAGGATGTGAAATAAAAGCAGTTGAGAATGGAGGTGCGGATTTAATCCATCTGGACATTATGGATGGGCATTTTGTGCCTAATATATCTTTTGGTCCGAATATTGTTAGGTCTATAAGAAGCAAAACATCACTTCCGCTTGATGTCCATCTAATGGTAGAAAATCCGGCTAACCACATTGACTCATTTATTAAAGCAGGAGGCGATATTATAACTGTCCACTATGAAACTTGCCTGCATCTTGATAGGGTTATACAGATCATAAGAGATAGGGGAGTTAAATGTGGTATTGCCTTAAATCCGGCAACACCTTTAAATGTAATTGAATATATAATAAATAAGATAGATTTACTTTTATTAATGACAGTTAACCCTGGCTATGGAGGACAGAAGTTTATTCCAGAAATGTTTAACAAGATTACCCGAGCAAAAAAAATTATCAATTCTCATAAAAAATTAATTGAATTGGAAGTTGATGGTGGAATAAATTTGGAAAATCTTTCTCAAGTTATCGATGCTGGGGCAGACATTGTGGTAGCGGGTCAAACGATATTTAGAAATGCAAAACCAGAAGAAATAATTAAAAGAATGAAAGCTATCATAATAGAAAGCGTTAAAATAAATTAACCATAGATTGGCATAATAAATTTTTTTAAGAGGTTAGAATGTCTAATTTAAAAAAACCGATCGTCGCGATTATTGGAAGAATAAATGTAGGGAAATCTACTTTGTTTAACAAAATTGTGGGGGAGAGAATTGCCATTGTTAAGAATGAACCAGGCATTACCAGAGATAGAATCTACGCAGAATGTGAATGGAAAGGACGCCAATTTATTCTTGTCGATACTGGAGGAATTGAATATTTAAAGAAAGAAGAAATTCATGATAAAGTTATTGCCCAAACTGAAATTGCAATAGAAGAAGCAGATTTAATACTATTATTAGTCGATATTAAAGAAGGAATCAACCCCAATGATTTAAAAATAGCAAATATTGTTAGGAAAAAAAATAAACCAACTTTGCTGGTAGCAAACAAAGGTGACATAAAAGAGAGCGAATTCAAATTATACGAAATTTATGAATTAGGGTTTGGGGAACCTTTTATCATTTCAGCAGAACAGGGATTAAATGTCGGCGATTTATTAGATAGAATAGTTAGTTTTACTTCAACTGTAACTACAAAACCAGAAGAAGGAGATGATGAAGATACCATAAAAGCATCAATTATAGGTAAACCAAATGTAGGTAAATCAAGTTTATTAAATTGCATTTTAGGGGAAAATAGAATAATAACTAGTGAATATCCAGGAACTACCAGGGATGCTATTGAGGTAACTTTTAGGCAGGACTTATTAAAATTAAAATTTATTGATACTGCTGGGTTAAAAAGTAAATCAAAGCTCAAGGAAGATGTTGAATATTATAGTACCTTAAGAACATATAGGGCTGTGGATAATTCTGATATAGTATTATTAATATTAGACTCTACCCAGGGGATAAGTATGCAAGATAAAAAAATTGCGAGTTATACAAGAAAGGAAAAAAAGGCTTGTATCATAATACTAAACAAATTTGATTTAATTAAAAATGAAGTAGATAGAAATTTACTAATTAAAGAGATTAGATATGAATTATCTTTTATAAAGAATGCACCTATTATACTAACTTCTGCGGTAACCGGATACAATATTAATAAAATTTTACTGAAGATAAAAGAAATTGCTTTTCAATATAGTAAAAGAATTCCTACTTCAGCTCTAAATGTTTTTCTTAGAGAAATTGTATCTAAAAATCCACCAAAATATGCAAGAGGAGGTGGTTTAAAATTAAATTATATTACTCAGGTAGGAATAAAACCTCCTAAGTTCGTGCTGTTTTTAAACAATCCTAAATTAATGTATGACTCTTACTTTCGATATTTAGAAAATAAATTATATGAAACTTTTGGGTTTGAAGGGTCCCCAGTAATTATTAACTTAGCAAGAAAAAAATAAAAGAGGAAGGTAATATGAAAGTAATTTTATCTATCATTATTTGTTACCTATTAGGTTCTATTCCTTTTGGATATATTATTGCTAAATTATTTAAGAAAATAGATATAAGAGAATACGGAAGTGGAAATATAGGTGCAACTAATGCTTTTCGGATATTAGGGCCAATATTGGCTTCTCTGGTATTGATTGGAGATATTGGTAAGGGGATATATTCTATATATTTAATTCATTTTTTAAATATTGACAATTTATTTATTCTAATAATTGCGGGATTAGCAGTAATTTGTGGCCACGATTGGTCAATATTTCTGAGATTTAAAGGTGGAAAAGGAATAGCAACTACATTTGGAGTAATATTTGCGCTTAATTTAAAAATATCCATATTGGGGGTAATGGTTTGGCTTATAATTACCATTTTAACTAAATATGCTTCTTTAGCTTCTATTACGTCACTCGCAGCTATGTTACTTTTTATGATATTGTTTAAGCAACCATATGAGTATGTTATATTTAGTATAATAATACTTCTTATTGCAGTTATTAGACATAGAGAAAATATTAAGAGATTAAGATCGGGGAAGGAAAGAAAAATATTAGAAAAAATAGAAGTAGAGAAAAAAAATAACCAAAAATAACAATAGAGAGAAAAAAATGAATCAGGTAATAATTCGAGATATCTTAAGTAATGAAATATCAGAGATAATAGATGAGATATTTGAAAAATATAAAATAGAAGAAAAGATAAATAACAAAAAAGTTTTGGTAAAACCAAATTTATTAGGGGCATTTCCGCCTGAACGTGGGGTAACTACAGATCCAAGATTGATATCGGAAATTGTAAAAAAACTAAAAAGATGTAAGGCAAAAGAAATAATTGTTGGAGACAATTCGGGTAGTATACATTTTAATCCTCTGAAAATCGCTAAAGAGACCGGAATTTTGGATGCTTCAGGTGGTTGTTTAACTAATATTGCTAAGGAAATTATAGAAGTAGAGGTAAAATCAAGATTCTTCAATAAGCTTTTTATCTCTAAGGTAGTTACAGAGGCAGATTATATTATTAATGTTCCTAAATTCAAGACCCATAGTTTGACTACTATAACCGGGGCAGTTAAAAATATGTTTGGAATAATTCCAGGTGGTAGAAAAGCACAATTACATACTTTAACTCGTTCTATTAATGAATTTGCTGAATTATTAGTAGATATTTATCAGATAAGAATTCCTGATATAAACATAATGGATGCAATCATTGGAATGGAAGGTATCGGCCCTACCAATGGAAAGCCAAGGATAATAAATAAAATAATAGTTAGTGATAATGGAATTTCTTTAGATTCTGTAATGGCCGCTATGATGGGGCTTAAACCAGAATCAATTGAGCTATTGCAAGTAGCTCAGAGAAGAAATTTAGGGGAAATAGATTTATCCAAAATAAATATTGATGGGAAATTGGAAGTTTTATCAGGATTTAAAACACCAAACAATAATTTATTGCAGAAAATTAGAAAAGCAGCTGTTCCCTATATATTTAATTTTGCAAAAGTTAAACCAATTATAGATCATAGTAAATGTAAACAATGCCACAGATGTATAAAGGTTTGTCCGACTTCTGCAATGACTTTAAAGAATAAATTCCCTGAAGCAGACAGAAAGAAATGTATTTCTTGCTTCTGTTGTGAAGAGCACTGTCCTTATGGAGCGATAATTTTGCCATCCTGGCCTGTTGATCTATATAATAGGTTAAGAGGTAAATAAAAAGTGAACTAGATAAAAATAGCAATTTTATGAATGATTTTAGAGTATTGGGATTTCAAAAATATGATGCCCTAAATTAAATTCTTTTTAAATAAGCAATGGATTCTAGTAAGATTGTCAGAGAAAGTTTTATATAAAGCCGAAATAGAATATCAAAAAAGGTAATAGAGGGGTTTCAGGAGAGTTTACTCCCCTGACGATCTTATGAGGTAGGTTAATGTCAAAATATCTAGTGATTGTAGAGTCACCAACTAAAGAGAAGACTTTAAAAAAAATATTAGGAAAAAATTATCTTATTAAATCTACCAAAGGACATATTATTGATTTGCCTAAAACAGCATTAGGTATTGATATTGAAAACGATTTCGAGCCTAAATATGTTATTATTCCAAAACAAAGAAATACTGTAAAAGAATTAGAAAAAGTGTCCCAAAATAAAGAAAAGATATTCTTAGCAACTGACCCGGATAGAGAAGGAGAGGCGATCGCCTGGCATGTTGCACAAAAATTAAAGATTAAAAATGATAAAAATAGAATAAGTTTTAATGAAATAACTGAAAGAGCTGTATTACAAGCATTTGAAAAACCAAGAGAAATTGATTCTAATATGGTGAATTCTCAAAAAGCAAGAAGATTATTAGATAGGCTGGTAGGTTATAAAATTAGTCCTTTACTGTGGGAAAAAATTGGCAAAAAGTTAAGTGCTGGTAGAGTTCAATCTGTTGCTTTACGGTTGATATGCGAAAGAGAAGATGAGATAGAAAAATTTAAAAAAGAAGAATATTGGTTAATAAAAGTATTACTTAAAAAGATTGAGGACACAGATATAGAAGATACAGAATTGACTTCCTTTGAAGCGAAATTATATTCTTTTAATTCAAAGAAAATAAATATAAAGAATAAAAAAGAAGCAACTCAAATTTGTAATGATATAAGAAAACAAGATTTTTATATTAAAAATATTGAAAAAAAGAAAGAATTAAAAAATCCGCCTCCACCGTTCACTACTAGTACTTTGCAACAAGAAGCATATAATAGATTGAATTTTCCAATTAAGAAAACTATGCTTATTGCTCAAAAATTATATGAAGGTATTGTCTTAGGCGAAAGAGGTTCTACTGGTTTAATTACCTATATGCGTACTGATTCTTTAAGGGTATCAGATGAGATAAAAAAGGAGGCAAAAAAATACATAGAAGATAATTATGGAAAAGAATATGTTAGACCCATTCATCTTTCCAAGAAAGATTCAAATAAAATAAAAGGAGCAAAAATCCAAGATGCACATGAAGCCATTAGACCGACCTCTGCTTTTAATCATCCGGAATCGATTAAGGAATTTTTAGATAATGATCAGTATAAATTATATAATTTAATTTGGCAGAGATTTATGGCAAGTAGAATGAAAGCAGCTTATTTGGAAAAAATAAATGTGGAAATTGAATCTGGGAAATACATTTTTAAATCCTCTGGAGTTGAGGTATTATTTAAGGGTTTTATGATTGTATATAATCGAAATAATAGTGATTTAAATAAGCTTCCTCCTCTTAAGAAGGGTGAAAAATTGGAGTTATTGGATTTAAAAGCTGACCAATGTTTTACCAAACCTCCACCCAGGTATACTGAGGCTAGTCTAGTGAAAAAATTAGAAAAAGAAGGGATAGGTCGCCCAAGTACTTACGTGCCCATCATAGATACTATTTTACGTCGCTTATATGTTGAAAAAATAGATAAAAAATTTAAACCTACAGAATTAGGAATTATTGTAAATTCTTTCTTAACAAAATATTTTTCAGATATTATTAATATTACTTTTACTTCAAGAATGGAAAAACAACTCGATGAAATTGAATCTAACGGCAAAGATTGGAAGGATGTTTTAGTAAAATTTTATAATACTTTTTTAAAAGATTTAGAAAAAGCAAGTACTGCTGTAAAATATAAAGTAGCTACAATATATAGTGAAGAAATATGTGAAAAATGTGGACGTAAAATGTTAATAAAAAATGGCAAATATGGTAAATTTTTGGCCTGTTCAGGTTTCCCTGATTGTAAAAACACCAAACCCTTTTTAGAAAAAATTGGCGTTCCTTGCCCTCAACCAGGATGCACTGGAGAAATTATTAAAAGAAGGACCAAAAAAGGAAGAATATTTTATGGTTGTAGTAATTATCCAGATTGTTCTTTTATGACCTGGAATGAACCTACAAATAAAAGGTGCCCTCATTGCGGTTATATTCTAACAAAAAATATTAAAAAAGATGGTCTTTACTATAAATGTAGTAATCCAAAATGTTCTTATCAAGAAATTATAAAGAAATAAAGTATAATTAGAACAAAATTTATGAAAAGACTTTAAGGTTAAAACATCAAAAAAGATATGAAAAAATTGATGTATTATATTTACTCTAATTAAGAAGAGATTAATGCCGTAGACAAATTGAGAGCACAAGGACTTGATTAAAAACTAAATAATATTTTTAGTCAACAAAATTTTCACAAGTTCTTACTAGCGATTTGACTATTTTAAATGTTGCTAATTTATTGTATTATTATTGGAATGAGTGGTAGCACGTAAAAAAGGAATAATAAAATGAAAAAATATATAGAAACATACCAAAAATATTTAAAAAATGAAAAAAATTATTCTGATAATACTATCATTTCATATAAAAATGATTTGAACCAACTATTTAGTTTTATAAAAGAATATAAATTGTTAAGAAAGAACGGTATAAAATATATTGATCATCAAATTATGAGGAAATTTATAGTTTACTTAAAGGAAAAAAAATATTCCAAAAGAAGTATTTCCAGAAAAGTGTCCACAGCCCGGTCTTTCTTTAAGTTTCTCCACAAAGAAGAAATCATTGAGGTAAATCCTACTTTGAATTTAATAACTCCTAAAATAGATAAGAAATTACCATATTTCTTGTATTTACAAGAAATTGATAAGCTCATAGAAACACCACCAAGGAATAAACTATCAGGAATCAGAGATAGGGCGATTCTTGAAATACTTTATGGAACCGGAATTAGGGTTAGCGAATTGACTAATTTAAATATCGATGATATTGATTTTAACGAAAAAATTATAAAAGTATTGGGAAAAGGTTCAAAAGAAAGAATCCTTCCCCTGAGTAATCCTGTTATAAAGGCAATGCAAGAATATATAGAAAAAAGATATCTTTTTAATAGGAATAAATTTGACAAAACAATCAATAAAAATGCTTTATTTTTAAACCGTTTTGGGGGAAGATTAACCGCAAGAAGTATACGAAGAATTATTATAAAATATATAAAAATTGCTGGTTTAAATAAAAAGTTAAGTCCTCACGTATTAAGGCATTCATTTGCAACTCATCTACTGGGGGGAGGAGCGGATTTACGTTCTGTTCAGGAACTCTTGGGTCATAAAAGTTTATCTACTACCCAGATATATACTCATATTACCAAGGAACGTTTAAAAGAAATTTATCAAAAATCACATCCCAGATCATAATTCTATTGTATAGGAAATACCTTTTTCCGTTCCCCGTTTTTACGAGTACAGGTTTGAAGAAGGAATGGATTCTAACAAGTTTGTAAGAAGAGGCACTATATAAAACTGAAAAAGAATAACCATAGGCATAAGAGTTTCAGGAGAGCTTACTCCTCTGACAATCTTGAAATATATTCTATATTGGAGATGATGATAAAATGTTTAAAGGCACGACGATTTTAGCAATAAAACATAAGGGTAAAGTTGCTATTTCTGGTGATGGTCAAATCAGCACAGGAAATACAATTATGAAAAATAATACTAAAAAGATAAGAAAAATTTATAATGGTAAAGTCTTAACTGGATTTGCCGGAACAAGCGCTGATGCTATTACACTTTTTGAAAGATTTGAAAAAAGATTAAATGAATTTCAAGGAAATTTAACCAAAGCAGTTATTTCCCTAGCAAAAGAATGGAGAACTGATAAAATTTTACGTAGATTAGAAGCAATTTTAATTGTAGCAGATAAAAATAATATGTTTATAGTCTCAGGAACAGGCGATATAATAGAACCTGACGATAATATTGCTGCCATTGGATCGGGTGGACCTTATGCTTTGGCTGCAGCTAAAGCTTTAATTAAATATTCGGATTTATCTGCCGACGAAATTGCTTTAGAATCATTAAAAATTACCTCGTCAATTTGTATTTACACTAACGATAAAATTGTAGTAGAAAAATTATAAAAAAAGGAGGCAATACTTTGGTTAATGATTTAACTCCCTCACAAATTGTATCTGAACTTAACAAATATATAATAGGACAAGATAGTGCGAAGAAAGCGGTTGCAATAGCTTTAAGAAATAGAATCAGAAGGAAAAAGCTACCTCCGGAATTAATAGATGAAATTACGCCCAAAAATATCATAATGATAGGTCCAACAGGAGTGGGGAAAACAGAAATTGCTAGAAGGTTATCAAAATTAGTCAATGCTCCATTTGTTAAGGTTGAAGCAACTAAATATACTGAAGTTGGATATGTGGGAAGAGATGTAGAGTCTATAATTAGAGACTTAACTGAAGTAAGTATTCAATTAGTTCGTAAAGAATGGTCCGATAAAGTAAAAGATAAAGCAAAACAGCTGGCTGAAGAGAAGATATTAAATTATTTATTCCCCATAAATAATAAGAGAAGAAAAGAAAGAGAAAATTTATTTAATAATTCTCAGTATGGTGGGATTGAAGACAAAGAAGATTCTTTGGCCATTATAAATAAAAAAGACGAGAGAGAGGAGAGATTTGAGAAGACTAAAAGAAAGATTAGAGAAAAATTAAAAAAAGGTGAGCTCGAAAATAGAATAATTGAAATTGAAATTGAAGAAAATATCCAACCCACAGTTGAAATTTTTTCTAACTCAGGAATCGAAGGTATGGGTATTAATTTTAAAGATATTTTAGGAAGAATGTTCCCTCAGAAAAAGAGGAGACAAAAAGTAACCGTTGCAGAAGCTCGAAAAATATTAATGTATAGTGAAACTCAAAAATTAATAGATATGGATGAAGTAATAAGAACAGCTATTAATAGAGTAGAGAATTTAGGAATTGTTTTTATTGATGAAATAGATAAAATTGCAAAACAGGAAAAATCGTACGGGCCGGATGTTTCCAGGGGCGGAGTACAAAGGGATATTTTACCTATTATCGAAGGATCTACTGTTATGACTAAGTATGGCGCAGTAAAAACAGATCACATACTTTTTATTGCTGCGGGAGCCTTTACAACTTCAAAACCTTCTGACCTTATTCCTGAATTACAAGGAAGATTTCCTATTAGAGTAGAACTTAATAACTTGGGTAAAGAAGATTTAAAAAGAATATTGATTGAACCTCGTAATTCCTTAATTAAGCAATATATATCATTGCTAAATACTGAAGGAGTGCAGTTAGATTTTACAGATGATGCCATTGCTGAAATTGCTGAAATAGCCTTTATAGTAAATGAGAATACAGAAAACATAGGGGCAAGAAGGCTTTATACTATACTAGAAAAACTGTTAGAAGATATTTCTTTTAGTGCACCTGATATAAAGAATGAACATATAACTATCGACCAAAAATATGTAAAGAAAAAGTTACAAAATATTATAGAAAAGGAAGATTTAAGTAGATATATTCTGTAATTTACCAATTAAAACAGTTGTTAGTGAATAGTGAGTAGTATTTAATTTCAAATAAGGGATACAAAATTATTTAGTTGCTGATTGGGGCTAGTTTACCAGTTAATTCAGCTACTCAGAATACCAGTTGACCAATTAGCTCTAATTGTTAATTTCAAATACAAATTATAAGTTATAAGATTCTATTAAAAGCCTGATGCCCTAAATAAATTTTTTTAAATCAATAGACTCTAACAAGATTGCGAGGAAAAGTTTTATAGAAAACCGAAATGTAATAAAAAAAGTATAGATGGGTTTAGGTGAGTTCGCTCTACTGACTCTCTTATAAATAATCTGTAATAAGTGGCTTTTTAAAATTTCTGAAGATTATTATTCCTACTTAATTGTTACTATTTTTATATAATATTACTGTACTATTTTCTTGATTTAGCAAAAAAACTATGTTATACTATCTTTGACTTTGTGCGCTTATTATAATATTTCAGGACATCGTAATTTCAAAAGCCCGATACTCTAAATATCAATTATTGTGCCCGTTTTCACGGGCACAAGTTTGGTTAAAGAAAAGATTTTAACAAATTTACCAAAGTTAAAAATTGAGTGTCACATAAAACGAAGAAAAAACAAAAGTCATAAAGTGGTGTCAGGAGAAATTTATTCTCCCGAAAATCTTATTTAAATAATTACATAAATGGAGGGTGATAGATGAGTGTAGTTTCAATGAAAAATTTATTGGAGGCAGGAGTGCATTTTGGCCATCAGATGAGACGGTGGGATCCTAGAATGAAACCATATATATTTACAAATAGAAATAATATATATATTGTAGACCTTCAACAAACAGTAAAATTAATTGATGTTGCTTATGATTTCGTAAGAGAAATTACAAGCAAAGGTGGAAATATACTATTTGTAGGAACAAAAAAACAAGCTCAAGAATCAATTAAAAACGAAGCTGAAAGATGTGGAATGTTCTATGTAAACTATAGATGGTTAGGAGGAACTTTAACTAATTTTAATACAATAAGGAAAAGAGTTAAAAGGCTTTTGGAACTAGAAGAAATGGAGAATAACAACACCTTCGAGGTTCTTCCTAAAAAAGAAGTAATGAGTTTAAAAAGAGAAAAAGAGAAATTAGAAAAATTATTAACTGGAATTAGAAATATGGAAAAACTTCCAGATGCAATTTTTATAGTTGATCCTAAAAAAGAAAATATTGCTGTTGCTGAAGCAAAAAAACTATCTATTCCGATAGTTGCTATTGTAGATACTAATTGCAACCCGGATGAAATCGATTATGTAATTCCAGGAAACGATGATGCTATAAGAGCGGTAAAACTAATTTCTATGGTTATTGCAGATGCAGTTATTGAAGGTAAAAAATCAATGGTAGAAAAAGAACTTGAAACCGTTGCAACATAAGTAAGTGCAATGAAGTTAGATAAGGAGAAAAAAAATGAATATTAATGCTCAAATGGTAAAAGAATTAAGAATAAGAACTAGTGCCGGGATTATGGATTGCAAAGAAGCATTAAAAGCCTGCCAAGGTAATTTAGAAAAAGCTGTAGAATATTTACGTAAAAAAGGAATCAAGACTGCTTCTTCAAAATTTAAAAGACAAGCATTAAGTGGCAAGATAGAGTCCTATATTCATTTATATGGCAAGATAGGAGTTTTAGTTGAAGTAAATTGCGAAACAGATTTTGTTGCCAACACTGAAGATTTTAAAATTTTTGTAAAAGATATTGCTATGCAAATTGCAGCATCAAATCCCAAATACATTACGAGAAATGATGTTCCAAAAAATATAATAGATAAAGAAAAAGAAATAATCTATGCCCAAATGGAAAAAACGAATAAGCCAGCCAAAATACTTAATAAAATTGTTGAAGGTAAATTAGAAAAATATTTCCAGGAAAATTGCCTGTTAGAACAATTATTTATAAAAGATGATAGAAAAACTGTTAATGATTTACTGTTAGAGACAATAGGAAAATTAGGAGAGAATATAATAATAAAAAGATTTGCGAGATTTAAACTTGGCGAAGAAATCTGAAATTAGTTAGTTATTTATCTGGTTATTAAATCGGTATATAGTAGGTAATTAAATAACTAACAATGGAAATGCAACGTAAAATTGGTGACCTGCAACAAGTACCTGTTTTAATAACTTAGGAAATTTAAGTCACATCACTTATCGCTGTATCTATATTCGGTACTAAATTACTATACAATAATTGTTATAGTGAAGGATAAAAACTATGAGAAAGCCAATATACAGGAGAGTTCTCTTAAAACTTGGTGGTGAATCACTCTCAGGAGAAAGGGGCTATGGGATTGATACAAATAAAATTAATTTTATTTCTCAAGAGATAAACGAAATAAAGGAACTAGGTGTACAAATAGCAATTGTAATAGGTGGCGGTAATATTTTTAGAGGTCAGGAAGGGAGCGAAAAGGGCATAAATCGAGTTTCAGCTGATTATATGGGTATGTTGGCAACTGTGATAAATGCTTTAGCCCTTCAAGATTCGTTAGAAAAGTTAAATGTTGAAACCAGAGTTCAAACAGCAATTGAGATGAAGGCAATTGCCGAACCATATATAAGAAGAAGAGCCATTAGACATTTAGAAAAAGGGAGAATAGTAATTTTAGCAGCCGGAACAGGAAACCCTTATTTTACTACAGATACAGCTGCTGCCTTAAGAGCCATAGAATTAAATACTGAAGCAATTCTTAAAGCTACCAAAGTTGATGGTATATATGAATCCGATCCTTTGAAAAATTCAAAGGCAATGAAATTTAACAAATTAGGATTTCTTGAATTTTTAAATAAAGGTTTAAAGGTTATGGATGCAACTTCTATTTCGTTATGTATGGAAAATAATATTCCTGTAATAGTATTTAATTTAAATACAGTGGGGAATATTAAAAGAGTCATAACTGGAGAGAAAATTGGGACCGTAGTAAAGGGGGAATAAGAAATATGCTATCCAAATTATTAGATAACACAAAGAAAAAAATGGATAAAGCAGTTAATGCGATAAAAGATGAGTTCGCACATATAAGAACAGGAAGAGCTTCTGCGACCTTATTAGATGGATTGAAAATAAACTATTACGGTGTTTCAACTCCCTTAAAACAAATTGCCAATATTTCTATACCTGAATTTAATTTAATAGTGATTCAACCCTGGGATAAAAAATGTCTTTCTGACATTGAAAAAACTATTTGGAAATCTGATTTAGGATTATCTCCTGTTAGTGATGGTAATATAATTCGCCTTTCCATACCTCCATTAAATGAAGAAAGACGTAAAGAATTAGTGAAACTGGTAAAAAAAGAAGCCGAAAAGGGGAAAGTTGCTATAAGAAATATAAGACGCGAAACAAATGATTTGCTAAAGAAATATGAAAAAGATAGTAATATTTCAGAAGATGAATGCAAAGAATACCAGAAAAAGGTTCAAAATTTAACAGATGAATATATAGAGAAGATTGATAAATTATTAGACCTTAAAGAAAAAGAAATTATGGAAGTTTAAAATATTCCGTATTTATTATATAGAAAGGAGGCTCATTAAATGGCATATAAGATCACTGAAGAATGTGTTAAGTGCGGTTTATGTATGGAAGAATGTCCTGCGGAAGCAATTAGCGAAGGAGATGATATTTATGTTATTGATCAAGATATTTGCACAGAATGTGGAACTTGTGTTAGTGTTTGCCCAAATGAAGCGATAATTGAGGAATAAAAATATACCCCCCCTTATATAAATTAAGATATATATCTTAATAATGTATTTTAAAAGGGGGCATTTTTATATACAGGGGATAATTGGTGATGAAAAATGATATTCAAAGTAAATTTGTAGATAATAAAAATTTACCTAAGCATTTAGCTATTATAATGGATGGAAATGCTCGCTGGGCGAAGATGAAAGGATTACCTCGAAGTTTTGGCCACAAAGAAGGAGTAAAAGCAGTTAAAAAAATAATTTCTAGTTGCTTAGAGTTAAATATACCCGTATTAACTTTATTTGCTTTCTCTACTGAAAATTGGAAGCGTTCCAAAAATGAAGTATCGTTTCTAATAAGATTATTTAATGAGACCTTAGAAAAGGAAAAAGAAAATTTAAATAAAAATAATATACGGGTTAACTTTTTAGGTAGAATTAAAGATTTCCCTGATATATTAGTTAAAAATATAATTGATCTCGTTGAACTAACCAAGAATAATAATAAATTGATCTTAAATATCGCAATTAATTATGGAGGGAGAGCAGAAATAGTTGATGCAATTAAATCTATTGTATGGTTAGTTTCTAAGAAGAAAGTACGAATTGAAGAAATAGACGAAGAGATTGTAAGAAATAATTTATATACTTACAAACTTCCCGATCCTGATCTATTAATTAGAACAGCCGGTGAAATGAGAATAAGTAATTTTATGCTCTGGCAAATTGCCTATACAGAATTTTGGGTAACTCCACTTTATTGGCCTGATTTTGATAAAAATAGCTTAATAGAAGCAATAAGAGATTTCCAAAAAAGGGTGAGAAAATTTGGCGGAAGAGTATAATAATCTTGCAAAGAGAATACTCGTCATTATTATTAGCGTTCCTTTGGTAATTTTAATAATATTATGGGGGCAAATACCCTTTTTTGTATTATTAACAGTTTTAGTTAGTTTAAGTTTGAATGAGCTATTTAAAATGCTTCAGAAAATTGGCTTTGAACCTTCTATTGCATTAGGGTTTGTACTGTCTTTTTATTTTATTGGTTCGACTATTGCCAACTTTTATAATTTAAAAATTTTATACGATAAAGAAATAATTGTTATATTTATATTTATTTTATATCTATTTATTCAATTATTTAAAAAAGATCATTCTAAGTTATTATCTAATATATCTATTAGCATTTTTAGTGGTATTTATTTAGGATATTTATCTTCATTTTTATTAAAGATAATATTTTTACCAAATGGTGACTATTTTTTACTTTCTTTATTATTTACTATCTGGATAAATGATTCAGCAGCTTATCTTTTCGGTACGAAATTTGGTAAAAATAAGATATTCCCTAAAATAAGTCCTAAGAAATCATTAGAAGGATCCATCAGTGGAATTCTTTTTAGTATTTTATGTGTATTTATGCTAAAAAATTGCTTAAATCTAAACTTTACTAAATTAATATTTCTTGGATTGATTATTTCTACAATCGCACAACTTGGAGATTTATTCGAATCTATAATAAAAAGATGTTCTGGAGTGAAAGATTCCAGCAATATAATTCCCGGGCATGGGGGAATATTGGATTGTATAGACAGTATATTATTTACTGCTCCAGTATTTTACTATTATATAATTTATTTAAGGTAATGGATATTATATCTTTTGTTTACGTGATATTATTGAAGTTTAAATGATACAAGATATAATATCTTTATTTAAGGAATGAATTTTACAAGATTATCATAAAAGATATTATACAAAACAAAACAAAAATAGATAACCAAAAGGATAGAAAAAATTTAAGAAGATTTCGCTCTTCTGACAATATTAAAAAGTATAGGATTAATTATATGAAAAGAAAAATAGTTATATTAGGATCAACTGGATCTATAGGAAGGCAAACCTTAGAAGTTATCAAAGAACATCCTGATGAATTTGAAATTATAGGTTTGAGTTGTAGAGAAAATATTGAATTGCTAAAAGAACAAATAATTAAATTTAAGCCCAACATTTCGGTAGTTGCAAATGAATTTCTGGCTAAAAAATTAAAAAATGAACTAAACAACTTTAATAAAACGAAAATATTTTGGGGAGTAGAAGGATTAATAAGAATATCGACCTTAGAAGAAGTAGATGTGGTAGTTGTAGCTATAACCGGGATTGCATCTCTTTTACCAACTCTTGAGGCTGTAAAACATGGGAAAGAAATTGCCATAGCTAGTAAAGAGAGTATAGTAGCAGCAGGTGATATTTTAGTAAGAGAAGCTAAAGCAAACAAGGCAACTATTTTACCTATAGATAGTGAGCATAGCGCAATATTGCAATGTTTAAAAAATGAGCGAAAAGAGAATATAGAAAAAATTATATTAACTGCCTCTGGGGGTCCATTATACCACTTAGCAGATTCAGCATTAAAAAATATTTCAGTTGAGGACGCTTTAAATCATCCTACTTGGAAAATGGGGAAAAAGATTACTATCGATTCCGCAACTTTAATGAATAAAGGTTTAGAAGTTATTGAAGCACGATGGTTGTTTGATATATCACCAAAAAAAATAGAAATTTTAATTCACCCTCAAAGCTATATACATTCAATGATCCAATTTGTAGATGGTACAATTTTAGCTCAGTTAAGTGAACATGATATGAGAATTCCTATTCAATATGCTCTATTTTACCCAGATAAAGTCGTTAACAATTATAATCGGTTAGATTTTACTAAGATAGGTCAATTAACTTTTAAAAGACCGCGTTTTAATAAATTTCCTTGTATAAAACTTGCTTATAAAGCATTAGAAATCGGGGGGACTATGCCTGCAGTATTAAATGGAGCAAATGAAATTGCAGTTAATGCTTTTTTAAATAATCAAATAAATATTACCGAAATACCAATAATTATTGAAAATACTATGAAAAATCATATACCTAAGCTGAATCCCAATCTCGAAGATATTTTCGATGCTGACTATTGGGCTAGAAAGACAACACTGTTATTGTGTGAAAACAAAGCTTAAATTAATTTTAGGAGAGAGAAGTTGTTAACTATAATTGCCTTTATATTTGTATTTAGTATCTTAGTTTTTTTTCATGAATTTGGACATTTTATTAGTGCCAAAATATCTGGTGTAAAGGTATATAAATTTGCCTTTGGTATGGGTCCAAAAATATTTGGATTTTATAAAAATGAAACGGAATATCTAATTTGTTTAATACCTATTGGCGGTTTTGTAAAAATGGCTGGAGAAATGGGACAAGAAAATACGGAGATAACAATAGAAAAAGTCCCAGAGAACCAGAGATTTGATAAGAAGCCATTGGGAGTAAGAGCATTAATTGTAGCTTTAGGCCCTTTTATGAATATTTTTACTGCAATTATTATATTTAGCCTGATATTTTTTATTATGGGAGTTCCAGTAATCACCAATAATATTGCTACGATTGTAGAGAATGGACCTGCTGATCAAGCTGGAATTATTCCCGGAGATAAAATAATCACTATCAATTCAACGAAAATAGATAACCCGAAAGAAATTGCTGAAATTATCAACAAAAATTCTGATAATATATTACACATAACTTTAGATCGGAATGGGAAAAGTATTAATATCCCTGTTATGCCTAAATATGACGAAAATTATAATAAGTTTAGGATAGGGATAGAACTTGATACCTCAATTAAAAAGATTAGTATATTTTCTGCATTTAGCAAGGGTCTTCTCACTACTTTAAATATTATTAAATTAATATTTTCTAATACTATAGAAATGATTACCGGTAAAGTACCAGTTGAAATAGCTGGACCTTTAGGTATAGCCCAGATGACGGGGGAAGCAGTAAGACTTGGATTTTTAAATTTATTGTATTTTACGGCAATATTAAGTATTTTTATAGGATTGTTTAATCTTTTACCTATCCCTGCCTTAGATGGAGGGCATATTATCATTTTAATCATAGAAAGATTAAGAGGAAAACCTTTAGAAGCTGAAAAAATGAATCTTATCTATCTTATCGGGATATCAATCATGATGATTATTTTTATTTTTGCAACTTATAAAGACATTTCAAGAATTTTATTTAGTAAATAATAGGATATAATTTAATAATGTTTTATACAAGAGAGCAGACTAAAGCGGTAAAAGTAGGTAATTTAATAATTGGTGGAAATGCTCCTGTTTCTGTACAATCTATGACCAATACTGACACAAAGAATATCCCAGATACAGTAGCTCAAATAAAAAGGATGGAAAAAGAAGGTTGCGAATTAGTAAGAGTAGCTGTACCTGATTTAGAATCGTGTCATTCTTTACCATTAATTAAAAAAGATATTAATATACCTTTAGTTGCAGATATTCATTTTGATTATAAATTAGCCTTGAAATCTATGGAATTAGGGGTAGATGGTATAAGAATAAATCCAGGAAATATAAAAAATAAAGATAAACTTAAATTAATTATAAAATCGGCAAAAGAAAAAGAACTACCAATTAGATTTGGAATAAATTCTGGCTCATTAGATAATAATATTTTAAAAAAATACAAATGTATTACTCCTCAAGCTCTAATAGAAAGCGTAAATAATATTATTGCAATATTAGAAGAAGTTGATTACCATAATGTAATTTTTTCCATTAAATCTTCAAATGTGATTGATACTGTAGAGGCAAATATTATGTTTTCAGGTAAATATAGTTATCCTTTACATTTGGGAATTACTGAAGCGGGTCCTCCTTTTTCAGGAATTATAAAATCCTCTGCTGGCATTGGGATACTTTTATACAAAGGGATTGGCAATACTATACGAATTTCATTAACCGATGATCCAGTAGAAGAAATAAAAGTGGGATATGAAATATTAAAAGCATTACATCTTAGACAAAGAGGGCCCAATTTAATTTCCTGCCCCACTTGTGCAAGATGCAAAGTAAATCTTAAAGAAGTTGTTAAAAAAGTAGAAAAAAGTGTGGTTAATATTGATAAAACAATTAATATTGCGGTTATGGGATGCATGGTGAATGGACCAGGTGAGGCTAAGGATGCTGATATAGGGATTGCTTATCATAAAAAAACTGCTATACTCTTTAAGAAAGGTAAAATAATAGGAAAATTTAGTGATAAGAAAATAATAACTAAATTGTTAGAGGAAATAAAAAATATTTGAACACGATTTAAAAATGCGATAAACTATTTAGTTAGATAATTGACAATTGATTATGTTATACTTTTTATGTATTATTTATAATGACGGATTAAATAAACAATATTTTCTTTACCGTTCCCTTTTTCTCTTTTTATAGGGGTAAGCTTCATATAGCCTACTCCCGTGAAAACAGAGGATAAATTTCACGGGTATAAGCTTGCTTGATGAAAGGAAAATGAAATTGTGGGGAACAGGGAAGCTCCTATATAAAACCAAAAAATAGTAAAAGAGTATGGGTTTAAGGAAGTGTGTTCCCTTGATAATCTTGGGATATTTTGTTTAACGAGGTGTAAATTGTGATAAACAAAATTATCGAAGAAGTTAAAGAAGCTGAAAACCTTGCTGATAAAATTATCAAAGAAGCAGAAGACCGAGCAATCAAAATAATTAAAGAAGCTCAATTAGACGCTGAAAAAAATAAAGAACAGGCAAAAAAAGAAACCCTTGCGAAAGGGGAATTAATGATTGTAAAAGAGGAAAAGATGGCAAGGGAAGAAGCGAAGAATATTATTGATAAAAGTATTAAAGAAAGAGAAATAATCAACAAAAAAGCAATGGCAAAAATTGACAAAGCAGTTGAAATTATAATTAAGAGGGTTGTTGAATTATAATGGCTGTTTGCAAAGTTAAGAAAGTAAATCTATTCACTTATATCGGTTTGAAAGATAAAGTAATTGAAGAACTTCAAAAGGCTGGGTGTGTTCAAATAAAAAATGTAACAGCCAAATTAAGGGAATATGATTTATTGGATTATCAAAAAATGACTACTTCAGAAATTGATGCTGCTATATCTGAAGTAAAATATTGCATAGATTATCTTTCAAATTATAAAGATGAGGCCAAAAAATACCACAAATTATTAGTTCCCTCAAGGAAAGTATATGAATATGATAAATTACCTTTTTTATTTGCCCAGTTCGATTACAAGGATATTTACAAAAAGTGTAAAGAATTAGATAGCAGATTAGCAGAATTAAAAAACCGAGAAAATCACCTTGAAAGCTTAAAAGATCAGTTAAAAGAATGGGAAGAATTAAATATTGACATACAAGATTTGGAAGGCACAAAAAATACTATTATCACACTTGGCTTTATACCTTTTAAAGATTATGTTTCTTGTATAGAAGAAATAACCAAAATTGGGAAAGAAATTGATATTAAAAAGGTTAGCGAAGATAAAAGGCAATGTAAAATAATGATTATTTCTATTCCTGAATATTCTCCCTCTATCAAAAAAATACTGAACAAATATAATTTCGAATATTTTAAATTTCCACAAGAATTGAAAGGTACACCTTTGGAAATTATTAAAAGCGCAACTCGAGAATTGAAGGATATTAGAAAAGAAAGAGAGGAAATAGCAAAGGCAAGTATAAAATTATATAAAAATAACTTATCTTTGTATATTGCTTTCGATCATTTATTTATCTCTAAGAGTAGAAGAGATATGGAAAAATATTTTAAACAGACAAGAAATGTATTAATTCTTGAGGGCTGGATTTTAGAAAAAGATATTGGTTTATTAAAAGAAAGGTTGTTTAAAAATTATCAGGAAATAGAAATATTTTTTAGTGATCCTCAAGAAAATGAAAATATACCAACTGCCTTAGATAACAATAAAATAATAAAACCTTTTGAAGTGATTACAGAACTTTATGGAATACCCCGATATAATGAAATTGATCCTACACCTTTACTAACACCTTTCTTTTTTATCTTCTTTGGAATGTGTCTGTCTGATGCTGGTTATGGTTTGATTATAACTATATTATTTTTTTTAGCGACTAAAAAATTTAAAATTGGCGGAATGGTGAAAAAATTATTTGATTTGCTTATTTTAGGAGGATTATCTTCTTTTATAGTAGGAGCTTTTATGGGAAGTTGGTTAGGTAATACTCTTGATTATTTACCACAGCAAATTATATTTATTAGAAATATCTTATTGGATAAAGTAGCTCTCATTAATCCAATAAATAACCCTATGCCAATATTGGTTATTTCTTTAATCTTGGGTTTAATTCAGATTTACACTGGGATTATAACAAAATTTATGGACAATATTAGAAATAATAAAATTATAGATGGCTTAATGGACCAGGGTTCTTGGTTGTTATTAATTACTGGTTTTCTCATATATGGAATTGCCAATACATTTTCTTTTTCTAAATTAATTTTATCTATATCTAAATATATGATTATAGGAGGAGCGCTATCAATTATATTAACTCAAGGGAGGACAAATAAAAATATTATTAAGAGAATAGGATCTGGTATTTTAGCTTTATACGATATTACTGGTTATCTTAGTGACGTTCTTTCTTATTCTCGATTATTTGCTCTCGGTTTAGCTACCGGTATAATTGCAGTAGTAATAAATACTTTGGTATTACTAGTTAAAGATATACCTTATATAGGTTTTGTTTTTGTAATATTAATATATTTGGGGGGGCATTTATTTAATATTGCTATAAGTGCTTTGAGTGCATTTATTCATTCAGCTCGTTTGCAATATGTAGAATTTTTTACTAAATTTTATCAAGGTGGCGGAACTCCTTTTGTTCCTTTTAAGATAACAACAAAATACGTAAAAATTCATACCGAAGAATAAATTAAATTAGTCGTTAATGAGGATTGGATTTATCTAACCTAAAGATTGTTCTCTGTTTTCGCCAGGATAAGTTTCACAGAACCAGTCTCTGTAAAATAAAGACACAAGTTTAACTAGTGCAGGTATAGAGAAGGGTTTCAGGGGAGTAAACTCCCCTGAAACTTAAAATATTATTAAATAATAGAAGTAAAAAGGGAGGAAAAAATGATTACACAAGGAGTAGTAATGGCTTTTTTAGGTTCTGCAATAGCTATAGGTTTTGCTGGATCAGGTTCTGCCATTGGAGTAGGAATAGCTGGAACAGCGGGAGCAGGAGTAATGACAGAAGACCCGGGGAAATTTGGGCAAGTCTTATTACTACAAGCTCTTCCAGGGACTCAGGGCATTTATGGATTACTTGCCGGTTTTTGGGTTCTAATGAAGATTGGTATTTTTGCAGGTACACCGGTAGCTTTAAATTTAGATCAGGGATGGCAAATATTTTTTGCTTGCCTACCTATAGGAATAGTTGGATTTTTCTCTGGCATTTACCAGGGAAAAGCTTCAGCCGCTGCTATAGGTTTGATTGCGAGAAGACCAGAAGAAACAGGAAAAGCCGTAGTTATGCCAGCAATGGTTGAGACATATGCCGTATTGTCTTTATTGGCAACCATATTACTTCTAAATGGTATAAAATTATAAAGGAGACTTTTTAATGTCAATAAAAGATATAAAGGAAAAAATTATATCTGATGCAAAAAATAAGGCTAATAAAATTATCGAAGATGCTAATAATAAGGCAAAAGAAATAAGAGAAAAAGCCAAAAAAGAATCAGAAGATATTAAGTTAAAAATATTAAATAGAATCAACCAAGAAATATTACTAAAAAAAGGAAAAATTATAACTGAAGCAAATTTAGCAGCGAGAAAAACCATACTTTCCACAAAACAAGATATTGTCGAAAAAACTTTTAATAAGGCTTTAGATAAAATTATTAAATTAGACGATAAACAATATTTAAATTTTATAAAAAAAATAATACTGAATAACATCGAAAAGGGAGATGAAACAATTTTTATAAGTTCCTTAGATAAAGATAGAGTCACAAAAAATTTTATCAAAGAGATTAACGATGAATTACAGACAAACGGTAAACAAGGGAAATTAAAATTATCTTCAACCTATTTAGATATAAAAGGAGGAGTAGTAATTAGCTCAGATAATATAAGAAAAAATAGCTCATTAGAAATAATGTTCAAAAATGTCAGAGAAGAACTGGGAATAAAAATAACTCAATATCTTTTTGAATAGTATATTTTAGAGCATCGAATTTTATGAAATCCCAATACTCTAAAATATACTATTTTACCCGTTATCAAGGATACAAGTTTGCATAAGGAATGGATGGTTCTAACAAGTTTGTCAGGATTGGGAATGGTATTGCATAAAAAATAAATAACAAAAGACATAGATGGGTTTTAGGGGAGTTTACTATCCTGACAATCTTGAATTAAAGAATTTATTTTCAAAAAGGGAATATGGATGATTAGATATTTTACAGATAGTAGTAATACTGAGACTGAATATACATATGCAGTTGGAAGAATAAGAGAGTTGGAAAGAAAATTATTGAATAAGGTTTTATTGGATAAACTAATTGAATCTTATGATTTACCGTCCTCTATAAATCTTTTAATCGAAGGCGGATTAGATTCTTACGGTTTTGATATTTATAATCATGCGGATTTTGAAGACTCTCTAAATAAGGAATTAATTCGTACATATAAAGTTATTAAAGTTATTTCTCCATATCCATTTATTTATTATGTATTTGCTCTGAATTATGATTTTCACAATCTCAAAGTGCTTATAAAATCAAAATATTTGAAAAAAAAATATACTGAATGTCTTTCGGAAATTGGTACGATAAATATAAAAAATCTTATAATGGCAATTGAAGAAGAAAAATATGCTGAAATTCCGGTATCTTTTGAATCTGCTGTCAGAAAAACAATATCCGAATATAAAAAATTACAGGATCCAGGAATAATTGACTTGATCCTGGATAAAGAAAGGTACAATATTATTTCCAACATATTAAAAGATATTGAAGCCCCATTTTTGAAAGATTTTATTGAAATGAATATCGATCTTAACAATATTATTACTGCAATCAGGACAAAGATAAGAGGAGAAGATAAAAGTTTTTTAAAAAAAGTATTAATAGATAAGGGCAATCTTGATTTAAAAAATATTATAGATATTTTTGATTCTCCTTTGTCTTCCTGGAATGCAAAATTTGCCAAGACTGATTATGAAAAAGTTGTAGAAATAGGTCTTAAAAGTTACGAAACAAAAGGTTCTTTAACAGAAATTGAGAGACTTGTAGATAATTATATTCTAAATTTTGTAAAAATAGGAAGGTTTATTACTTTTGGAATGGAACCTCTTGTGGGCTTTATTGTAGCTAAAGAAAATGATATAAAAAATATTCGAATAATCCTGAGCGGTAAACTTAATAAATTATCGCCTGCAAAAATTAGAGAAAGAATACGTGATCTTTATGTATAAAATTGCTTTAGTGGGAGACAGAGACTCAATAATAGGATTTCAACTATTGGGAGTTTCTATTTTTTCCGTAACTAATAAAGAAAAAGAAGAAGCTATAAATATTTTAAATGAATTGATAAAAGAAAAATATGCAGTAGTATTTATAACTGAAGAAATAGCTTCCCTAATACCTGAAAAAATTGAGGAATTGCAAAAAAAATACTTAATTAGCATAACTATAATTCCTAATAAATTAGAAAGGAATAATTTGGGAATTAAGATACTAAGAAAAAATGTAGAAAAAGCGATAGGCACAGATATTTTATTTAAGAAAGAGGGAGAATGATGGAAACAGGGAAAATTATTAAAGTTGCTGGACCTGTAGTTGTAGCTGAAGGATTAAGAGGAGCTAAAATGTACGATGTAGTACAAGTAAGTACGCAAAAATTAATTGGTGAAATAATTGAACTCGACGAAGATCTGGTTACCATCCAAGTTTATGAAGAAACTGCGGGAATTGGTCCTGGAGAACCTGTTTTTTCAACTGACGCACCCTTGAGCGTAGAATTAGGTCCAGGTCTTATCACCTCAATTTATGATGGCATTCAAAGGCCTTTAGATATAATTAGAACAAATGAGGGGAATTTTATCACTAGAGGAGTAGAGGCATATGGAATTGACAGAGAAAAAAAATGGGAATTTAAGCCCGTTATTAAAAAAGGAGATCAAGTAACTTCTGGTGATATTATTGGAGTTATTCAAGAAAGTAGCATTATTCAACACAAAATTATGGTGCCATATAGCATTCAGGGTGAAATCAAAGAAATATATAGCGGTAAATTTACAGTCACAGATACCATTGCCAGGATAAAAGAAACAAATGGCTCAATTGCTGAGATTAAAATGTTACAAAAATGGCCGGTAAGAAAATCAAGGCCCTATAAAGAAAAATTACCTCCCATTGAACCATTAATTACTGGTCAGCGGGTCATTGATACATTTTTCCCTATCGCAAAAGGGGGGACAGCTTGTATTCCTGGACCCTTTGGTAGTGGTAAAACTGTGGTTCAACATCAAATATCTAAATGGTGTAACGCGGAAATTATTGTTTTTATTGGGTGTGGTGAAAGGGGTAATGAAATGACAGATGTGCTATTAGAATTTCCAGAATTAATTGACCCTTATTCCGGAAAACCATTAATGGAAAGAACCATCCTAATTGCCAATACCTCAAATATGCCAGTAGCAGCTCGTGAAGCTTCGGTCTATACTGGTATAACTATTGCAGAGTATTATCGAGATATGGGTTATAATGTTGCTCTTATGGCAGACTCAACTTCTCGTTGGGCAGAGGCTATGCGGGAAATATCTGGTAGATTAGAAGAAATGCCTGGTGAAGAAGGATTTCCAGCTTACTTAGGTACCCGAATTTCTAGTTTTTATGAGAGATCAGGTAGAGTAAAATGTTTATGCAAGGATAATAGAGAGGCAACTTTAAGCGTCATTGGCGCAGTATCACCTCCAGGTGGAGACTTATCCGAACCAGTTACTCAAAATACTTTACGTACAGTTCAAGTTTTTTGGAGTTTGCAAGACAAATTAGCCTACAAAAGACATTTTCCAGCAATTGATTGGTTAACAAGTTATTCGCTTTATTTATCCCAGTTATCTGAATTTTATGGTAAAGAAATCAGTAAAGATTTTATAGAATTGCGTAGTAAATCTATGGAAATTCTTCAGGAAGAGGCAGAGTTAGAAGAAATTGTCAGATTAGTAGGAATTGATGCCTTATCAACTAATGAAAGATTAGTGTTAGAAACTGCTAAATCCATTAGAGAAGATTTTCTTCATCAAAACGCTTTTGATGAAGTAGACACTTATACTTCTATTAAAAAACAATATCTAATTTTAAAGTTAATCATATTATTTCATAGACAAGCGGAGAAAGCAATTACCAACAAAGGTGTAACCATAGATCAATTAAATGCTCTACCAGTTAAAGCAAAAATAGTGCGCGCTAAATTTATTAAGGAAGAAAATTTAGATAAGTTTCGTGAAATTGAAAATGAAATAATATCCCAAATTAACGCTATAACCACTATTTAAAGGGAAGGAGAAAATCTAGATAAAAATGATTAAAGAATATTTGACTATATCTGATGTGGCTGGTCCTTTAGTAATTGTGGAAAAAACAACTGATGTAAAATATCAAGAATTAGTAGAAATAGAATTATCTTCGGGGGAAATGAGAAGAGGACAAGTGCTGGAAGTTACCAAAGATAAGGCAGTAGTTCAAGTATTTGAAGGAACCACAGGTATCAATGTTTCAGAGACTAAAGTCCGATTTTTAGGCAAAGTAATAGAATTGCCAGTTTCTTTAGACATTTTAGGAAGAATATTTGATGGCTCAGGCAGACCAATAGATAATGGACCTAAAATTATTGCTGAAAAAAAATTAGACATAAATGGTAATCCTATAAACCCCTATGCCCGAGATTATCCCAATGATTTTATACAAACTGGGATCTCTTCCATTGATGTTTTAAATACTTTGGTTAGAGGTCAAAAATTACCCATTTTTTCCGGTGCAGGCCTACCACATGCTAAACTTGCTTCACAGATCGCTCGACAAGCAAAAGTATTGGGTAAAGAAGAAAAATTTGCCGTAGTTTTTGCAGCAATGGGAATAACTTTTGAGGAAGCAAATTTTTTTATCAATGACTTCAGGAGAACCGGGGCAATAGAAAGAAGTGTTATGTTTATAAATTTAGCTAATAATCCAGCAGTAGAAAGAATTATTACTCCCCGAATGGCTTTAACTTGTGCAGAGTATTTAGCCTTTGAAAAGGAAATGCATGTTCTTGTAATACTTACTGATATGACCAATTACTGTGAAGCTTTAAGAGAAGTATCTGCGGCAAGAAAAGAGGTTCCTGGAAGACGTGGTTACCCTGGTTATTTGTACACAGATTTAGCTACTCTTTATGAGAGGGCAGGTAGGATAAAAGAAAGAAAAGGTTCAATAACTTTAATCCCAATATTAACTATGCCTGAAGATGATAAAACTCATCCTATACCAGACTTAACTGGATATATTACTGAAGGTCAGATAATATTAGCAAGAGAATTGCATCTTAAAGGGATTTATCCGCCTATTAACGTATTGCCTTCTTTGTCACGTTTAAAAGACAAAGGTATTGGGCCCAATAAGACCCGAGAAGATCATGCGAATGTTATGAATCAGCTATTTGCCTCTTATGCTCGAGGCAAGGAAGCCAAAGAATTAGCAGTAATATTAGGGGAAGCAGCGTTAACAGAAGTTGATAAAAAATATGTTAAATTTGCAGATAAGTTTGAAGAAATATTCGTCAAACAGGATGAAGACGAAAATAGAACAATTGAAGAAAGTCTAAGGTTAGGATGGCAACTGTTAACTATTCTACCAACAGAAGAATTAAAAAGAATAAAAGATGAATTTATTGAAAAATATTTACCCAAGGATTCAGTGGAGGCTAAAATATAAATGTCGTTAAAAGTTAATCCTAATCGAATGGAATTATTAAGATTAAGAAAGAGGTTGGTTGTAGCAAAACGAGGGCATAAATTATTAAAAGATAAGAGAGACGCTTTAATTCAAGAATTCATTCGTTTAGTAAAAGAAAATAAAAAAATTAGAGAAGAATTAGAAGATAGGTTAATGAAATGTTATATTATTTTTTCAAATGCTTCATCTTTAATGAGCAAAATAACTTTAGAAGAAACCTTAATGTTCCCTAAAGCAAAAAGCGCGGTTGAGGTAACTTTCAAAAATATAATGAGTGTAAATGTTCCGAAATATAAATTTAGATATGAAAAAGATTTTTACGCCTACAGTTTAATTAATACAACTCCAGAATTAGATATTGCGTTGAGAAATTTTTATGAAATATTACCCTTGATGTTGAAATTAGCGGAATTAGATAAAGCTGCCAGTCTCTTAGCTGATGAAATCGAAAAAACCAGACGAAGGGTTAATGCATTAGAATACGTACTGATACCTGATATAGAAGAAACAGTAAAGTTTATTACTATGAAATTAGACGAAATGGCTCGATCTTCTACTTCAGCGATTATGCGAATTAAAGAAATTATAAGAGCATAAAAAAACGGCGTAAATTATACTTACGCCGTTTTTTTATGTTTATATCTTGGAGCATTGGAATTTCAAAATTCCGATACTCTAAAATGAATTCTTATTTAAAAAGTAATAGATTCTAAAAAGATTGTCTGGAAAAGTTTATATAAACCGAAATAGAATAAAAAAGTAGTAGAAGGGCTTCAAGGGAGTTTACTCCCCTGATAATTTTGTATTATAACTTAGAGGTGAATTATGAAGATTGGAATAATCTCTGATATTCATAGTAATTCTGAGGCATTAGATAATGTTTTGAAAGATGTAAAAGAAATTGATGAATTTATTTGTTTAGGAGATATTGTTGGTTATGGAGCAGATCCTGATTATTGTATTAAAAGAATGAAGGAATTAAACTGTAGATGCATAGCAGGGAATCATGATTTTGGCGCAGTAGGAAAACTGGATATAAATTATTTTAATTACGCAGCAAGAGAAGCAATTTTATGGACATCTCAAAAATTAGATAATGATAGCATCAGATATTTATTAAATCTATCTGAAAATCTCACTATTAGAGGCAAAATATATGCAGTTCATGGAAGTCCTCGTGAACCAATGTGGGAGTATATTTTGGATGAAAACACTGCAAATTTAATTTTTAATAGATATGATTTTAACATATATTTTATAGGACATTCCCATTTAGCCGGATATTTTTCTTTCGATAAAAATAGTGGAAGAATAAATTATACTAATTTAAATAATGGTGGTAATATTGAAATAGATAAAAATAAAAGGTATATTATTAATTGTGGGAGTGTTGGCCAGCCTCGAGACGGTAACCCAAAGGCAAGTTATGGTATTTACGACATAAATTCCCAAAAGATTGTAATTAATCGTGTTTCTTATCCAATATATTTAACTCAAAAGAAAATAATTAATGCTGGATTACCTGAAGTTTTAGCTGAAAGACTTAGTTTTGGAAGATAATAAGTGCCCGTGGCTTAATCGGATAAAGCGACGGCCTCCGGAGCCGTAGATTGGAGGTTCAAGTCCTCTCGGGCACACCACTTATTATGTAATAAGTAACAAGATTGAATTTCCTAAATCATAAAAATAGACACTTATTACACGTTACTTATAACATGTTACACATTACACATTTGTTGGTTACCTGATTAATTGTGGAATTAGTCAATTAGTTTATAGGTAGATTGACAAATTTTGTATTTAATACTAACAACTATTCACTGACGACTAATTTAATTGGTGAATTATTACATAAGTAAAGTTGGATAAATCATATGTTCTATTATGTAGCAAGAGCTATATGCTGGTTATTACTAAAAATATTTTGGCGGGTGGAAGTAAAAGGAATTGATAATATTCCTAAAAATGGCGGATTAATATTGGCTTCAAACCATGTTAGCTATTTAGATCCAATCGTCTTAGGTATATCAATCAAAAGGAAAATATATTTTATTGCCAAAAAAGAAGCCTTTAATAATTTTTTTGGTAGTCTTTTACTTCATAATTTAAATGCTTTTCCAGTAGACAGGGGAAAAACTGATATACTTGCTTTTAAAAAAGCTATAAACATCCTAAAAGAAGGAAAAATATTAGGAATATTTCCGGAGGGTACACGTTCATCTAATGGTGAACTACAAGAATTAAAAATAGGAGTGTTAAAAATTGCTAAAAAAGCAGGTGTTCCTATCTTACCAGTAGGAATTATTGGTACGCATAAAATATATCCTCAAGGGAAAAAGTTCCCTGTTTTGTTTAAGTACAAAATAATTATCAATTATGGTATCCCACAATATTTCACAGATGTAGACTTAAAAGATAAAGAAAGCCAAAAAGAAGTAATAAATCTATTAAGTAATAAGATAAGAGAATTATCTAACCTAAATGTAACTAAATAATTATTGGAATTATTAATAAAAAATATAGGGAAGGATAATAAATATGAAAAAATATATAGCGTTTCTTTTAATAATACTATTATTTAGTTTAACTTCCAATAATATCTTTGCAGCAAATACTAATTATATCCTTATATTAACTTTTGGTGAATATGGAAATAGAGAAGGAGAATTTAACTATCCAGTTGGTATTACCCAAGATAAGAGTGGTAATTTGTATATAACCGATTGGGAAAATGACCGTATACAAGTATTCAGTTCAGAAGGGCGATTATTGAAAGTAATCCCAGAAGGAGATAGTGAATTAAAAATTGATGGACCTGTAGGAATAGTTTTAGACCAAAATGAAAACATAATTGTAGTAGAGCAATTTAATAATAGAGTGCAAAAAATATCTCCTGACGGAAAATCTTTAAACATAGTGGGGAAAGAAGGCAATGGCCCAGGAGAATTCCTTAACCCCAGAGGTATTGCCATAGATAAAAATGATAATATCTATGTAGTTGATACCGGGAATAACAGAGTACAAATATTTTCATCAGATTTCAGATTTAAAAAGCAATTTGGCAGAGAGGGCATGGGAGATGGTGAATTTTATTATCCTAGGGGAATTGCTCTTGATAAAGAAGGAAATATATATGTTGCAGATACTTTTCATAATCAAGTACAAGTATTTAATAATGAAGGAAGATTTTTGAGGAAATTTGGAGAAGGCGGTGATGATGTTGGTCAATTTAATGGTACCAGATATATAGCATTTGATTCAAAAGGCAATATATACGTTACTGATTATAAAAATGGAAAAGTGGTAAAATTTAATAAAGAAGAACAATTCGAGTTAGAATTTGGAAATAACCCGGGTGACGTTAAATTATCTTTTCCTGAAGGAATTGCAATTGATGATAGAGATTATATTTATGTTGTTGACGCAGGGAATAATAGAATAGTAAAATTCTGTCTATCCAAAATAGTTATTCATAACAACTTGGGGAAAAAATATCTTGATGAACATAAATGGGGAGAAGCTATATCAGAATTTAAACAAGTTATATCTATAGACCCCTTAAACATTACTGCTCGTGAAGGTATTGCTTTGGCTTTCTATGAAAATGGAGAATGGGAAAATGCTATAGAAGCTTATAACTACCTTAAAGAAAATGATCCAGATAATCCGCAAATTAAAATAAAAATAATCGACTCTCAATTTAATCTAGCAATGCATTATGAAAATAGATCTTCCTTTAAAGAGGCATGTAGAGTATACAAAGAAGTATTAAATTCAAATCCCAATTATCCTTCAGCTAAAAAAAGATACTATATATCTTATCTTAAATATTTATTTTATTCGCCCTATTTCAGAGTGTTATTTTTAGCATTAATCGTAATAATATTTTTTATAATTTTATTACCCAAAATAAAGAAGAAAAAGAAGAAGAAAATAAGTCGACATTCTAAAGGAAGCAGATATTAACTGAGATAAAATTATAAAAAATATTATTATAACATTTATATTTTTAAATAGTAGGGGAGGTGATTACATGGCTGAGTTAGAATTAAGAAGACCTGCGGTTGCAGGAAGCTTTTATGCTGGTGATTTGAAATCTTTAAATAAGCAGATTGAAAATTGTTTTCTACATAAATTGGGACCAAGTAAAATACCCTCGATAAGCCTTAAGAAAGAGGATAGAAAAATTATTGGTCTAATTAGTCCTCATGCTGGCTATATGTACTCTGGCCCGGTTGCTGCCCATGGATTCTATAAAATAGCTATCGATGGAAAACCAGATACTATAATAATATTAGGCCCTAATCATCGTGGTTTTGGAGCAGATGTTTCCATTATGACTAAAGGAAAATGGAAAACTCCATTAGGTGAATTAGAAATAGATAAAGATGTTGCAGAAAATATATTAAATAATTCTGAAATGATTAAGGATGACTATAAAGCTCATCAATATGAACATTCTATTGAAATTCAATTGCCCTTTATTCAATACATTTTCGGTAATGATATTAAATTTGTACCAATTTGTATGACTCGTCAGGATGTTAATACAGATATAGAAATTGCTCGGGCAATATGTTCCGCCATAATTGACAGAAACATTTTGTTGATTGCCAGTTCAGATTTTACTCATTATGAATCTCAGAAATATGCGCAAAACATGGATAGACAGGCGATAAAAACCATTCTTGAATTTAATAGCGAGAAACTATACGATATAATTTATCAGCAAAATTTAACTATATGTGGACCCGGACCAATTACCACAATGCTAATTGCTTGCCGCACTTTGGGAGCAAAAAATGCTAAATTACTCAAATATGCAACATCTGGTGATGTAACTGGGATGTATGAACAAGTAGTTGGTTATGTCTCTATAATTATCCAAAAATAATATTTGTTAATCAACACTTCATTTTCTAAACTACAACTTTATACTTAAAGGGGGAGCAAGAATAAAATGATAGAATCTTACAGTTTTGGGCAAATTATAATTGATGGCAAAAAATATAATTCAGACCTTATTATATATAAAGACCATATTAATAGTAATTGGTGGAGAAAAGAAGGGCATAATCTTTATATTGAGGATGTCCAAGAAATACTTAATGAAAAACCAGAAATAATAATAGTGGGAACAGGTTGTTATGGTTTAATGAAAATAAGTACAGATTTGGTAAAATATTTAGAGTCAATAGGTATTGATTTAGTTATTAAAAAGACAAAAGATGCTTGCGACGAATATAATAAATTTCATAAAGATAAAAAAGGTAAAAAGATAGTAGCCGCACTTCATTTAACCTGTTAACGACAATTGTTAATAAAAAATAATGTTACTTTACATAAGATATATTATAGGACATTGCAAAAACTTTAAAAAGATTTATGTTCCCGAATACCCGACCAATATTCGATTTTGGATGACTTTGGATATTTGAGCACCATCAAGGTTTCAGTTTTTATTTTAGTTTTTCTATAGCAATTATATAAATATAAGCCTAAAAATATCTATTATAATAAATAAATACTAGATAATTAGAGTACCTGAACTCTTTATCGTTCTTTGATAGACATATTGTATATATAAATATAAAATTATTCGATATATTTTCTAACTCTTCCCCTATTGTGGTCTATATATTTAAATTAACAGTGAAAATTTCAGTTTATTTTATTTATTTTCCTCATTAATTTATAAAAATATCGAAATCAATTATAATATTCTCAATAGAGACATTAATTAAGCCTTCTTTAATCAAAATAATTGAAAAATATCAAAATACCTAAAATAGACAAAAAAACAAAAATTTTAGCTCGTGATATATTATTTAAAAAGTAATGATTTCTAATG
>Ga0190359_1000322_pt1 | contig 33421 bp, 31 predicted proteins | sample 48721823_MG_FD_161269 | JGI IMG/M metagenome (GOLD analysis project Ga0190359, IMG submission 161269) | Hydrothermal vent microbial mat bacterial communities from Southern Trench, Guaymas Basin, Mexico - 4872-18-2-3_MG | ecosystem: Environmental > Aquatic > Marine > Hydrothermal vents >... | reverse complement strand
TTTCTCTATCTCACGTTCTCTTTTCAGAACAGACTGAAGAACATCTGACACCTTTTCGCTTACCTGAGAAGCTTCCGTTGCCGCCGAATTCATCGCACCACTTATATCAGATGTGGCCCCAGTTTGCTGTTCTATCACGTCAGCTATCTCAACAAAACCCTGAGCTGTGGCATCGACATTTGAAAGAATTCTCAGTAAGGACTGCTCTATGTTTGTTTGCTGAGAGTTCACTTCAGCAACTATTTCACTCACTTTGATGACATTTTTAACAACTTCTTCGACTTTGCTTTGAATGTCTTTGACAAATGAATCAATTCCCTGGATTGAATCCTTCGTTTGCGCAGCTAACTTCCTTATCTCATCAGCTACAACAGCAAAGCCGCGCCCAGCTTCTCCCGCTCGTGCGGCTTCTATCGCCGCATTCAAAGCCAGTAGGTTTGTTTGCTCTGAAATATTCGCTATGGTCTCGGCTATCTTCGATATTTCTTGAGTTGCAGTCTCAAATTTTTTAACACTTGTTGCCGTGTTTTCACTCAGCTTCGCAGCTTCACCAACAATACCTGTGACCTCTTTCACTACGTCGCGACCAGATGTTAGATCGTCTCTCATCTTTTTCGTTACCGAAAGAAGACTATCAGTTCTTTTTTTCAAAGACTCCGAAGAAGAAACCAATTCCTCAACTGAAGCGTTAACTTCTTCAGTGAGAGAAGCGATACTCTGCATTCCATTGTCAACCACTTCAAAATCTTTCCTCATGCCTTTGAAATCATTTTCTTCACTCTGCACGTATGTTGTGACTGTTTCGGTTATTTTGACGACGTTTTGAACAGACTCTTTCGCGGATCGCACCAATTGTGACAACCCTTTTAGGGTCTCGCTCAGAGCTGAAGATATCAACCCCACTTCGTCGTTACTCTTGGCTTCCACCTGTTGAGTCAAATCACCGTCTTTAACACGCTCCACAACAGGAACAAGTCTCTTGATAGATCGCCCAATGGATCTCGCGGCGAGCCAAACAGTGAATATCAGACAGAACAAAATCAGCGCGGCACTGTAAATGCTAAAAGACACAAAACTTGAAATAGGTGCGTAAACCTCATCACTTGGTATTACAGTAAAAAGATGCCAGCTTGAACCTGGCACATTTGAATGAAACACAACACTTTCAGTATTGTCAACTTTCACATTCGAGAAACCTTGATTTACAGGCAAGTTTGACTTTTCAAGAATATGTTCTGCACCACGGCCGTGGGCAATCACAACGCCGTTTTCATCTGTAAGCAAAGAGTACCCACTTGAGCCAGCTTTGAATTGATGTATTGCAGAGCCAAAGATCTCAAAGTCAACGGCTATGCCAGCTCCTGCTAAAAGTTCTCCATCTTTCTCGATAGGGGATACGAAATACAAGAGGGCTTCTGGTGAAATTGACGGGAGGGTTAGAATGCCAACTCGGGTTTTCCCCAATTCTATCAGGTTTGCCAATTCTTTGGAAAAACACATTTCTTCAGAACTATCCGTAACAAATTTTCCATCTTTAGTTATCACAAAACAACTTAGAACATTTGTGGACAGTTTCTCCTTCTCGGTTGTCAGCACATTGGGCAAAGTCTTTGAAGCCACCTGAAAATCAAGGTTCAAGAGAGGTTTGAGCATGGGTGTTCTTGCAAGAGATTCAGATTCTTTCACCGCTGAATCGTAAATCGAAGAGGTGATCTGAGAGTACGCTTCTGTCAAATCACTCAAGTTCTGAAAAATGACCTCCTCAGTTGTGCCTTTCACCCTGAAATACGTTAAAAAATTCCCCCCCAAAAGAGCACAGACAATCACAGGTATCAGGATCAGCATGGTTTTTCCTGCAATTGATCGCATTTCTATCCCCCCTATTCCGTGGCTACACCAAGATATGCCTTGCGGACATCGTCATTCTTTAGCAAATGACTTCCAGTTCCCTCCAGCACAATTCTACCAGTTTCAAGGACATAGGCATAATCTGCGACTTTCAGAGCTGCCATGGCGTTTTGTTCAACAAGAAGAATTGTCACGCCTTCGTCTCGTATCCTCCGAATCACCTCGAAAACTTCCTTGACAAGAAGAGGAGCGAGTCCAAGCGATGGCTCATCAAGCATCAAAAGCTCTGGCCGCGTCATCAATCCTCTTGCCACGGCGAGCATCTGTTGTTCTCCGCCAGATAGGGTCCCCCCAAGCTGTTTGGATCGTTCTTCAAGCCTTGGAAAAAGGTCAAATACCCACTCAAGGTCTGCCTTCACTGCCTCAGGGTCTTTGCGTGAATAAGCGCCCATTAAGAGATTTTCCATCACTGAAAGATTTGGAAAGATCCTGCGTCCCTCCGGCACCATCGCAATTCCATTCATTACAACTTGGTGAGTGGCTGCGTGAGAGATGTCCCTTCCTTTGAACAATATCTTACCTGAAGTTTTAGAAACAAGATTGGTAATTGCGGAAAGGGTTGAGGTCTTTCCAGCACCATTTGCACCGATGAGGGTTACAATCTGGCCTTTTCCAACTTTGAGCGAGATGCCCTTAAGTGCGTGGATAGCTCCATAGTGAACATGAACAGAATCCACCTGTAACATTATGTTCTCGCTCACAGCACTACCTCCTCACCCAAGTAAGCTTTTATGACAGCAGGATCTTTTTGGATTTGCTCAGGTGTGCCCTCTGCAATAATTTTCCCATAGTCAAGAACATAAATTCTCTCACATATACCCATTATAACTTTCATGTCGTGCTCAATCACAAGGATCGACAGTTCGAATGTATCCCTGATTTTTCTTATGAAATCCATGAGTTCCAGCGTTTCCTGCGGGTTCATACCGGCGGCGGGTTCGTCAAGCAGAAGAAGCTTTGGCCGAGTTGCGAGGGCGCGGGCTATTTCAAGTCTCCTTTGAAGGCCATATGGTAGGGAACTGGCTTTCTCATATGCAAAGTCAGAGAGCCCTACGTTTTCAAGTAACTTCAAGCCCTTGATCTTCATCTGACGCTCCATTTTGAGAGCTCCGGGTGTTTTCAAAATAGATCTGAACAACCAAAGCCAGTTTCTCAACCTCAAGTGCTGCGACACCATCACATTTTCTAAAACGGTAAGATCTGAAAAAAGGCGAATATTTTGGAAAGTTCTGGCAATACCGTATCTCGTTATCTCATGAGGAGGTTTTCTGGTTATGTCGATGTTCTGAAAAAGAATTCTCCCCTCATCAGGAATGTACATACCAGTTATGACATTGAAAAGAGTCGTTTTCCCAGCACCATTAGGACCTATGAGTCCAAGGAGTTCTCCTGTTCTCATGTATCCATCGAATTTGTCAACTGCTACGAGACCACCAAATCTCTTGGTCACTTCTTCGATTCTCAGTAGTACTTCCGAAATCTTCATGCTCGATCACCTCTTGATGAGAAGCGAATTCTTCTTAGAAGGTTGTACAGGCCATCCCATGAGAGTTCTCTGCGTCCCATTATTCCCCTTCGCCAGAAAAGCATTAGCAGGATGAGGAGAAGTGAAAGAACAACCATTCTCATACCGGGAATGCCTGGAAACGTTATGCTTCCAATTGAAAATGGCGCTTCCAAGACTCTAAGGAATTCTAGTCCTACAGTGTAGATCGCTGCTCCTATTATCGCTCCTGAAATACTTCCCAGGCCTCCAAGAACAGTCATTATGAGTATTTCAAACGTTTTGACAAACATGAAGGATTTCGGATCAATAGTTGTTATGAGATGGGCCCAAAGAGCACCCCCAATGCCGGCGAAGAACGATCCGAGTACAAAGCTCATTACCTGGTGAGAAAACACGTTAATACCCATCGCCTTGGCGGCCAGTGAATCCTCTCTAATAGCTTTTAAAGCCCTTCCATAACTGCTCTTAACAAGACTTGCAATGACAAGAACAGTTACGAATGCCCATCCCCATGTCCACCACAAATTTGTGTATGGAGGAATCGCCTTCAGTCCGAGAGCACCGTTTGTTATGGACCACGTGTTGTTCGCTATTATCCTTATTGTTTCACCCAGTCCAAGAGTCGCGATTGCCAGATAATCTCCGATAAGTCTGAGGGAAGGTGCCGCCACAATATATCCAAAAAGCGCTGACACGAGCCCCGCGATTATACAGGCAGGAAAAAATGACATTTCCACCTTGTTCAGAGGGTATATCAGAGGCTTTATCAAGAACGACATTTCTTTCTGCTCAATGGGAAGCGTTAGTAGTGAAGAGACATAAGCTCCTATGGCAATAAACCCCGCGTGACCAAGAGAAAAAATCCCTGTGATGCCATTTATAAACGTTAGTGTTGTTGCAAAAATCACGTTTATAGCGATAAGGTTCAGTATCAGTATGACATACTCACTGGCATTGTTCTTTGCCAAAAATAATAGAAACCATATCCCAAGGACAAGGAAAAGAGTCAGAAAGAACTGAGTTTTAGTTGATAACGTTTTCCGCTGCATAATCTCACACCTTCTCCGGCACTTCTACGCCGAGAATTCCGGTTGGTCTGAAAAGAAGCATCACAAGTAAGATCGCATACGCAAAGGCATCTTTGTAACCAGCCCATGAAGGAAAGAATGCGACAATCATGATTTCAGCTACTCCGAGAGTAAATCCTCCAATCATGGCTCCCTGTATGCTGCCTATACCTCCAACAACGGCAGCAATGAACGCTTTAAGTCCTGGAATCATACCAGTGAATGGGTATATTTGAGGGTATTTCATGGCCCATAGAATACCCCCTACCGCAGCGAGTCCAGAGCCTATCATGAAAGTAAATGACACTATTCTATCGGCATTCACGCCCATCAATCTGGTCGCAGTGATGTCCTTAGATATTGCGCGCATTGCCATGCCAACCTTTGTGTGATAAACGATCCATAAGAGAATGATAAGAACAAGAGCTACCACTCCAAGAGTTAGAAAGGTCAGCAAAGGTACTCTTATGTTGCCAAATCTTAGCATTTTCAAGAAAGTTGTCGGATATATACCGGTTTGTGGATTGAAAGACTTGGCCCTACCACCAAACGCAACAATCGCGAAATTCTCCAGAAAGAAGGACACCCCTATCGCGGTTATCAACGCGGAGATTCTTGGAGCGTTTCTCAAAGGTCTGTAGGCAACACGTTCTATAGCTGCTCCAAGTAAAGCCGTGACGAATATCGAGAAAATGAAAGCCATCCACCACGGAAAAAAGAAAGCCACAACAGCATAGAACGCGAAGTAAATCCCATAAGTGAATACGTCACCGTGAGCAAAATTGATAAGCCTCAAAATGCCGTACACCATCGTATAACCTATGGCGATGAGAGCGTAAATTCCACCCAAGGATAGCGCATTTATAAAGTGTTGTAAGAATGTTTGCACATTCAAGCCTTTTCACCACCTCTCCAAAGGAAATCTTCCCCCTCTAACGGAGGGGGAAGAGGTTCAATCAGGGATGAATAACTGTCTTCAAAACGAATTGTCCGTTCTCAACAGTGTTTATGACGGCAGGCTTTATCGGATCTCCAGATCCTTCTGGATAAGTGATGGTTCCCGCAACTCCTTGAAACCCCTTTATAGATGCCAAAGCATTGCGAATCTCCTCAGGATCGAGAGATTGCGCTTTTTCAATTGCGTCGAGTGCGAGGTTGTAAGCATCAAATGCAAGGGCACCAAATGCATCAGGTCTCCTGTTATACTCCTTCCAATAAGCTTCGACAAAGGGCTTTGTCGCCGGTGAAAGATCAGCGTCTTGATGGAAATACGTAGTGTAACACAATCCTTCAACGAATTCACCACCAATTTGAATCAACTCAGGTGCATCTGCGCCATCTCCTGCGAGAAGGCTTCCTTCGAAGCCGAGTTCCCTCGCTTGCTTGCTTATCAGGGCTATCTCCGCATAGTAGCCAGGCATGAATATCGTGTCTGGATTGCGAGATAGCGCATCTGTTAATTGAGCCGTGAAATCTTGGTCTCCGGTGTTGTAGTACTCTTCAAAGAATGTTCCGCCATATTTGGCAAAGGCTTTCTTGAAGTAATTCGCTAAGCCCACGACGTAATCCTGGGCAACGTCGACCATTATGACTACGTGCCTTGCTTTCAGCTCTTCCCAGGCAAATTTAGCCAGCAATTCACCCTGAAGAACATCAGTAAAACAAGCCCTGAAAATGTATCTTCTGTTCTGTGTAACAAGAGGATTCGTTGCTGTGTTTGCTAGCATCGCAACTTTCCTTTGCTCTGCTATCGCTCCAGCTGCAAGGGCGCATGAGCTCGTGCATGGTCCCAAAATAACAGGAACATTCTCAAAGTCGATTAGCCTTTTAACAACGTTCGCGGCTTCCGCCTTATCTCCTTTGTTATCGAGGAGAACCACTTTCACAGGGATTTCCTTCCCCCAAAGATTCACAGTGGGCCTAAGCTTTATCGCCAGCTTTACTCCGTCCCAGGACATCTGGCCAAATCCCGCGATTGGTCCTGTCATCTCCCAACCGGCTCCGATTTTCACCTCGGTAACTTCTTCGGCAAAAACTAAAAGAGAAACGACAGCGATGACAAGAAACACGTAAAACCTTTTCATGAATCTTCCCTCCCTTGTTTTTTTACCTGAGCAACTCAGGTTGTCGAATATTATATCATTGCCTTAGAGGAAATTCCAAAAAAAACTCAAGAGATGAAACCTAAAACAGCGTCCCAGTGTGAACAGATTAGATTTGCAATCATAAGATCCGAAAAATCTGTTATTTTGAAACACAACGGGTCACCATCAATCTTGACAACCGACTGACCCGCCTCGACAAACGGTTGTGTGCCGTCAGTACCTGAGAACTCTTTGAAATACCGGAAAGCTCTTTCAAATTTGAAAGCCTGAGGAGTTTGAATCCGCCAGAGCTTTTCCCTTTCCGCATAGCCAGCGATTTTTCCTTTCTCAACAAAGGCCAGTGTGTCATGAGACGGTACCGCTGTTGTTACAGCTCCAGACACTTTTGCCTCATTCGCGACCCTACTCAGTAGACTCACTTGCAAAAATGGCCTCGAAGCATCGTGAAAGACAACTATTTGTACCTTGAAATCTTTCAAAAATTCCAAGGCTATGAGCGAAGAATCGTGTCTTGTCCTTCCTCCTTCTAAGATCCACTGAACCTTTGAATATTCAGATGTCGCTTGTTCCACGTGTTCTTTCCAACCCTGCGGCACTAAAATGAGACAGGCATCAATTGCATCACACATTTCGAAGGACTCTAAGGAATAGAGGAAAACCTCCTTGTTACAAAGCTTGACGAACTGTTTTGGAATCGATGTTCCAACTCTTGTACCAAGGCCAGCCGCCATAATTATTCCCACTATCACATTCCATCACCCTCTGTGATAAAATTATTTTGGGGGAGAAAATCTATGACAGACGTCAAGAAACTTGAGAACATTATATCTCAAATATCGGGTGTTATCGCAGCAAGGGTTGTCCCCGATGGGGATGGCATCAGTGAGATACATGTAATGGCGGATGCGTCGAAGAACTCGAAACAAGTGGTACGCGATGTTGAAACCGCGATTATGGCTTCAACAGGTTCAAAAATTGATAGGAAGATAATCAGCGTTGCCCAGATGTCGAGTGCTCATGTCCCAAAGCAAGAAAGCCGTGTCGCTTCCTTGAATATAGAGGAAGATGGTAAAAAATTAGTGGTTACGGTAACCATTGATGTTGGCGGTGAATCTTACACGGGTTCTGCTTCGGGTCCCAGAACCAGCATCCAGAATTTGAAAACGTCGGCACTCGCTGTTATAGATGCCCTGGAAGAGCGAACTGAGGGTATCTTTTCCGTGGACGATGTTCGAATCTTAACGCTCGCTGGCAAAGAGTTTTTGATATGTCATATAACAAAATCTGAGGGTAGCGAAGAAGTGAGTCTGATAGGAAGCGCTGAGCTCATCGGTGACCCTATGAAAGCCGCCGCAAGCGCAGCGCTCGATGTCATGCTCAGGGTATAAACTCATGAGACCCTTGCACCACGTCCCCGAGAAACATATTCTATAACCACTCTTCTGTAAGGTTCAGTTCCAACTGAATAGCTCTTTATGTTTCTGTGTTTCTTCACGAGTTCATGAACCATTCTTCTTTCGAAAGAAAACATGGGATCAAGGATAACCCGGCCTTTCTCATTCTTGACTTTGTTTACCGCGCTTGCAACAATTGATTCTATGCTTTTCTTTCTCTTTTCTCTGTAGGAACCGGCATCCATAGCTACAACGAGTTTCGTGTCGCTAAGACGATTCAAATAGAGGGCAGCAATGTGTTGCACCGCAGCCAGTGTTCGACCATGCTTTCCAATGAGTCGTCCCATGTCTTTGCCTTCCAAGTTCACTATGAATTTCTTACCTGAATACCGAATTCTCACCTGTATTTCACCAAAATTATCAAGGATACTCCTGAGGAATTCTTCCAGTTTTCGCTTGAAGAATCCCTCTTTTAGTGTTACCTCTACAACCGCTTCCTTAGACATCAGACCGAAAATGCCCTTGAACCCTTTTTCGATAACCTTGTAACTGTATTCGTCTTCCCTCACACCATATTCTTTCTGCACCTGCGCCAAAGCTTCAGAAACACTATTCGCTGTGACAGTTATCTTTTTCACTTACGCTTTCACCCCTTGGAGCGCAAACCAAGAAGTTCCCTGGTCGTCATGCCTCTGATATTGTAGCGCTTGTATATGTAGTAAGTTACCAAAAGTTGAATAACCGTGTTCACTGTATAGTAAAGGAAAAGACCACTGGGAAGTCCTATGAAAAGGAACGGGAAGATCACAGACATAACTATTCCCTGCCACGCGCTTCTTTTGTCTTGACTCGTAATAAGTGTGTTGAAGTAACTTGCTACCAGAGTTGCCAGCACGAACACTATATTGACTGAGAATCCACCAATGGATAAATCATTCCACAGCAAGAATCTACTCCCGAAGGCAAATTCTTCCTGGAAGTATCGAATAACTGCGAAAAGCAGAAAGAAGACGGGTAGCTGCACCAATAGCATGAGACATCCACCAGCTGGGTTAACCTTTTCTTCTTTGTAGAGCTTCATCAGTTCCTCCTGCTGTTTTTGTGCGTTTTTGTACTTTTTTCGAATTGCTTCAACCTTGGGCTGCAGCTTTCTCATTTTTATCAAAGATTTTGTCTGGGCATGATAAAGAGGATAAAGGATAAACCTTACGATAATTGTGAATATGATTATAGTCCAACCAAAATTCTTCGTAATCTCAAAAAGCCACCAAAAAAACCATACAAGCGGATAGAAAACGGGATCGTACCAACTGGAAGTTCCGTCAATGGTTTTCATTTGTTCTATCAACAGATCATAATCTTCTGGAAACAGCTTTTTCAAAAATATTTTCTTATACGGACCCATATGAGAGACAACAGAAGCTTTCCCAACAACCTCAATTTCGTTTCCCACAACGCTGCTCGAACTGGTTTTACACAGTGATAAGACCTTTCCCTTGGGTGCGAAAGAAATAAAGTAATCCATAATCATTCTATCATTGCTTTCATACCAAACTCTGGGCAAAGTCAAAGTGAGAGTATCCGGTGTTTCGATATTCACAATCATGAGATAATCCGGAACGTTCTTTACGGTGAAGGTTTTCTTAACACCGTTGTCGTAAACGTAAGTTAACGACACATCTCCACTGTAGACGCCGCTACCGATTTCTTCGCCTTCCACAAAACTCGATACGACAGCAGTAACTTCCGATCCATCTGGTGTCAAGAGATTGAATCCATCACCATCTGATTCGAATATATGAGTTCTCTGATTAACAACAAGAAAGACATTTCTCAGATTGCCGTTGTTGTCAAACTCAATTTCCCGAAATCTGGTCACAACTCTTATTCCGGTTTCAGTCTGGTTTACATAAACTTCATTTTTGGCAAAAATAAGAATTGATATGGCAATGAGAGCCAAAACTACGAGTTTTCTCAATTTCTATCTCCTCCTCAGGCTGAATTTTTCTGGAACTGGGTCAACTCCACCGGGATTCAAGGGGTTGCATCTGAGAATTCTTCTTGCCGCCAAGTAAAGACCGCGCAAAACTCCAAATCTCTCAACTGCCTGCACAGCATAAGCTGAACAGGTGGGAGTAAACCTGCAACTGGGTGGCTTTAAAGGTGATATGTACTTCCTGTAGAAGCGTAAGATGGCGAGAACTATTCTCTTCATGCTCCTATCCTCTTGTAAAGTTCTGAAAGTTCCTTAAACACCTGATGGAAAGACACTTTTGCAAAAACATCCGACAGGGCTTTTCGAGGGAGCACAACAATATCAAAGCCCTTAGCAATGCAAGGCTTCGTCAATCTATATGTCTCGCGTATCCATCTTCTAAGACGGTTTCTATCGTGAGCTTTGCCGAATTTTCGACGTATCATGATGCCCAATCTGTTGTTATTCAAATCATTCCTTACAAACAAAACCACAAAGTGCGAGCTCTGCAGTGAATAACCCTCACGAAAAACCCTGTCAAAACACTTTGAACCTTTCAATCGTTCCGAGCTTGGAAATGAAAACGAGGTCAGACGGCTACTTTCCATCTTCCCTTTGCTCTTCTTCTGGCTAAAACTCGCCTTCCAGCCTTTGTTTTGGATCTGGTCAGAAAACCATGCGTTTTTCTTCTTTTTCTTCTCGAGGGTTGATACGTTCTTTTCACGCTTTCTTCCTCCTTCTTACCGAATCTATACTGACACTAATGTTCAAGCAAGCGCATCCATCACTCTTTGTCATTGTATCACACGATTAGAAGAAATGGGCTTTTCTTTGATTAGCGAAATACTCGAAGCAATTGCAATCGCCCTCTTCTCACCTATTCCTTCAACCTGCTTCAGAAGCTCAGGTGTCGCGGACGCGATTTCATTGAGATTTCCAAAGGTCTTTACCACATTTGCACAAACGCTGAGCGGAATTTTTGAAATCTGTTTTAGAACGCGATAACCTCTCGGGTAAACTGTTGTTTCGGTAGCTTGTGCGAGATTTGATATCTCCGGATTCAAAGCCCGGGCAATTTTGAGTGCGGTCAAATCCCTTTCAGAAACAAGGTTGTCTATTATTTCTTTTGCATCCTCCGGTTTCTCAGAGGTTGTGCAGTAATCCATAACTACAAGGATCATTGTATCTTCAAGATCTTCCATTACTTCTTCGACCTGCATCTTTGCAAGTTTTCCCTCTTCACCGAGTTCTATGAGGTATGGATAGATTTCCTCATAGATTTTCATAAGATTTATTCCTTTGTCAAGCATTGCTGAAATGTCCGTGATTAACACACCTGATCTGAATTCCTTTAAGGTTATGGTGTTCAAAAATTTATCAAAACCGGATCTGTATTTTTCCATAGTGCTCATCGCTTGAGTAACCCGGGAAATAAGCAACCTCAAATCGTTCAATTTGTACTTGTGCTCCCCAAAATACAGATTTATGTCACTCTTTCTTTTCGAAATAGCGATGACCATCTTCCCGGTTTGCTTAGCCACCCTTTCTGCTGTACGATGACGCATGCCCGTTTCATAGGTAACGATACTGGAATCTGGAACGAGGTGAGCATTCGCGCGAAAGATCGTGCTGAGATCTTCGGATATCACCGTGGCACCATCCATTTTTGATAGTTCATAGAGTCTTTCGGGTGTGAAGTAATCGTTTATTTCAAAACCCCCTTGAATAATACTTCGATATTTCTCTGGATCATCAACAAACATGAGAAGGGCTCCTAAATTGGCTTGAACTATATCGTCTAAAGCTTTTCGGAGCTTTGTTCCCGGAGAAACAAGTTCAACTTTTTCCAACAGTCCCTCTGGCATCACGATGGCTCACCCCCAGAATCTTGGTGATATCGGTGATACTTTTAAATTGGACCACATCAATCCCATTCACACCTTCCGAAACAGGCATAGCTGCTTTCAGATAGCCGGCCTTTCTCAATGCTTCGACTCGTGTTCTCAAGCGCGACATACCCTTAACTCGACCATCAAGTCCTATTTCACCAAGCATAGCCACATCTACCGGTTTTTCGAGAAAAGACGACAATATAGCCCCAGCAACAGCGGCATCCGCGGCAGTGTCAGTTATTTTCAATCCACCCAGAACATTGACGTATACATCATGGAATTCCAGGGGAATCTTCAAATGTTTGCTCAAAACGGCCACTACCATTAACAACCTTGTTATATCATAACCATTACTCACTCGTCGGGCATTTACCTTACTCCTCGATACGAGTGCTTGAAGCTGGACAATGAAAGCTCTTGATCCCTCTATTATGCAAGTAACACAATTCCCTATATGTTGTGAAGTGGGGTCCGTTTTCACAAATCCTCTCAGTTCCTTCAAACCATTTTCTGTCATCTCAAAAATGGCTATTTCTCCTGACGGACCAAATCTGTTTTTCATGGTTCTGAGAATCTTGATATCAGTGTTGCGCTCACCCTCAAAATAAAGAACCGTGTCCACAATATGTTCAACAAGTTTTGGACCAGCTATATCGCCACCCTTTGTTACATGGGCTATCAAAATCGCGGTCGTTCCCAAAACTTTGCACCTTTCTATGATCTTCTCCGCAACCATCCTCACCTGCAGAACTCCACCCGGATAACCATCTGTTTCCAAGCTGCGCATTGTTTGTATAGAGTCAAATACAACCAAATGACATGAGTGCAGCTCATCTAAAATGGACTCAACATCGCTACTGGAAGCAATCATCAAAGTCTTCTGGTTTGCACACCTCACTCTTCTTGCTCTCAAGGCAACTTGATCTAAGGATTCCTCCGCTGTTACATAAAAGCAGTTTAAACCCTTTTGCGAAACCGCGGAACAAATCTGTAAGGCAAGTGTGCTTTTTCCAACGCCAGGTTCTCCTCCGAGCAGGACTATCTGACCGGGAACAAAACCTCCTCCAAGCGCCGTGTCCAGCTCTGAAAATCCCGTGGTAAACCTATTTGGTTCCAGACGCTGGCTCAATTCCGACAGGGCTACAATGGAAGGCGTTGTCCCTTCAACTCTGTTGCCCGTCGTGCTCTTCTGAACAGCTGTATTCCATTGACCACACTGAGGACATTTTCCAAACCATTTCGGTGATTCAAATCCGCATTCACTACACCTGAAAGAAACACGTTGTTTCATTGCTTCACTACCTTGACTTTCTTAGACTTAGATTTTTTGAAGATCAACTTCTCGGTTCCCGCGCTGCAAATTATTGTTTCTCCATCTTTGAATTTACCGCGCAATATTTGCTCAGCAAGTGGATCCTCAAGATACTGCTGAAGAGCCCTTTTCAGGGGTCGAGCTCCAAAAACTGGACTGAAGCCCTTTTCGATGAGAAAATCGAGCGCTGGTTTAGACAGGGAGAGTGAAATACCTTTCTCTGCAAGCCTTTCTTTGATTTCAGAGATGAGTATGTTGACAATTTGCTCCATGTGTTTTCGGTTGAGAGAATGAAAAACAATCACTTCGTCAATTCTGTTCAAAAATTCTGGCCTGAATATTTTTTTCACTTCACCAAGAACAAGGGATTTCATCTCGCTGTAATCACGTTCCTCATCTTCTCCGGAAACAAAACCCAAGGACCTCTTGGATTTGCTTATCAGGGTTCCTCCAATATTGCTTGTCATGACCACAATGGTATTTCTAAAGTCAACTTCTCTGCCTTGTGAGTCGGTGAGCCTTCCCTCATCCATTATTTGAAGTAATATGTTGAAAACATCTGGATGAGCTTTCTCTATCTCATCGAATAGAATAACCGAAAACGGTCTCCTTCTGACTTTCTCAGTGAGAGTACCACCTTCTTCATAGCCAACGTAACCTGGCGGGGCACCTATTAGTCTTGAGACAGAGAATCTCTCCATATACTCACTCATGTCATACCTGAGTAGTGTCTTTTCATCCCCGAACAAATGATTTGCAAGCACCTTAGTGAGCTCGGTTTTTCCAACTCCCGTTGGCCCCAAAAACAAAAACACACCTATCGGGCGTCTTGGATCCTTAAGCCCGCTTCGAGCCCGTCGTATAGCTCTGGCTACAGCACAAATCGCTTCATTTTGGCCTACAATTCTTTCGTGCAGTACTTTTTCAAGATTCAACAACCGTTCACTCTCGGTTTCTTCAAGTTTCATCAACGGAATTCCTGTCCAACTGGAAACAACCTCTGATATCTGATCTGTGTCAACAGTTATAACAGACGATTCAACCTCTTTTCTCCATTTTTCATACTCATCACTGTACTGCTTTGATAATTCTTTTTCTTGCTCCTTCAGCTCAGCAGCTCGTTCGTAGTCTTGATTAAGAACGGCAAGCTCCTTGTCTGATTTGACGGCTTCTAACTTTTTCTTCAGTACGCTTATTTCAGCCGGTATGACAAAACTCTTCAGGCGAGCCCGGGCGGCAGCTTCATCTATAACATCTATGGCTTTGTCGGGTAAAAAGTGATCCGTAATATAGCGCTTCGAAAGATATACCGCTGTTTCAAGTGCTTCATCTGTATACTTGACTCTGTGGTGCGACTCGTACTTGTAGCGTAGGCCGCGGAGAATCTCAAGCGTCTCATCACTCGTGGGTTCCTTGACATATATTCTCTGGAATCGTCTTTCCAAAGCAGCGTCCTTTTCAATGTATTTTCGATACTCGTCAGGCGTCGTTGCTCCTATGCAACGTATGTCTCCCCGAGCTAAGGCAGGTTTGAGTATGTTAGCAGCGTCCACGGCTCCTTCAGCAGAACCTGCTCCAACGATTGTGTGTATCTCGTCGATAAACAGTATCATATTTGAATCTCTCGTGACTATCTGAAGAAGCTTCTTCATCCGCTTTTCAAATTCTCCTCTATATTTTGTGCCAGCAACAAGAGCGGCCACATCAAGGGCAAAAATTGTCTTTCTCTTAAGAGGCTCAGGAACTTCTCCAGCAACTATGCGCTGTGCCAAGCCTTCAACAATAGCTGTTTTACCTATACCAGGTTCTCCTATCAGAACAGGGTTGTTTTTCTTGCGCCTCACCAGAATTTGCATTAAACGATTGATTTCATCTTCTCTTCCGATGACAGGATCGAGCTCGTTTTTCGCCGCCATGTCAGTTAGGTCGAAACCAAAACCATCAAGCTGCTTTGTAGACGTGCTTTCCACAGCTCGGTTCTTCTCGCTTTGCGTTGAGTTTGGCGACACAGTATTCACAATAATCTTTCGAATAGTACCAAAGTCCACACCGAGTTTTCTCAGCACATGAACTGCTATACCTTCTCCCTCTCTGAGGATTCCCAGAAGTATGTGTTCTGGTTGAATTCTATCGCTTCCGAGAAGTTTTGCTTCTTCATAAGCGAGCTCGATAACTCGCTTTGCCCTTGGCGTCATTTGAGGGGAATTCACATATCCACGAATTCCCATTCCTACCATGCTAACTATCTCACTCTTGATGCGAGAGTAAGTAATCCCAAGTTCCGCAAAGTCCTCGACAGCGGGCATCTCTTGTTTTAGGATAGAGAGAAGTATGTGCTCTGTTCCAACATATGAATGCCCAAGTTCTTTCGCCTCATTTTGAGCATCAACAAAAATCTGTGCTGACCTTTCTGAAAATCTATCAAACACACAAATCACCTCCTCAAGTGAGAGCTGTTATGACAAGTGCCAGTACATTATTTAGACTGTGAATCACTATTCCTGGTATCAATGATCCCGTAGTTTCCCTCAAAATACTGAGAAAAAGTGCCATGACAAATATCTGTGGAAAAACCTCAAATGAATGAAAGAATGCAAAGAAAGTTGCACTTATTAGTATAGTTACATTCACGTGAAATCGATTTCTGAAGAAACTTTGAGCATAACCCCTGAACGCGATTTCTTCAACAACAGGGGCAATGAGAATTAAAACAACGACAGTGACAAAATTCAGGGGTACTTCTTGAACTGAGATAGTGCTCGAAGGAAACAACAAATTCGTTGCCATTATCAACACATAGAAGATCGGAAACAGTTTAAACCCCTTAAGGGCATTCCTCAGTACCGACGTGAAAAAGGCCCCTGCTCGAACATCTTCCTTCTTCACAAAAGCGAAACTCACCAAAAACAGTGCCACATACCACACCACCGCGATCCATGTCTGGGAGCTAAAATAGGCAACAACGGATCCAGAAAACAGAACTGCGAGAAATACAGAGAACCTCACCCAAGACATTCTCATACAACATTCCTTCTCCTTTCAAACACCACAAAATTATTTTATCACAGCAAGAAACACGTGTCTCTTGACAAGAGACACGTGTTACCAATAGAAAGGCGACAACAACTGACACTGCAATATATAGACTTTCTTCAAGTAGAATTTACACTTTGAAATAACCGAGTCACAACACTGTTATGCTTTTGAATTAATTACCTTGACTGCCTTGACCAAGCGCGATTTTCTTCTCGCCGCTTGATTTTTGTGAATTACCCCCTTGGAAGCCGCTTTATCTATAAGTGCCTGCGCCTCCCTTACCATTTCAGAGAGTTCCTCATCAGATTCTCCCGATTTTGCTGCCAAAATTACCTTTTTTATAGCTTTCTTCATGCGCGTCTTGTACGATCGATTTACCCGTCTTTTTCTCAGCGCTTGCTCTGCTCTCTTGATTGTTGATTTGCTTTTAGCCATAAGCGATTTCGTCCTCCCTTCATGTTCCAAATATTTTCTTTAGTTCATCAACCATATCTAATCTTTCCCACGTAAAGTCAGAATCGTTCCTGCCAAAGTGACCATAAGCCGCTGTCTTCCTGTAAATAGGCCTTCTGAGATTCAGCTTTTCAATTATCGCCAGAGGTCTAAAATCGAAAACCTCACTTATGACATCCTTTAACTTCTTTTCATCAACCCTGGCAGTTCCAAAAGAATCTATCATGATCGAAACTGGCTTCGCCTTTCCAATTGCGTAAGCCACCTGTATCATGAATTTATCGGCAAGCCCCGCTGCCACAATGTTCTTGGCAACATATCTCGCCATATAGTGGGCTGATCTGTCAACCTTTGTTGGATCCTTCCCGCTGAACGCACCTCCGCCGTGGGGAATCCAACCTCCATATGTGTCCACCACGATTTTTCTTCCTGTCAAACCCGTATCTGCCGAAGGTCCTCCCAACACGAACTTGCCGGTTGGATTTACAAATATATTTGTATTGGACAAATCGTAATCATTTCCAACTACCGGGTTAACGACATTCTCGATTAAAGCTTTTTTCAACTCATCCGCCGTTATAGAAGGATCGTGCTGAACTGAAAGGACAATTGTGTCGATACCTACTGGTTTCCAGTTTTCATCATATTCTATGGTCACCTGAGTCTTTCCATCAGGTCTTAAGTACGGCAAAGTTTTGCTTTTCCGAACCCGCGCAACTCGCTCAGCGAGTTTGTGAGCAAGAACTATTGGTAGTGGCATGTATTCAGGCGTTTCATTCGTGGCATATCCAAACATCATCCCTTGATCTCCTGCACCGACTCGGTTGAACTCGTCACCTGAATTTTCAAGCTCACGCGCTTCCAGGGCGTTGTCCACTCCTATCGCTATATCGGGGGACTGACTGTGAATGGAAGTCATTACACCACAGGTTTCTCCATCAAAACCGTACTTGGCACGTGTATAGCCTATATCTAATATCGTCTTACGTACAATGTCATGAACATCAACGTAAGCCGATGTGCTAACCTCTCCTGCAACAACAGCGAGCCCAGTGGTCACGAGAACTTCGACAGCGACGCGGGAGTCCTTATCTTGTTCTAATATTGCGTCGAGGATCGCATCTGATATTTGATCTGCAACCTTATCTGGATGGCCTTCAGTAACGCTTTCACTGGTAAAAAGCCTTTTCATTTCTCATCCTCCTTTTTTTGTGAAAACTCCTCATACTCCTCCTTTGTCACGAAGATACCTCCATCAATAGAAACTGATTTAACTTTGTAGGTTCCGCTGAAAGTAGCGGTGAGATGTATCTTGTTCGGACATTTGGAACCAACATAAAGCTTCTCTATTTTATACGGTGCGGCTGGATTATCGTAATCATTCAGAAAATCGTAACCCCTTCTGAGATGACTTCGAAAATATTCACCACACTTATCGCATTTCATGTAAACAACGAACAAAGACCCTTCCTTGTAGAAAGGGTTGGAAGCAAGATCAACTTTTTTCTTCTTTCGCTTCCAAAACATTTGCCTACCTTCTTTCCAGAACAAATTGCACTGGATGAACTTCCTGCCATTGATCTATGCATTCAATCAATACGTTAATCCGTGACGGCGTTTCTCCCATCTCGGGAAATGCATTTTCCTTTATTACTTTCGAGCTTCCGTCCGGGTAAAGCTTATACCAGGCGGAGTACTGATAGCCATTTGCCACAGATTCTCTGCTGTAAACACTCCACACGTTATTGAATTCTTCAAGAGGTATCTCTTCAAAGCTTATATGATACACCAGTGCGTTGTCAAAGTATAGCTTTATTTCTTTTAAACCTATGACATTTCTGTTAATAGCAGTTACAGCATTGATCATGATCCTTGGAAATTCACCGGTGTACGTGTAGGTTTCGCCTTCTCTATAGGTGTACTTTTCAGATTCAATCATTAAACCCTTTACTACGAATTCAGCGTTATCTGGACGCGGCACGGATATGTAGTCTACGGGGTCATAACAACAGGTTTCATCTTTGTTCCTAATCTCAAAATGACAATGCGGTTGAGCCGCCTCTCCTGTTTGTCCCGAATAACCCACGACTTCACCTGCTTGAAATTCAATTTCTCCCGCTGGAAACTCAAGAATGATACGGTTCTTTCCGAATTCTCTTTGCGCGGAGTCCACAATGCTCGACAGTTTTTCAGAAAAAGCACTAAGGTGCGCATAGAGAGACCTGAAACCTTCAGGATGCTCTAAAACCACCACATTTCCGTAGATATCGTCATCATCTATTTCTATTCTCACAAGCCAACCGCCCGCGGCAGCCTTTATTGGAATGCCACTCGACATTCGTGTGGACAGATCAATTCCCAGATGAAAATGAGGGCCTCTGTTTCCGGTGCCTCTGAACTCTCCAAAACTCGAAGTGATGACCTGGGTATCGCTGACCGGCAACTCAAATGAAAAGCCAAGGTAAGCCAGAACAGCTATTACAGCTATCACGAGAACACGTTTCACTTTTTCATCCCTCCATCTAATTGGCTCAGTATATGCTCTATCAACCATTTTTTGCCCTTAACTTTAACAATGAACAAACCTTCTTCGAAGCCTTCAATATTCATGGAAACTTTTTCTTTATGACTTTCAAGGATGGAAAGCTTATCTGGAACAACACGCAGTTCGATCTGATCTTCATTAGCCAATACCGTGTTCTGGATTCTGGCGAGAAGAAAGTCTATTCCATAACCACTCTTACATGATATAAACACCGCTTCAGGGAAAGCATCTGAAAGCGCTCTTAATCTTGAAGATGAGCACAAGTCGACCTTGTTGAAAACAAGAATTCTGCGAATATCAGATGCACCAATTTCAGACAGTACATCGAGGCAAGCCTTCATTTTTGAAGATATATCCACATCTGATGCATCCATTACTAAGAGCACAAGATCACACGTGGTTATCTCCTCGAGGGTGGATTTGAAGGCTTCAACAACAGTGTGTGGAACATTTCTAATGAAACCAACTGTGTCTTTGATGAGTATTACTCGTCCCATCGGCAATTTCACTCTTCTGATAGCTGGGGAAAGAGTTGCAAAAGGTTCATCTTCAACGTGCACTTGAGATCCGCTCAACACGTTAACCAAAGATGATTTGCCTGCATTCGTATACCCCGCGACAGCAACAGAAGGTAGGCCCACTTTGTTTCTCAAATTTCTCTGTATAGCTCTTTCCTTTTCAATCTTGTCAAGGTTTTTTCTCAGAACACTGATTCTCTTCTTAATTTGTCTTCTCTGTTCTTCCAGTCTCTGCTCTCCCGGACCTCTGGTGCCTGTACCACCACCAAGTCTGGACATTTCCTTGCCTCTACCAATCAATCTTGGAAGTTCATACTGAAGTCTGGCAAGCTCAACTTGTATTTTTCCATCTTCCGTGAATGCGTGTCGCGCAAAAATGTCGAGCACCACCTGGGTTCTATCCTTAATGGGAACCTTCAGCAATTCTTCCATCTTCTTTGCTTGAGCAGAAGTTATCTCGTCGTTGACAACCACGAGGTTCGACTCAGTAAGATCTATCAATTTCGCTAAGGTCTCCATTTTTCCCTTGCCAAGATAGTATTTTCGATCAGGCTTTCTCCTGCCTTGCCAAAGAACTTCGCTTACAGTTACACCCAATGTGGCGAGCAAACTTTGGAGCTCCTCAACTGAGGAATCGAGGTAACCGGTTGTCACAATTATGGCTCTCGTTGCCACTTCACTCCGAACGGGTTTCAGAAGAGCTCTCCTCCTCTTCTCTTTTAACCAGGTAGACAAAAGACGCTGGCATTATCGTACTAATGGCATGCTTATAAATGAGATTCTGTTGATTACCATTTTCCAGAAGTATCGTGTAACTGTCGAAAGATCTGATAATTCCTTTAGTTTGAAAACCATTCACCAGATAGACTTTCACCTCTGTCTTGGAAACTCTAAGGCTGTTCAAAAAACGATCCTGAAGATTGAATTTCTCAGACACGTAAAAACCCCCCATTAACAAGCTTTTTTGTTCATATATTTTTCAACCATATTTGTGACTTCATTGCAACCACATTCTGAGAGGTTAGCTCGGACTGCATCTGAATACCTGTTGAACCACATAATTTGTCTGCGGGCAAAATGGCGGGTGTTCCTCTTTATGAGTTCCACCATTTCTGCGTAGCTGATTTTCCCCTTTAAATAACTTATCGTTTCCTGATATCCAATGGTTTTAAGAGAATTTAGATCCTCACTGTATCCACGCTTTAATATAGATTCGACCTCCTCAACTAAACCTCTTTTAAGCATGAAATCTACTCTTCTATTAATTCTATCATACAACTCATCTCTATCTCTGAGCAAATATATCAGTTTAAAATGAGCCACAGGTTTAACTCTTTTCTGAAGATCTGAAATCCTCTTGTGGGTTTTGTACCACACCTCAAGAGCTCTTACAGTTCTCTTCAAATCGTTGGGATGAATCCTCCTGGCAGATTCGGGGTCAACTTCAAGAAGCTTCTTACGAAGAATTCCGGGTTCTTCAGTTTCCATTCTTTGAAGTCTTTGTCGAAGATCTTTGTCAGCGGGAACTCCCTCAAGAATTCCCTTTGTGAGGGCATCAACATACAGTCCACTGCCACCAACAAACAAAACAGGAGTATCCCTCAAAGAACTCATCACCCTAATTACATCTCTCACAAAAAGATAGGCGTTGTAATCTTTGTTTGGTTCAACGAAATCAATCAGATGATGCTTTACCCTTTTTCGCTCCTCTAATGAAGGTTTTGCAGTGCCTATGTCCATGTATTTGTAAATTTGGCGAGAGTCTACAGAAATGATCTGTGCTTTGAGCTTTTCGGCGATCCCAACAGCCAACTGTGTCTTTCCAACGGCTGTTGGTCCAACTAACATGATCATTGCTTGAAGATCACTCCATAAAGAACTCCGCTCTTCCTGCTACCCATGACAATATCAGGTTTTATTCGATCAAAAAGCGAATCTTTTCCATGCGCCTTCAACACAAGCTTCTTACGTGCTACTCGAAGCATTTGGTCAATATCCTCCTCATTCAGTGTCTCATAAAGCGCAAATGGCCTGAGTGGATTCATAGATGATGACTTGTAAACAGGATTCTCGAACATTGGATCGCAGTAAACTATGTCAAACGATTCAGACTCCTGACGAAAAATGAAACTTCTGAAATTGTCATTATACACCTCTATTTTTCTTATCGCGTTGTTCACCCATTCTTCTTTCGCTCTGTATTCTTTCAGACCATGCGAAACGACGACATAAATGGGCGTGGATGCCTCTGTACCTATAACCTTTCCTTCAGAGAGAAAAGCAGCCATAAGTATGGCTTCTGAGCCGAGGCCAAATGTCGTATCCAGAATCAGCTCTTTACCGTTGAGTTTCAAAGCTTCAATGAGATAATCTTTGAATCCGTTCTTGATGTTTCGCATTCGAACTTTTGCCGTGGATGGATGAAAAAACAGAGTTGTGTTCCTGAGTTTAACAGTGATTCTCCCCTTTTCTACAACGTAATAGTATTCGAACTGTTCCAGATCAGTGCTTTTCAGATCCTTTCTGTTAACATAGGGGATTTTCAGATCCTTAGCCAGCGCAGACGCCCTGTCAACCTGGTATTTAGAAGGATTGTGAGAAGTTGTCACTATGACCATAGTATGGACTTATCCCCTCTCTGCTTCTCTGAATGAGATCCTCATTGATTCGTCTTTCCTCTTCAATTTTTCTGGCAAGCTCTTCATACTGAGCTTTGAGTTCAATGTTCCTCGCAAGGGTTTCACGATAGCGCAACACTGTAAAACCCCAGACAGTGAAAAGCGCTGTTGCAAGCATTAGAGCAAATATCCACAATCCCATAAATTTTTTGTTCTTGATTTTTCGCTTTCTTCTAACAAAAAAGCCCCTTTTTGCCATTAAATTTCTCACTTCACTTTATTCCGGTACGTGCTATACCGCGAATGAAGTATTTCTGCGTGAAGAGAAACAAAATGAGAATAGGAAGAATCGAAAATGTGGCCGCTGCCATGAGTTGATTATATACCGTTCCCACTTCCGAGCTGAAATTTTGTAATCCCACAGGAAGAGTTCTGTACTGATCCTTGTTCGTAACTATTAAAACCCACAGGAAGGCATTCCAGCTACCCACAAATTTGAGCAAAGCGCCAGTTACTATAACAGGCTTCGAAAGCGGAGCGACAATGGTCCACAAAAAACGCCAGTGAGAACATCCATCGAGATACGCCGCGTCCCTGAGTTCCGATGGCAAAGTTAGAAAGTGCTGTCTTATCAAGAATATTGCAAAAACGCTCACAATCCATGGCACAATCAAGGCATAGTAAGTATCTATCCATCCAAGCTTCGTAACAGTGATGAAGTTTGGAACCAGCAGAACTTCCCCTGGAATCATCATCGTAGCCAAAAAGAGTCCAAAAACGGCATTTCGAGCTGGAAATCTCATGAACGAAAAAGCATACGCAGCCATGGAAGCAATGATGACTTCAAGCACTGTGGTTGCTGTGGCAACAAAGGCTGTGTTCAAATAGTAACGTGCAAATGGAGCACTCTTCCATGCAAGAGCATAGTTTTGAAAGATGTTGGCCAGAATTTCTACAGGACTGAAAGATGCTTTAAGTGTGTAATTCTCATCTTCCAGATACACGGGATCCACGTTGTCCAAGGTTATGTCGATGTTTTGCCCTTGTTTCATGTTCAGTTCTTTGACAAAAAATGGAGCCTGCAGTACGACCATGGAACTGCTCGCCTTGGCATACGCTTTTCGTATAGAAGCAACGTCTGATATCATTGAGCAGATAGTTCTCATGAATTCAATAAAGTCGCTTTCTTTCATGGAAGACGAGGAAGTTCTCAGTTTGCTCAAGACCACGTTGATTGCTTGGCTCTCTTCGCTGAAACCCTTTAGAAGAGAGAAAAAGTCGGTGGTACTATCAATGGATTCAAGAAGCACAGAGAGATCAACATCAAGATTGGCAAGTGCATTCATGAGTGAAGCCACATTCTGCTTTACTTGAGAAAGATAAACTCTTTTGTTTTCAGCACTTATCTTAGCTCCGAATTGATTCAAAATGTCTTCATCAAGATATACCTCAATTCTTTCAGGAAGATTTTCTGAGTCCTCCTGTAGCTTCTGGAAAACAATGTCTCGAACTGAGCTGTCAAGATCTAATTCCGCGAACGCTTTCTCTATTTTTTGTATACGTTCCTCTTTGCTTGGAAACCTGAACTTGATTTCATAAATATCCGGTTTCTCTGTCTGGATAGATTTGAAAAAGCTGAAAACCTTTTGATAAGTATTTATAATACCTAAAGATCTTTCAGCCGGATCAAAAATTCGCTGGCTATAGAGCTTAACAACAGGATTCTCAGCTATCTCTTGAGGTAGAGATTCTATGGAAAGTTGTTTCAAGTTGCTGTTCAAGATGTCAGCAAGCTGTGTTATCTCCTCTTCCTCAAGAATCGGGGAGACCCCTGCTTTGTAGGGAGTAACTGCTGAAATTAAGTCTGTCATTACACGACGTGAGTTGCGAATAAATTCTACGTAGTCCTCTCTGTATTCCTCTGGAACACGGTAAGCATACCTCTCGAACATCTGTAGTTGCTCAATGCCACCATTTAGGGTCTCAGAAAGTGAAGAGATATACCTTCGACGCTCGAGAAGCCCTTGAGATGGATTTGTGTACGTGAACAGGAATTGTGAAAAAAACCTTTCAGGGGAAATCTCAGAGTCAATGATCTTTCTCAGTTCTTCGTCTTTGGTTGTTTCACGCAACTGCTGAACAAAGCTGTTGAACTTTTCCTTGCTCAGATGAGAACAGAAGGACAAATCCTGTGGCAGATAAATAGTCATCTCTCCACGATACAGTGGGTCGTCATCTATTTTCAAAGACAGCACATTGAACTCTCCTTCACTTCGAACAAGTGTGAGAGCTTCTCGCAGGCTCAGCCCCTTCCAATCAACACCACCAGCGGAGCGCATCGAAATCGCGATTTTCACATCTCTGGAACCAAGAAAGCTTTTTGAACCCCACTGAGGTGGCCACTTTTCAACCTCACTTGGCATCTTAAAGGATGTGAATACCATCCACAAGAACGGAAGCAATGTTAGCGTGGCGCCGGCAGTAACAAGAACGTATATGATCAGCTTCAAAACGAACTTCCTCACAGGTTTACCACCTCAGGAAACATACTCCACAGCCCTTCTTCCTGCCCAAAATTGTAGCCCGGTGAAAATGAGTATAATAGCAAACAAGATATATGCTGCCGCACAGGCAATACCCATCCTTTGCTGTTGATAAAATCTGTCGAAAACGTAATATACCATTGTCATACCGCTGTTGTTGTAGGGACCTGGTAGCCCATCGTAAAGTATGTAAACCTCTGTGAACACTTTAAATGAACTTATCAGCGAAACGATGAGCAGAAAAAACGTTGTGGGAGATAGTAACGGCCACGTGATGTGCTTGAACTTTTGCCACGTTGTTGCTCCATCCACTTCTGCCGCTTCGTAGTAGAATTTGTCTATGTTCTGAAGTCCAGCGAGAAATATCACGGCATCGTAACCGACCGTCTTCCATATAGATACCATAGCTATTGTTGGAATAGTCCACTTTTCATCTTTCAGCCAGGCTATACCCTCCATCCCGAACAGAGACAGAAAGTAATTTAGAAGACCATACAAGTCGTTGAAAATCCATTTCCACACAAGTGAGACAGCAACGACAGAAGTGACAAAAGGAATAAAATATGCGGTTCTGAAAAACGTCCTGAGCTTGATATTCGAATTCAGCAAAAGAGCAACCCCGAGGGCCAGAACAATTGTGGTGGGCACAGTGAGAATCACATAGTAACCCGTGTTGACCAGTGCTTTCACAAAAAGATTTTTTTCCTGAGCCTCCAGAAAATAATCCATGAGACCGTAGATTTTTTTGTCCGCAAGACTCCACATTAAAAATGCAATTATTGCAAGAAACGCAGAAAGCCAACCGTGCTTGGAAAACAATTGAATATGCTTCGTTCGTTTGACACCACTCAGTGCGATAACCGCAAACGCGCTGAGAGAAAACAACAATCTCAGGAAACTATCGCCTCTGAACAGTAAGCCAAGTACCATTATTAAACCGCTCAAAAACAGCCAGTAAACCTTGTCCTTTTTGAGAGTCAGTACCTGGTAGATCATTAAAGAAATAAGGAGGGACATTCCAAGAATGAACACGCTACTTACCAACGAATTCAGAAAAGAATGTGAAACAGGTGATTCAAAACGGAATATTTCCGAGTAATTCGCGAACAAAGAAAATTGAGGATTTGTCATGTTTTTGAAATCCCACTTGAAAAAACTCAAGACAAACGAAAAACCCACGGGCCAGAACACGAAAAGACCTAGGATGGCAAAACTCGGCATTAAAAAAAGATACGCGATGAGAATCTCCCTGTGCTTTCTTTTCAACTCAATTAACACCTGCCAAGATCACAGTATATAGGAACTCAGATCTTCGTCCTTTATGATGGAATCAAGCTTTGAATTGACATAAACCTTGTCCACAACCACGCGTTTATCGGGTATATCCGGTGCATTGAAAGACACTTCCTCAAGAACCTTTTCCATTACAGTATACAAGCGCCTTGCACCGATGTTCTCAAGCCTTTGATTCAGCTCATAAGCTGTTTTGGCAACTTCTTCCACGCCGTCATCGGTGAATGCCAACTCAACGCCTTCTGTTGAGAGTAAAGCCTGATACTGTTTTGTTATTGCATTCTCTGGTTCCACCAGTATACGAGCAAAATCTCTTTGTGTAAGAGGAGAAAGCTCCACTCTTATTGGAAATCTACCCTGAAGCTCCGGTATCAATTCTGACGGCCTGCTCATGTGAAATGCCCCAGACCCTATAAAGAGAATATAATCCGTCCTCACAGGACCATACTTAGTCATAATTGTTGTTCCTTCAACAATTGGCAACAGATCTCTCTGCACTCCCTGCCTTGAAACATCAGGACCCGAACCTGCCGCCTTTCCAGCTATTTTGTCTAATTCATCTATGAAAACTATTCCCCTGTTTTGAGCCCTATCGAGTGCTTCTTGTGTTGTTTTTTCCATGTCAACGAGCTTCTCGGCTTCTAACGGAAGAAGAACCTTTCTCGCCTCAGCGATCGTCATCTTCTTCTTTTTCTTTGTCTTCGGTAGCATACTTCCAAAGAGATTGCTGAGATCGATCCCAAGATCTTCGAGCTCTCCACCACCAATGATCCCAGTAAATGGCAATGAGCTCTGCTCTATTTCCACCTCTATAATGTGATCTTCAATCTTCCCAGATCTCAACTGCTGTCTCAACTCTTCACGTTTGTGCCTGAGACTTTGTCTTTCTTCTGTACTTGGCTGATGACGTTGAATGCCAGATAGTATGTTTATGAGCCCTGTTGTTTCTCGCCTCTTTGACTCCGGCAGAAGAGCATCGAGAATTCTCTCCTCTACCATTAGTTCTGCTTTTTCTTTCACTTCTTCCATTCTCTGCTTTTTGACCATGTTGATACTGATCTCAACGAGATCCCTGATCATAGAATCAACGTTTTTTCCAACATAACCTACTTCGGTGAATCTCGTGGCTTCCACTTTTAAAAACGGAGACCCAGAGAGCTGAGCCAACCTTCTGGCTATCTCTGTTTTACCTACACCAGTAGGACCTATCATCAAAATGTTTTTCGGAAGAACTTCTTTTCTCCACTTCTCTGAAAGTCTCTGTCTGCGTATTCGATTTCTTACAGCAATAGCCACAGCTTTTTTAGCATCTTTCTGCCCAATTATATATTTATCCAGCTCATTAACGATCTCCTTCGGAGTGAGAAGATCAAAATCTATCATGCGAGTCACTCCTCTCCTATTTCTTCAATTGAGATGTTCTTGTTGGTGTAGATGCAAATTTCGCTTGCTATTTCCATCGACTTTTCAACTATCTCTCGAGCCCCAAGGTCTGTATTTCTTAGCAAAGCGCGAGCCGCTGCCGTGACGTACGGAGCTCCTGATCCAATCGCTGCCACGTTGTCATCTGGTTGTATTACCTCACCATTCCCAGATATTATGAACACGTTCGAGATATCCGCGACTAAAAGAAGCGCTTCAAGCCTTCTTAGAACACGATCAGTTCTCCAATCTTTGGCAAGCTCAACAGCGGCTTTGGTTAAGTTTCCTCCCCATTCTTTGAGTTTCGATTCGAATCTATCGAACAAAGCTACGGCATCAGCAACAGAACCAGCAAACCCGGCAAGAACCTTACCGTCCGCGATCTTTCGTATTTTACGGGCACTATGCTTCAAAACAATGTTCCCCAGGGTAACTTGCCCATCTCCTGCCATAACGGTTTTACCATTTCGAGACAAAACCATAACGGTGGTACCATGCCACTCCATCAAAATCGCCTCCCACAACTTTCCAAGCTTCACAGTTCTCTTGAAATATCCGTTACCTCTTCGAAGAAATTGTTCAAGAAATCCATGATCTGTTCCTCATCTGATAAGCCAGCTTCATGTATTGAGCTATGCGCCCAATTTTGAATCACATGTTGCCAATCACTCTCACCAAGAGCTGAATACCGCTGGCGAGTTTCCGCAACTCTTTCTTCAGCGTTAAGAACAAGAAACTTAAAAAAGGCAAGAAAACGATTTTCCCTTTCCCACAACGCCACGTAAAACGGCTCCTGAGTGATCTCATCGTGAAAACTTTGGACGATTTGACGAACGAGATCACTTTCGATTCCAGCATATTTTAACACTCTATCGATCTCGTTGGTAAGAGCTGAAGATATGCTATTCCAAATCAGAACCTTCTTCGTCCAATCGCGATTGGCTGCTTTTGAAACATTTAGGAGCTCTGAGATTTCAGTTTCTATAACCTCTTGCCACTCAATTCCTTGCACATATTGAATAGCTTGCGACTTCATCTGTTGAATCTTGTTCAGAACAAATTCTATTCTACCCGAAGGAACTGAGTTCTTCTGCAACTGAGTCAGAATTCGAGACGACGCAGAATCAATGTGCGCGCCCAGGGCTTTCGCTACATCTATATTTTGAATATCTGACGAAATTCTTTTATAATGCTCGCGATAGATGTTCAACATTTCTTGTAGAATCAAAAATGAATCATAAACTGAACCGCTTTCGAAGAGTTCATCTTGAGCTGTGAAAAGAAAATCCCCAAGTGCGTCGGGAACCGCCCATACCCCTTTTTGCGCCATGTATTTACAAGCCCATGCCTCTCTCTCTGCGAGCCAAAAGAGGAGTTTTAAGACATTTTGATCGGTCAAGGTACCCATTCCAGATGTCAGTGTCGCAAAGAGTCTGTATACATCTTGTCCTTTCAAGCTTTCAATCAAAGAAACGTTCTTCCAGTCGCTAAATCTATTCCAGGATCCCGGCAAGTTGTACAGTGCAGTCTGAACGTAGTATTTAAAACCTTCAAAACAAGATTTCTGCAGCTCTACAAGCAGCTCTCTTACACTCGATGAAATGAGAGAATCTGCATTAATCAACACTTCGACAGCGTCATATAGACTGCTGTATCTTATAGCCAGCGCTTTGTACGAGTTTCTTTCGTTGAAATAGAGCAGAGATGTTTTGTAAAGAGCAATAGAATCCTCGAGTGCCTGCATTGTTGCCACTATCTGAATATTCTCTTCTGTCAGCGCATTTTTCAAAAAGCTGAGCTCTGAGCTTCTAAATTGATCTGCAATTACACGCTGATACGCATCAAACGACTGATCAAGGACACTGAGGTTGGACTGCCTCAAAGCTTGCTCCAGTTTCTGTATTCTGGACGCTTGAAGGGCGAGAGATGCCAAATAGAAGTAAGCCTTGCCGTATGTGTGGTTGATGTCAATGGCTTTAAACAAGTAGTGTTCCGCCTTGTTCAAATAATCACTCTGATAGTTGAGAACTGTTGTCATGTTTCCACGTATTGAAGTGAGCGTTTTCTCAAGCTCACTTTGAATTCGCATCAGTTCTTGTATTCTTCTCGATTCTCGTTCCGACTCAGACACACCAGAAGGTTTGTAGTTTTCGGGACTTAGATAAGAAAACTCGTTTCGATAGTTTTTCAAATCCGCAAGTTTTTGCGAGTATATCTTCTCATACTCCTGAAGTGTGTTCTTGTCCTGTTCAACTTTCATAAGAGCTGTGTAAGCGTTGTTTCCATTTTTGAACATGACCTCTGAGATGAAGTAATTCCACTTTAAGTAGCCAGAGCATGCCACGACAAAGGCAACAATAACTCCAAGTATCAGAAGTCGAGGGCCTCGCACGTGAAATTCAAAAGCGAGGATACGGTCCGAATTGAAACACCTACCGAAAGCCACACTTGCAATGAAGAGAGCGAGCAGTCCGTTTGGAAGAAGGTGTCCCGGAAAACTAAATGCCGTCTGAACCATGAAAGCGACAAAAGCCGCTCCCAATGCAAGGAACAGCAGGGTGTTGTCTCTGTCTTTCACTCTGTTGAGATATTTGAAAGTGTACAAAATCAAGACCACAGCGCAAAAAACGACCGCAGAAAAACCAAGGATCCCTGTTTCACCAAGTACCTGAAGGTAGTCATTATGAGTTCTCTTGAAATTATTCCATCCATACAGCAATTGGGGATGCTCTTCCATAACATCTCCCATATAGCTGATTGCCAGGAGTTGATAAGTACCTATTCCCGTACCTATGATCTTTGAGTCTTTCCAGTGATATACCGATGTCAACCATGAGAGTAACCTTTCATCCCAACTTGATACGCTTGTCATAGCACGGATTCTGCTCTCAATACTGACCTTGCCTCCGCCAGTTAACGCGTTGGGAGTGTTGTAAACAACGATGAGCGCCATCACAACAACCACAAAGCATATCAAAAGGAGTCTGTTCAATCTCTTCAGCTTTCTTGCAAGTTCAGGAGAGGTTTTCATCAGTTCCTTTTCAGCATCATCTTCAAGTCGGTTTCTTTTTTTATATATCCAGTACAGAATCCCGTATACAGCAAAGGAAAGCAAAATAGCAATGTACTCCGATCGAGTTTGACTGATTATTACCGTTGTTAGCATGAGAGCAAAGCTTGCAAAAGCAAAGAGTTTCGTAAACAGGACATTTCTGTAGATATTTTCCTGCTTCCAACCAAAGTCATAGCTGAGAACAAAATACAGTGAAATTGGAAGCAACATTCCCATATAGTCAGACACGAAAATGGTATTGCCTATGGTGCTTTTTATAGCTGATCTCGTCAGCGGATCTCCAACCTTACCCAAAAAGATACTGAATCCGGTGTAAAAATTTAGCAGCGAATCTATCGCGACAATCATTCCTGTTCCCATAAAAGTGAGCAGAAGCCTGGTTACATGAGCTTTGCGCGCAAATCTGTTGCTTATGTAAATAGATATCAAAGCGGTTAAGAGTACATAGATGGCAATGTCAAAAGAATATCTAAAGTAAGATGGATAATTCTTAGATACATTCAGTGTGGAGAGAATGCAGGCCAAGGCGAAAAACAACCATCCGATATTTGCCATTGATATATACAGTGTAAGCTTTTTCTCTGTGTACCAACGTCTAAAAATCAGAACAGCTATTATCGCGGCAAAAGCAGTCAACAAAGCGTATTTGGAAACGCTGAATTCATAGGTAACCATTTTGTTTGCAAAAAGAGCAATGACTATGACAGCTATGTGGAGAAGTGTTTCTTCAAATCTAGTCAGCTCTCTTTTCAATTTACTTTCCTCCCCTTTGCTGGTAAAGGAGTTTTAGTTTAGCAATCAAGAGAACGGAAAGAATCGACAAAGATAAAACGTTCCACGGTTGTGTTATTCGCCCCAAGAATCCAGAGACCAGGGTCAGCATCACCATCACAAGAACTGTCTTCCTTGAACGAGTGATCTTCTTTCCCCTCATTGTCCGAAATATCTTATCATAAAGGTGATCCCTATCACCTAAAAGGGGAGATTGACCTGCCAGAATTCGCCTGATCACGCCACTCGATAGATCCAGAATTATCAAAAAGAAAGGAGAAAAGCTCTGAACAAAACCGCTACTCCCTCTCGTGTAGGCTATTATGTACATAGCAGCTCCACCTAAAAGATAACTGCCGCTGTCGCCCATGAAAACTCTCGCCGGGGGAAAGTTGTATACAAGATATGAAAGACAAACACCCAAGATTGCCATCACCAGTCCCGAAGATCCGTCAAAAACGAAAAACACGCTCGCTGTGGCAATCACAGCGGCACAAATTCCGTCCATTCCATCGATCATATTCACCCCATTTATCATCAGTGTGAACATGAATACCCACAAAACCCTTTCACCAAATGAAGCACTTATTTGCAGAGAAAAAATGACAGCGCACGTAAATTCAGCAACTAAGCGAACAAAGGGAGAGATCCGCCTTATATCATCTATAAGCCCAATAATACACAGAGATGTCAAGACTATCATTGTGACCACATCTTTTATGAAAGGAAAGAGGCCAAGATAAATCGCCACACCGGCGAGATAAGGTATTGACTCAGTGTGTGGTTTCAGTGCTCCATCTGGTCGGTCAACAATTTCGAATCGTCTCGCTATTCGAATGCACACAGGTATTGCAAGAAACGTGACTGAGAAGCTTATCAAAAATTCAAACATTTTAACCTCCAAACAATGAGAAAACCAAATCAAATAATGGAACAAGAATCAAAGCAGGTAAAAAGTTCGCGGCTTTCAGTTCCTTTATGTTCAGCAGTCTTATACCAAGGGCTACCACAATCGCTCCTCCCACACCTGTGAAATCATTCAGATAAGTGCTATCAGTTAGAAACTGAAGATTCGAAGCGAACAGAACCAGAGAACCCTGCACGATAAAAACGGCAGCCGCTGACAGCATGACTCCAAGTCCGTATAGTGAAGAGAGCACAACTGAGGATATCATGTCTAAAACAGATTTAACATATATCAGAGATCCATCATTTGCCAGACCGGCTCGAATTGATCCAACAACTGTTATTGGTCCAACAAGGAACAACGTTACAGCGGCGACGAAACCTTTTGTAAAATTCGTAGATTCACTCTGACCTACGAGCTTTGTTAATAAGCTAACCCTGTGCTCGATATTCCACCATTCTCCAAGTGCAGCGCCCACAACGAGGGAAAGCAGTACGACCACGAAACTGTCAGTTTCAAGAAGCATCTGAATTCCCACGCCAAGAGTTGTTAAACCAACCGCCTGAAATATCATATTTCTTATTCTGTCAGTCAAGGTTTTACCGATGAGTAAACCTATGCTGGAACCAACAATTATCGCCACGGAATTGACAATAACTGAGGGATGCAAGATATCCGCTCCTCTCTGTGTGAACAAATCTCAATGCCGTTAATGAGTACAGGTAATGTTCTTACCTATCAATGCCTTTTTGAGCTATTATTTGACTTCCTCCCCTCATTGAAATAAGGGGATTCCCGCTTCAACAATGGAATACTCAACATATGGTAGATTGTCTAAGAGTTTGTTTAATATTTCAATCTCCATCTCAGCGGGCATAGGGTTAAGCCCTTCGGAGCAGTCCACCCCTACTACCTTCAGCATATTCATTGCTGAGTTCAAATCACGGTTGATTTCTATTCCACATTCTTCACATTTGAATTCTCTTTGACTTAATTCAACCTTCTGTCTGCGCCCACAACTATAACAAGTTTGAGTTGTGGGTATATATCTATCCACTACCTTCACAGGTGTCCGACGGTTG